>Ga0315545_1002241_pt1 | contig 17679 bp, 18 predicted proteins | sample SalMarSW160210MG_FD_203096 | JGI IMG/M metagenome (GOLD analysis project Ga0315545, IMG submission 203096) | Salt marsh sediment microbial communities from the Plum Island Ecosystem LTER, Massachusetts, United States - Salt Marsh Sediment SW1602-10 ...
ATCTGGGTCTCAAAACTTTTTAGCTCCTCCTTCTTCTGTGTTAATTGATACTCCTTTTGAGAAAGCACTTCTTTAAAAGATACTATGCTCTCAATGGAAGAGCCGTATTTCTTTTTCAATCGCTTGATTAACTGCAATCTCTCTTCAACCTCTTCCAGCCTTTTTGGATCGTCCTTTAGCTGAGAGTAAAAATCTCGCAACTCGAGGGCCACATCCTCCAACTGAGCCTGGGCAGATTCCAATTGCTTCTTAAAATGTTCCAGACGATGGTCAATAGTAACGCCCTTATCCATATTTTTTGCGAGCACGCTCAAGATAGATAACACAGATTCATCCTTTTCATAAAGGGCCTGATAGCCATTAAAAGCTATATCAATTAATCTCTCAACATGTATAAGCTGGCTCTTTTCAGCCTCAAGCTCGGCGTCCTCACCTGGAACAAGTTGTGCCTCTTCAATCTCCTTTATCTGAAATTGGGTAAGCTCTCGCCTCTCGGTTTCCTCTTTTAAATGGGCTTTTAGGCTTTCTGTTTTTTCCTTAAGAGAGTAATAATCATGGTAAAGCTCATTGAGCACAATCCTGTCATTCGTGAGACCACCAAAATCATCCAAGATAAAGAGGTGACTATCAGGCTTGAGCAGGAGCTGGTGCTCATTCTGCCCGGAGACACTTATGAGATGAGGACCAATTTTAGAGATCATCTGGAGCGTAGACAGAGTGCCATTAATCCATACTTTGCTTTTGCCCTGCTTTGAGATAGTCCTTTTTATCAGTACTTCGCCATTAAACGGTATATCCATGTCTCTTAAAAAACTGGAAACAGGAGACTGTAAAGGCAGGTGAAAAAGGGCCTCAACTACTGCCCTCTCAGCACCGGTCCGTATAAGATCAGGTGATGCCCGCCCCCCTAAAATCAGATTAGCAGCATTGATAATAATTGATTTTCCTGCACCAGTCTCTCCAGAGAGAATATTCAACCCTCCTGAAAAGCTGGCCGATAAGGAATCTATAATGGCAAAATCAGTAATGACAAGTTGAGCAAGCATAAATTTAATTGGGACGCAGATTCTCGCAGATATCCGCAGATATTTTCTCAGGATATTTAAAATCTTGATAATCTGCGTTCATCTGCGTCCAAAAAGGAATTTCCTATAAAATAAATTCAGATTTGTCCCCACGTTACCCTGATTACCTCTTGATAGGTCGTCTCGCCATCGAGCATCTTTTTAATAGCATTTTCCCTGAGTGTAATCATGCCTTCATTGCAGGCAGCTTGCCTAATCATATCGGCACTTCCTCCCTGCGCAATAATATCCTTTATTGGCTCTGTAACGGATAAAACCTCAAAAATACCAACCCTCCCCAAATAGCCGGTCCCCCTGCATTTTATACAGCCATTACCCCTTTTTAGCCTGATCATCCCTGTCCTGTCTGTCTTAATACCCATAGCCATAAGATCGTCGGCACTAATTTCAAAGCTCTCGCTACAGTAAGGGCATATCTTTCGCAAAAGGCGCTGAGCCACAACACCGGTCAAGGTAGCATGTATAAGAAAGCTTTGAACACCGATATCCACCAGGCGGGTAATGGCCAAAGAGGCATCGTTCGTATGGAGGGTGGAGAGCACTAAGTGCCCTGTCAAGGTTGCCTGAATAGCATTCTGGGCGGTCTCCAGGTCTCTCATCTCTCCGATCATGATTATATCAGGGTCCTGCCGTAATATATTCCTCAAAATGCTTGCAAATGTTATATCTACACTTGGTTGCACCGCTATCTGGTTGAAATCTTCATGAACCATCTCAATGGGATCTTCCACAGTGGTAATGTTTTTTTCCTCAGTAGATAAATTTCTTAGTGTAGAATAAAGTGTGGTGGATTTTCCACTACCGGTGGGGCCACATACCAGAACAAGACCGTGGGGAAAATTAATAAACTGCTGGTAACGCACGAGGTCCATTGATGTCATTCCGAGCTGACCTACGTCCTGGAAGAGGATATCTGGATCCAGTATCCTCATAACGGTCTTCTCACCAAAGGCTGTGGGGATAGTTGAGACTCGGATCTCTGCCTCAGTCCCTTGGCCCCTGTCAATCTTTATTCTGCCATCCTGCGGACGTCTTTTTTCTGCCATGTCAAGGCGAGAAAGGGCCTTAATCCTTGAGATTATAGCCCCATGAACAGTTTTTGGTAACGTATAGATGGAATGCAAGACACCATCGATCCTCAGTCTCACCAAACTGGTATTCCTCTTTGGTTCAATATGAATATCGCTGGCCCTTTGATCAAAGGCATAGTTAAAGAGATGGTCAACAGCATTTACAATGTGTCTATCATCTGATGGAAGATCTTTTACTTCCCGAAGCCTTACATACTGTTCCAGGTTACCGAGGTCAATAGAGGGATACGAAAACTGCTCCTCGGCTGCGGCAATGGATTTTCTGAAACCATAAAATTCATCTATGAGTTTTATAATATCGGATTTGCTTGAAACAACTGGTTTGACTTTGAGATGACTCACTCTACTTATATCCTCCATGACCTCAAGATTATGAGGATTTGGTGTAGCGACAGTAAGCCAACCATCTTTCACAGCTACAGGTAACACGAGATGCTTCATGGCAAATGTTCTGGGAATGGTCGTTGTTACAAGCTTCAGATCAAGTTTGAGCGGATCTATCTTCTTGTACTCTATTTTCCATTCCTCAGCCAGTGCCTGGAAAATAGATTCCTCATCGAGTTCTCTGGTTGGATCATCTTCACGATCGAGTTTTAAAAAAGAAATAATATCAGTGATGCCTACAGGATTAATTATTCTCGAAGAAGAGCCCCCTGATGCATCTTTGATCACCTGGAGTTTCTCTAACTTCTTTTGGAGAGTATCCTTTTTGTTGAAAATCTCCTGCCTTTGTTCCTTTGATATAAGACCCCTCTTTAAAAGGATCCGACAAACATTTTCCGCTGACAGTGGAGACATAGAGTTTTTTGTCATAATGCTAATAGCCTCTCATGTTACTTTATAAAAGTATCATTTCCTGCTTCCTCAATCAAAACTTTTTTGTCTATTTATTCCTTTCGCAAAGAGAGCCTGGGCCAAAACCAAATCATCACGAGTATCTATCCCCATAACCTCTTGCTCTTCGTCAACGAGGCTAAAACCAACCTTACGCCCATCATTGCTCATCAACTCAACCAAATCAGTAATAAAATACTCGTCGACAACCATCATTCGGCCATCTCTTTCTTTTTCTACCTGATGAGGTCTCTTCTTTAATTTCTTCAGGTAGGTAAGCAAGATCGATCTCCTGGCTGCATATATGCCTGAGTTAAAAACCTCAAAACGACGTTGCATCTCCATTGGATACTCCTTCCAATATTTCCACTCAATGATCCTTTGAACCTTTTCATTTTCTATCTCTACAATACCGTATTGAGCTCTATCCTTTGGTGTAAAGCCTAAAACAATAAAATCTTGATCTTTGCAATGGTGTATAAGGGTACGATATGTAGTCTCCATTACAAACGGAATATCCCCCATAGTTATGATACAATATTCTTGATCTGTGTGCTCCAAAAATTCCTGGGCTGCAATAAGAGCACCCCCTGTTCCATTGGGGATGGGTTGATCACAGTAAAAAACACCAAGATCATGAGTTGCCTTTATAATTTCTTCTTTTTTGTGGTGTATCACCAAAGTCTTTGGCCCTTTTGGAAGATTCCTCACAATTTCAAAAATGATAGGGTATTCTCCTTCAAAGGGATCTGATCCAGGTAGTAATGGAAGCAATGTTTTGTTACCAGAAAAACCCTTCATTCTGCTTCCATAGCCAGCAGCAAATATAATAGAAGCAGCATGTACTTCTCCCATCATTGTTTCTATATCCTCTTCTTATTCGGAAATGTTGGTTAAAAGTCGACCGCCATATGCACACTGATTTAGTGTAATGAAATGTAACTACTCAGGTTGTCAGGTTCACGGTTCACGGTTGGTTGGTTTTCGTTCTTCATATTTTTTGAGATAGTTGATGAATCCACGAATGGCAGCACGTGTTTGTCTCGCCTTTTCGTAAACATCTTTGAATTCGTTGGGCGATATGTACACTTCATCCAGTGCGACATAGAGTTCGCTCCGGACTTCCGTGCAAGATCGCTTGGCGTATCGCAAGAATCGGATAAACTCTGCATTCGTCTCGGAATCAAATCCTTCAGCAATATTATGCATTGATGATCCGGCAGCATCTTGTGTCTGTCTCTTAAGTCCGTAGTCCTTTGTGAATCCTGACTTCTTTGTTAAACGGTACACTTTCTGAGTCAATTCTCGCGCCAGTTGCCAGGCCTCAATATCTTTCCCGCCCGGGCGGGATTCAATCTTCATCGCTCTCTAACCTTGAACCGTGAACCCCTGAACTTTGAACCTGAGTTACCATATCTTTCATTATCTTTCCGACTATTTGATGAGGGCTTAAATTTGTAGTATCAATTATATTTGCATCTTTGGCTGGTTTTAGTGGAGATAGATGCCGATTCATATCCTGATTATCTCTCTTGATAAGATCTTTCTTTACTTTTTCCCTTGAAATCGATTCTCCTCTTTTTTGCCGTTCCTGAAATCTCCGATCTACTCTTACCTCTAATGATGCATCAATATAGAATTTGTGCTGAGCTTCTGGAAATACAACTGTTCCCATGTCTCTACCCTCTGCCACCAATGGACCTTGAGAGCCAATCTTTCTCTGGAGGATTGTCATTGCTTTCCTTACGCCATCAAGTGCCGATACATCGGATGCTATTAAATCTATAGCAGGCTCCCGAATGGCTTTAGTGACATCCTCATTGTCCAAATAAATTTTTGTTGCATCACCCTCATGAATAAATTTTATATCAAGGCTGTTACATATTTGAGTTATCTCTTTTTTATTGTGCAAACTTACACCAGCCCTCAGGATGGCAAGTCCAACAGCCCTATACATGGCACCTGTATCAAGATAGTGATAATGTAACCTTTGAGCCAGAAGGCGACTCACAGTGCTCTTTCCAGACCCTGTTGGTCCATCTATGGTTATTATATCATTCAATTTAAGAGAGAACCTTCTCCAGAGTTTTTATAAATCGTTTATTCTCTTCTGGTAAACCTACATTTATTCTTATATAGTCATTCAGCCCAAAACTTTCCATAGACCTCACGATGACACCTTCCTTGAGCATACGCTGGTACGTTTCGTGTGCTCCGAGCGGAGTTTTAATCAAGAAAAAATTTGTCTGAGTAGGTATATATCCAAGGCCTATGCGATCTAATTGGGAGTAAAGGAATACAAGACCATCCTGTGTGAGGGTACGTGTTTTTTCCACAAACTCATCATCGTCAAGTGCAGCCAATGCTCCAGCCTGGGCTAAATAATTTACATTAAATGGCTGTCTGACGCGGTTCATGCTATCTACTATGGTCTCAGAGGCAAATCCATACCCAATCCTAAGCCCGGCTAACCCATAGGTCTTTGAAAATGTTCGCAGAACTACAAGTAGTGGATATGATTCTAATAATTCTAGTGAACTTGCAATGTTTGGATCTGTGGAAAATTCAATATAGGCCTCATCTAAAATAACTATCAAATCTGAGGGAAGGGAATGTAAAAACTGGAAGATATCCTTTTTGTTGAGGCCCATTCCTGTTGGATTGTTCGGGTTATTTATAATAATAATCTTGGTCTTAGAGGATACTGCTGTAAGTATGGCTGACAAATCAATAGAGAAATTGAACAACGGTACCGTCACTATTTTTCCTGCAAAACTCTGAATGATTTTTTCGTACATCAAATAGGTGGGAAAAGGAAGAATAACCTCTTCGCCAGGTGAAAGGAAAGTATGTACAACCAACTTTATTATCTCGTTCGATCCGTTACCCAAAATAATTTTGTTCATTGGCAATCCAAACTTCTTTGACAATTTCTGTCTCAAATAATAACAGCTGCCATCAGGATACCGATGGATGTTGTTGATGTTTTCTTTAATAGCCTTGATGGCTTTGGGTGAGGGACCCAAGGGATTCTCATTTGAAGCCAGTTTTATAGAGCCGACAATTCCTAACTCTCTCTCAAGTTCCTCTATTGGTTTACCTGGTGGATAAGGAGTCAATTTTTCGATACATTTTCTCATTAATCGTTTCATACAGAACTTTCCTCTTTTTTTGTCTTGTATAAAGGAAACAGGAAGAAAAGTAAACCCTGTTAGGCTCTAAGTGCTTCTGCCTCTATTGTTAATCCGGACAAGTCCGCCTTAATTATGGAGGAGATCCCGTCTGAGCGGGGCTGCGAGGTAGTTCATTATCAGAAGCAATTTTAGCTGATATTACCTTAATTGAAGGATTTGACCTGCGCTTCACTCAGCTTTGCGAAAGATTTCAGTCAGGGGGAGAGAAAGTCCCACCTCAGGTTGATAGCGCAAGAAAGTCGGTATTGGGTATCGGATGCCTTTTTCGTGAGTTTTGGCAAGGCCCTGCACCAGGGCTTCCAGGTGTGAGGCAGGCGATGCATACACCATTTCGTGATCCTGGGTAGCCGCCCAAACCCGGTCTCCATTGCCAGGCACCACTACCTTGGGGGCTTGATCCAAGAATGCCCCCAAAACACCCTCTGTGCATGATGCAGCGCGACCAGAAAGTGAACAGGTAATAGGTTTGCCCGTATGCCAGGTACTTCCATGGAGGCAGCGCATAAGCTGGGCAGGATTCAAGTAGATCAAAACGACATCCGGTTCCACCTTAGTCCATTCCAGGGGAGAATAGACCACGGCCTCACATTGGCCCGATTTCAAAGTTTTGAGGGATTCTAAGATGTTAAGGGCTGCTGTGCTATCAGCGGCATAATTCATGCGCGTTAAAAAACCTACCGCTTTGTCTTTGTTAGCCAGTTTCCAACCATAGGTATGGCCAGAAATTGCACAGCCTAGGTCATCAGGAGTCATAGCTAAGGTCCAGCCATATTTACGAGTGATAGCTGCGGCCTGACAGTGGGCTATTTTTACCTTTAGATCTTTCGAAGGAGTTTTGACTCCCTTTGGAATCTCGCTTTCATGGGCTAAAAACCGTACTGCTACAGGAAAGGTTTCAGGATTAATAAAACGCCTGAGTTTTTTACCAAGTTCATGCCATTTTTTCATGGACAGCCTCCTTCTGTTTTTAGGTGGTGTTCTAACAGAGAGTCTCTGAAAACCCCAATTACCATTTAAAGAGATCAGGTTTGTTTTTTTGATTTTTTCTTCTTCCAGGGCTTAAAGATGGAAATAAATACGATAATCATTAAAACTATACATTGAATTCCACCGAAGATACCGTTCATTTTTTGGTTGTACAGATACGACTGGTCATTTAAAGATGACATACCCAATTTACCTGAAATCTCCATCATTGAGGTTTCCCATGGCCCGAGCAAAAAATTTCAGTGATTTTTTAGGAATTGCCAGTTAGATCTTTTTCGCCGATGTCTTTTTTGTCTCAATCGTGGCCTTTTTATCCCTGCGATCGTCCACCTTCAGATCGATGGTCACGCGGCGCGCCCCTTCTTCCACATGGGCGGCGTGCACTTTTTTAACGAGATCGAAAAGGGCATCCAGATCCGGGACTTCAATGGCCGTGCTCATGCCTCCGATCTCGTATGTATAGCCTGATTCCTCAATAACCTTGACACCTTTACGAACGAAACGTCCAAGGCTCGTGCCTTCCCCAATTGGGTATACGGACAATTGTGCAATCATGTTCAAATCCTCCAACTCGTCCTCCTTCAGTTTTCCACCAGGACCGACTATATACGTTCCTCCATTGCCGTCACGGTACCTGACACCTGACAAGAAAAGCCTTATCATCTCTGAAGATGAAGCCACCTGCGGCTATTCGATGTGCCTTGCTCATATTTTCATGCCCAAACGCAATTAACCGGATAGCCTATAGCGAGCGGTAGGCCATCCGGTTAATTGCAGGTTATCTTTTAGATTTTATATCATAACTTATGGATAATTGATTCGCGATTTTCTTTAATGCTTTATCGAATGTCCATAAAGGAGTTTCTGTAACAAGTGCTGATCCGAGTAAATGAACATCAACATAACCAATACCTTTATTCATGATTTTGCGGTATTCAATAAATTCCATAATATCGTAATGATCAAGAATGTCTGTTGATGGCAGATCATTAAGCAAGCTAATGATTTCACGTCTGTTTTTGATGCCTCCACAAGCAAGTTCACCTATGATAAAAGGATGACATGCAACTAATCCTTGTTCAAGTAATCGGACGAGGTTCTTTTCACTTTCCCTCAAGTATTTTATCCAAACAGATGTGTCAACAAGAATAAAATCAGACATCTAATGATCTCCTGCGCGGAATCGATTTTAAGTCTTTTTCACTCCCTCCTAATTTCGCAAGTCGTTTGCTACTTTCCTTTGCTATGAGCGCTTCAAGCCCGAGTTTTACCAAAGATGTTTTTTCTTTAATTCCGGTCAATCTTGATGCCTTTTCAATAAGGTCATTTTCTATATTTAAAGTTGTTCTCATTTGTGCCTCCTTTGTATGCAATTTATATGCATATAATGATGCCCTATATTAATGCATTTGTCAAGGGAAAGGAGAAAAGATAATCGCGGCGGATAAGTCGCGAGCGTTTAGCGAGTCGATATTGATCAGCATGTTAGCCAGTTGCTAAGAATCCTTCATGAAATATAACCATTCCTTGTGGAACCTTTTCAGTAAACGGCAACGCAAGGAAAACCTCTTGTGGAATGCCTTCATGAACTAAATCTGGGATGTTTCTGAATCCGAAACGTTTATAATAGTTCGGATCCCCCACAAGAGTGCAACCTTGGCCGCCCAACTCTTTCAACAGAGACAAGCCCTTGTTGACGAGTGATTTCCCGATGCCTTGCTTCTGATACTCCGGCAACACAGAAACTGGGCCGAGACCATACCAGCCTATTGAACCGTCAGAAATTGTTACAGGCGAAAAGGCAATATGTCCGACCACTCGCCCATCAATTTCCGCCACAAGCGAGATTGCCAAAGCATCTGCAGCGCGTAATGAATTTATTATGAATTGTTCTGTGTGATTGCTGATTGGGAGCGTCCTGAAGGCAGCTATTGTGATTTGGGTGATTGCATCAATATCTAATGTCGTTTCATTTCTTATGATCATTACAAAATCCTATTCATTTGTATCATTCACTCGTATGGCTAACGACAAGGTTTACAGGTGCGCGGCGTTTTTACCGCGCATCCTTGTCAACCTTTTGTTATTTGCAATTTTCTTAAACTTATCAATAAATGAACTCCAGAGTTTCCAACATTCTTCAGCAATTTCTAAAGCGTCATAAGATTCATTTTCGACAAAAATTATAAACTCAGACTTCACTCCAAGTTCGCTGTACATTTTTGAAGACTGATGGGTAGTTCCAGCGATATGAGGATGTCCTCCTGACCAAGGTTTCCTTTCAAGACGGCAATGTTTCGCACTATTGGCTAAATCAGCACAAATTTGTATGGGTTTATTATCAAGTATAAACTTTTTAATATCCGCTTTTGTAATGCCGATTTTGTTTAATTTTAAAATCCAATCTCTCAAATGATTACAATGAACGAAAAACGAGTAAACATCATCTTGATGAAAATGCCTGTCTTCCCATTTGAGCGAATTATTGCCTTCATTCATTCGCCTTAGTCTTTCTAAATATCGTTCTACAATTTCGAGTTGTTCCAATTGAAACCTTTCGCAAATAACGAGACTGTCGAAAAACCACTTTGTGGGAAGATTTTATCCCCTGCAAAGTAGTATGTTAAAAATAAATAGAATATTTGAGGAGAATTAAATACTGTTCATATTCAAGGAGCAGGAAAAAGAGAATAGGGCTTCATATTCGGCATTGTACAGGTATATCTCTCTTTTGTTTTCCCACTATACTCTCTGCATCGACTCAGGCCTCAGGCTGGCTCAGGCTGGGTCGGGCCAAGTCAACCTATTGATTATTATAGGATAACGTCCCAAAAGTAGGTGTTTTCAGCCCCTATATTGCCCTTTTTGACCCCAAAATGAGCCCCATAGGGAACCGCAGGTTCTCGAAGCTGGTAGGTTTCCCCAGCTTCAATGCTTTTTCGCCCGATAGCCAACACACCCATTAGTGATTTTACTCTTTCAACAAAACTCCTATTACCAACCGCAATGCTTCTGGTCCATTTTTCATCACGGATATTTTTTCCATCTCCCAGATAGGCGTCTACCCACCTCTTATGGTACTTTTGGACTTCGTCATAGGAATCAAAGCCAATAAGACGGGTTAGCTCGTCATAATCTATCAGGACTTTCTTCCTTTTGGGTTCCTGTATTTCATTGTAACCGCAAAAAGGCCATTCAGAAGGGTGATCAACAACCCTCGCTCTCACCATGTTGAGGTCAATATACACGAGACACTTAAGAAGATGGTCCCCGCTTTCGATCGCTGTTGCATGATAACGATCTTCCCAAAAAGCCCCCTTACGATTCTTTCTTTGATTGAATTCCTGGCCTGTCCTTCCGGCAATCAGTTTGATCGAATCGGGAATAACGTCACGTTCTTTGTCTCCTACTACGATGAGATGGATGTGGTTCGATGTAACTGCATAATTCAATATGACCAAACCGTAGCGCTTCTTCGCTTCATAAAGCCAATGAAGCCATCTTTTACGATCCTTGGCAAACTTAAGTAAAAACTCTCTCTTATGGTATCTGTGCGTAATGTGCCAAATCTGGCCTGGAATATAGTGTCTTTTCGCTCTTGCCATTGATTATCTCAAAAAATGCTCTTTTCTCCCCTCAAAAATGTCATATAGGGCCTAAATGAAGGCCTTTTTTCGCCTGTTCGTTAATATATTTAGATAGTTAGCTTGGCCCGACCCCATTTCCAGAACCATCGGTACTATGTTCCGCTAAGACTGCCGGAAGCCCTTCTCAGGCTCGTTCGCTCTTCGCTCTCCTCCCCTGATACCTTGCGTGCTTCCTTTGCTTTGTGTCTCCCTCTTTAATGTAAGGACTCGCTCACGGACGAAAGCAACCCCGTAAACGCCAGGGCTCTTGATCTCCCGGTACCCCTCATCTTCCGGGTGCTTGCCCAAGGAAGCTTTCCGGCTCTCCCAAGTTCCCGAGTTACCCCTTTGAACACATGCCCTGGTCTAAGACCCCGGTGGTGACCCTCATACTCGCCATAGCACATGCGGGTCTGCTGCCTTCCGTGGCATCCAGAACGTCGGCTTTCTTCCCGATTCCCGGGAATTATCCAATGACCACAACTATACATTTTTCGGGGCTCAATACAGAGCCTGTGTCCTTGTTCCGTCCAGCTTCGTACTCCGGTTACCCGGCTTGCACGTGGATTTTACTACTGATCTGGTGGCTAACCTTTGATCAGGTGGGACTTTCACCCACTGGGTAACAATAACCAATTTCATAAATATATATTTAATCCCAAGGTCTCAGATTTACCTTGGCACGAGGATGCCTTGGTTGGGCAGATTGATTTCTTATTCCGTTTCTTCTTCGATTTTTCCGTACACTCCCAAAAGTTTCTGCCGTACTTCGGGAGTGATGTGACGGAGTTGGCGTCTGGCAGCTATTGATAGTTCACGAAGAGCATCTTTCTCGTCGGGTAACTTTTTGCCTTCCTCTTTCGTCTCTTCTGCTTCCGGCAACGCCAGAAGCTTCATGTCATTCCCTTTAACGATGTGAGAAGTTATCAAATTGGCTACTTGCTCCACCTTCTTGGGAACGGCCGTGGTATCCACCGCCTTGTCTGCTTTCTTGGCTTTTTTGTGCTGTTCCTCTATCTGTTGATTAATTGCTGTACCGATGTTCTCGAGGAGAAGTTTCTCCCTTTCTTCCTCTTGGCTAATAAGCTTCTTGTTCCCATGATAGGAGTCGATGATGGGCTTTATCATCTTTTTGTAGGACAGATAAGCGGCAAAGACTTGGAAACCCACCTTGAACAGCTTGACAAGGTCCAAAGCAACATCCACATTCAAGTTCACAACAAAGTCAATCGATCCGTTCTGGACTTCTACTATCTGAATATCCTCCGGCGATTCGCTCTTGAGTAACTGATGATATATTGGAAGAACTCGGTTCCACGCGGCCAAGGTTTTCGTGAACTCTTTTAAGCTTGTGATTGTATGGTGTTCATTGAAGACGATCGCGATGATGGCAAAATGGTCCTTCGCGATACGTTTCACATCCTCTGATATGTAGGGGGCGATAAACTGTCTAATATTCTCTATCTCGGTGATGTTCGGTTGCAGTTGCTTCTTTAGTTGGTTGAGGAACTGTGTCAGTTGGTTGAAGAACTCCTGCTGCTGAATTTCTGTGTTCTCAATCAGTGTCCTCAATTTTTCGTTATGAGGCACTTCGGTAAAGGGCCTGATCTGCTTCTTTGGCAACAAGACGCTGAGGGCGTCAGGTAAATCGCCAGTGTAAAGGTGGTCAAGAACTGCGAGAACCTTTCCGGCAATCTCCCTCAGTTGCACGATGTTATTCTGGGCAGCGGGGAGGCTAGAGATGTAATCATCGAGATCTCTCTTGAAACCTGAGTCAACCACCTCGCGTGTAAACGCATTGATGTGCTCTTGGAGGATTTGAATATTCATTATCTGTATCTCCTTTCTAAACTCCCATGCCCAACGACGAAATCAGCGGGGAGCGTAGCGAGTCCGCTGTATTGCCTGGTTGGCAGTTTTATGTATTTGTAAACTCTTCCTTGTTACAGGCGGCCTCTACGACTGCTACTACAAGCCAGTTGAACCAACCATGTGACATTTTTAAAACATAATTTGGTGCGCCGCCAGCGCGAAGTGATAATTGGTCACTTTCAATAAATTCAACATCAATAGGCAACCCACCTTCATGAACGAGTTCACACCTAAACCACTTGTAAAATATATGAGGAATGGTATGCAATTCGCCGCGAAATTCAACCTGTAAGATATTTCTATGTCTTTTATTTAAGAAAGCTTCAAAGCAATCTCCGTCTTTCATTTTCCGATCTGAATCTTCACGGCGTGCTGTAGCGGCAACAGCCACCAGAGCGTTAAGAAATGCACCTTCATAATGACCATTTTTATAAAGCAATAAAGCATCTTCAATACGTTTTCGTATGCTCATATTATCTCACTGCCAACGTGAAGTTCAGCAGCGCGGGTCACCGCGTCCCCTGGAACGCTTGGCATTTTTCAATTAAGATTTAATATATTTGATGTAATTATTTCATGGTAGTGTCTCACTCCACAATTACCGTCGATCTTCAATCCAGGGACATTAACCCTAAACTCAGCTGAATCCATTGCTGCGGAATATACTGGTATATGAAGGTCTTTCCCTGCAGTAACTAGTCGATCTCTTAACTCTAGATCTGAATCAAGCCCTATTACAATTGATTTTAACCAAGAATCTGGAATTGTAATGAAGCCAGATCGATTCTCATTTAATAGTCGGATCTCGTATTCATATTTCCATGCACTACTTTTATATTTTATAAGATCGTGTATATGTTTTGCTTTGTTAGAATAATATGTTGCGAGGTTCCATTCTGGTCGTTTATTTATGTATATGACGGGGATAGGAATCCCCGTTTTTTCTAAGGAAGGATTTGTAAAATACTCCTCTAAATTAATCTCGAAATGAAGCACATACCCCTTGTGACTTAATCCGTAATGGGACCAAAGCAACTCACTGTCCGGAATACAAGAAGCTGAGAATATGCCTATTTTACTCCTTATGTGCTCAAAAGATTTTTCAAATAGCTTTTTATATTTTTCTTTGACTATAGGACGAGGAAGATTTTTTGTTTTTTCCCACTCAGCCTTAGAAAAATCTGCTCCATATATTTCCGTCATATAGAAAAGAAATTCTTTTAAAAATTTCTTTTGTCTAGGCACGCTGACACTCGGCACCTTACAGTCCCATGGGTCATTAAATTTCGCTGGTTGTTGAAAGTAAATTTCACCTCTCTCATAGAATGCAAGATTCCACGTGTCCTGGTATTTGGGAGGATAGTATTTGAATAATTTTAATATCATCTATATGCTAACAAGTAATTATATGATTTATCGTTTAAATACCAAAAATAAAAGGCTTTGTACAAAATTAAAGTTTATGATTACAATATTTAAGTGCCTAATGCCGTGGCTCACAGGTCGCTAGCTTGCGAGCGAACCTTATGAAGCAGATTGGTTATATGGGCTGGACTATCAGGTCAGTTTTGAGTTTTTGCTTTTTCAACTTGCTTTAGATATTTAATGAAACTAGACAAAGTGTTTGGCGGATCGTCAAGCTTATCTAGCACGTCGATAAAGGGACGGACATTGCCTATTAAGTTCTCAATTCCTGATAACCCTTTGCCACCTCCAAAACAATGTACAAAAGCCCCCAGAGTGTCGGAATCGTTGGAAATAGAGGAAAGATACTCCTGTACCTCAGCATAATTGTTATCGTTAAGCTGACCCCATCGGAAAAGTATGCTTATCGGTTCGGGTTCACTGGTAAAAATGTTTCGATCCTTCACGACCTTTCTTACCGTAATAATCCAGGCGTCTTTGATTTCAACCATCTTGTTAGGGTTAAAAACGAGTGCTTTAACGTCCTGCGCTGAGTAGGCTGGCACTCCTTTGTAGGCGCCTTGATCCCACATATCGCAGTCTGCCAAAAGCCGCAGAATCACATGCTCAGAAATTGACAACGACACATCGTTCGAAGAAATCACCCCGATGACGTTTAGTTTACGATCGTTATTCTGTTCGCTCTCAAGCAAGGCTAAAACGAAGCCGCCTATTTCATCAGTCAAGTTCAGACGCCTCTCCACGAAGGCATTGCGCCCGATACTGAGGAGTTCTTTGCACAATTGCACTGGATCCTTAGTTTGGGCGAACGCAATGAACTGCTTTGCAAAGTTCAACCAGCTGGATAATACCCCTGACTCTAGAAAATCCATCAGGATTTCATGTCTATCCTCAGTTGATTCTAGGAAGTGCTTTATCTCTTCACTTGAATAAGTGTACTTCGTAGGACCGCCATGTAATAGTTTCAATAGCGCCTCTTTGGTAGAAACCCTGTTGTGGAAGGAAGCCTCTTCGGCAGAGTGTGGAGACCATTGATCAAAGGTATTGGGAAACAGGAAGTTGAGGATTGAACGGACGTTTTTTCTGTCCTTGTCATCATAGGTTCTTAGGAGGTCTTGTACAAAAGGGGGCTCTCCCTTTTTCTCTCGCTCAGTATCGTCTGTCATTTCATCCAAGTAATCTTGGTCTATAAGGTCACCCTCAATCACAGTGGTCCCGAGGAATTGTTCTGGCTTTCTGCGTATCGATTGTGAAATTTCTGAATACTTGAGTTCTAGAGTTTCAAATGCAACTATGTCAGCGAAATTGACCTCTCCTGCCGTATTCTTCGCTGAAATCAGCAGGCGATTAATAAGCCTTGTCACGTCTCTTGGAGTGGCTAGAGATCTTACCATTGCGGTCCTATCGAGAGCCTGATTAAGTATCTCCTTGTCAGTCTCATCCAACACAAGACCCAACCTGTCTTGCAGCTGACCTAAGCATGTATTCAGAAATTGTTTTAGATGCCAATATCCAATGCGCGGAAGAGGATATGCCGCTTGGATGATCTTCTCGAGGTAGCGGTGTCCGTCGTATGTTCCATCGTATTCCAGGCACTTGACTATCGGTTCCGGATCGTAGGCCAACAAGTATGATACACGATTGAAGTCGCAAATCGCCTTGATTACCTGAAAAATAGTCCGTACTTCCCTAGGCGGACACCTGTCGACATCATCTATTATGACAACGATAGGTTTGCCAAGCTCATCAACTGCTTTTCGGACTGCCCGTTTACGTTTGTTCAGATCGAGCTCGGTCATGTCGACTGCAAAACTAGCGGAGTCGCCAACTGCTTGCAGCGTGCGTTCGACGAGCGAACCCCAAGGCTCCACTCCCGGGATGAGCTTTATAGGGGCAAGAAACTTGGCAAAGTTGAGTAGCTTGCTGGCCGTTTTAGCTGCAAGGTCAGATTTCAAGTCAAAGTTTATAGTTGAAGCGAATTGTACAAGAAACCCTTCAATGACACTGTCGAGCGAACCAATGAGCCAAGGATTGAAGTCGACAATAACAACATCTCCAGCCTTTTCCGACAGTCTCTCTTTTATCAGATTTATGGCGGAGGTTTTGCCGCTACCCCACACGCCCTCGAGAGCAATTGAAATGCTAGGAGATCTTTCGGGCAGAACCAACAAGTCAGCGATTTGGTTAGCAAAGCCACCTCTTTCGAATATATCAGCTTTATTTGTCTCTATCGGTTGGCCACTAAGCATATCTATTCCTATAATGGTCTACACATATAACGGGCTCTTCAGCCGCAGCGGTTAGCTGTCGGCTGAAAGGGCAAGGTTAGGATTTATAACTTTTCGATTTAACCTTGAACGAGATAAAGCTTGACACCGATACTTATACAACTTGCGATCACCAAAAATACAACAGCACGGATAAACATTGTTTCGGCAACTACAAGAGAATTAGATTTTTTTGTTAAAACCGGTTCATTGAATTTCGCCATGGAAAGGTACATAACAGCGACATTTAACGCATCGACACGATTTTCTTTGATAGATTCCAGACATCCATCAGAAGATGGTAGGGCAAACCCTGAAATACGCCTTGCTTGAATTGAATGGTAGATCGCAACAAAAAGGTGAAGCATTGCCAATACATAAAAACAAACCGACAAAGTTGCTGTATGTGCTGGAATATTCCATTTATTTCCAAAAAGAGTTGGCAATATTGATAGAATACCAATGCAAATACTAAAGGCAAACATGAAAGTTTGTGCTTTTCCTTCTATTGTATCTTTACGTCTTTCTTCTGAATCATATACAGCTTGAGCGAGTGATTCTACTTTATCAGTATTTTCAATTTCAGGAAACGAATGCCTAATACTAGTCTGGATGCTTTCCAACCTATTTTTCGGACATATTGAAAGTTCCGCATCTATGAATCTATTTGCTATATAAACTTCACATGGTGGCCAAATAAAGATTATTAATTTCTGTAGAACATTCATGCAGTATTAAGCCTTTTATCATAATAGACCAACAGATCACATAGAGCTTCTGCAATTGGTACATTATGAGGTTTTTGTAGCCAGCCCCACTCACCATTAGGGTTAATTTCTAAAAAGTAAAATTCTCCTTTGTGTTCTACTAAATCAATTGCCCCGAATAAAAGATTACATTCTTGTACATAACGGCAGCACAACTTTTCTATATCAGGAGGTAATTTTTGCTGTATGAAATCTATATCTCTTTTTTCCGTTCTCCAATCAATATCAAGATTTGCACCGTCTTTACGCTCTATTCTAACTGAAAACACCTTTTCCCCTATAACTGTTATCCTATAATCAAATTTAGGGATGAGTGCTTGCTGAAAAATAGTAGGACTAATTCTAATATCTTCTTCGGGAATCTGATTTAACTCTCTGATGGTATTTGTAAATATGAAGTAGTCTTTCTCCGGTTCTTCAATAAGAGGCGAATAGAGAGCTTTAGTTACAGCATTTTTATTATGCCTATTCAATAAATATTTAGCATGTTCTGGATCATTTGTAATTACAGTTTCAGGTATTTCAAAGCCG
>Ga0315545_1002242_pt1 | contig 17674 bp, 14 predicted proteins | sample SalMarSW160210MG_FD_203096 | JGI IMG/M metagenome (GOLD analysis project Ga0315545, IMG submission 203096) | Salt marsh sediment microbial communities from the Plum Island Ecosystem LTER, Massachusetts, United States - Salt Marsh Sediment SW1602-10 ...
TAAGAAAGTTAAATGAGAAGTATTCTAAAAATGCTTTGAGGGTTATTGCCATAGCCTATCGTCCTCTGGAATATGACGGCAGCGATTATGTAATGGAAGAGATCGAAAAAGACGTTATTTTTCTGGGACTTGTGGGTATGATAGATCCTCCCAAAGAGGGGGTAAAGGAAGCCATCAGGGATTGCCACAGAGCGAGAATAAGGACATTTATCGTAACCGGAGATCATTCTATAACCGCCAGTGCCGTAGGTAGGGAGATAGAACTTTTCGGGGGAAAAGAACCTCTGGTGGTAACGGGAGCGGAACTCGAGGATATGAAGGATAAAGAACTCTCGGAAATTTTAAAGGATAATCAATCGATTATCTTTTCCAGAGTCGATCCAAAGGATAAATTGAGGGTTGTGAAGCTCCTGGAAGAGGATAAGGAGATTGTAGCTGTAACCGGGGATGGGGTAAACGATGCCCCCGCGTTAAAAAGAGCTCATATAGGAGTGGCTATGGGGAAGACAGGTACCGATGTAGCAAAGGAAGCCGCGCAGCTTGTGCTCCTCGATGATAGTTTTCCCACACTTGTATCCGCTGTAAAAGAAGGTAGAACTATATATAATAATCTTCGTAAAACCGTTCTAGCCTCTATGACAACCAATGGAGCAGAGCTTACTATTGTTCTGCTCGGACTTGCCGCGGTAGCACTTAAAAACTGGGCTATACCCATTCTTGCGATACAGATACTGGCAATAGATCTTCTGGCTGAAATAATGCCCCTGACTTTTCTTACCTACGATCCTCCGCCTGAAGGTATCATGAATTCGGAGCCGCGAAGCCAGGAAGATCATATAATAAATAGATTCACGGCTTTAGAGGTGAGTGTATTGGGTGTTGTAATCGGAGCGCTCGCGTTTTCAAATTTTGCTCTCTTTATGTTTAGAAATGGGATAACTCTTAATGTTGGTATGGAGAATACGATCCATTACGCGAAAGCGACAACACTTAGTTATTTGACAATTGCGTACTGCCAGTTCGCGAATGTCCTTTCCCGCAGATTCGAACAGGAATCGATATTCAGCAGGAACTTCTGGACCAATAAAATACTTCTCTGGTCCATCGTAGGTTCCATAGGCATGGTCTTTTTAGGTGTGTATGGACCGACGATTCATGAATTTCTCGCTTTTGCCAGTATCTCATTCTTAGACTGGTTGTATGTACTTGGTGCGGCTATTGTATATCTGGGGATATTCGAGTTAATAAAATTATTAAAGAGGAGAAATATATTATCTCCAGCTGGCGCTGTCGAAAAAGAGTTCGCTAACAATACATGAAAAAGCGAGATTTTTCAGAAATTCAACAAAGCATCTGGGATCATTAAAAAGCCGAACACTGTTTACAACTTGACAAAAGAAGGACGTAAGAGGTTTTCTGATTATCTTAAGAATATGGAAGCAATAATCAAAAAGAAGAGCGCGAAATAGATTGATGTATTTATTGGGGGACTTCGCTTTTGGACATTTGCCATTGGCTGTTAGCAAAAAACCTATATATAAACATCAGGGTTCAAAGAGTGGGAGAGGTGAAAGGTGATATTAAAGCCAAAGGCTAAAAGCCAATAGCTAATAGCTAATAGCGGTGTTGTAACTTGACTTATATTTGAATATTTTTATTATAAATGAGTATTATTTTTAAAAGGAGGTTTAATGGGTAATCTTATTAATATAATAGTCGAACCCGGTAAAGCATTCGAACACATAAAAGAAAAGGATGACTGGTGGATACCTTTCGTTGGCCTTACCATTGTAACTTTAATATTTCTCTGGGTTAGCTCTCCTGCACTAACACGTATTATGACACAAAAGATGGCAGAAATGGGTATTGATAGAGAAATTCCGAAGGTGGCGCAGTACATTAAGTATGTAATGGCGCCGATTGCAACTTTAGTTGGCTTTCTTTTGTTTTCTCTTATCTTATGGTTTCTGGGAAATTCTTTTGGTGGTGATTGGGATTATGTTAAAGCCCTCGATTTATATGCCTACACATCTGTCGTTCAAATAATAAGGAGTTTGCTGAATACTTTTATACTATTAGTAAAAGGTATTCCCAATATAACAACTGCCAGGGATATGGAGCTTGCTACGGGGCTTAATCTTATTTTTAGACCGGAGAACCCGAAGCTTTATGCTCTCTTCTCCGGCATAGAAGTTTTTTCTATATGGCAGTTTGCTTTAATAGCTTATGGTATATCGGAAATAACCGGAATATCTAAAAAGAAAGCAGCGATTACTTCTATAATACTGTATATTTTATTTCTTGGTTTTAGTGTTATATTTGCCAGAGGGGGGTAGGTGTGATTGTAATCCTTTTGCTTTTTGTTAATTTAAGTCTTGAAGACGCGATAGAAATGGGATTAATGAGAAGCCCGACTTACCTGCAGGCTAAAAAAGAGTTTGTCATAAGGCAAAAAACAAATGCTTCTTCTTATTCCACGATGCTTCCTTCTGTATACGGAGGTTACGTGGAAAGTAGAACTCGTTCGATGTTAGAAGGAACGGAAATTTATGATTCTACCGACAGTTATTATAACGTTAGAATGGAATGGGATTTAACTCCTGGCGATTTTTTAGATGCTTTTGCTTCTCACTACGATAATAATTCAGCGTATTTCTCTTTCATGGATATCAGAAATCGAACGATATATGAAATTATTTCTCAGTATCTCAACACTCTAAAGCTTGAAAAGTTGTTTAAGAGTAGAGAAACAGCGGTGAAGCGTACGGAAAACAATTTACAACTTATCGAAGAAAAAAAACGCCTTGGCTCTGCTTCCAACGCTGAAGTCTTGCAGGGAAAAGTAAACAACTTACAGGCACAGTATGATCTTATGGAAACAGAAAAGGATCGAAAGGTCTATCTGCTCAGGCTGAAGAAAATTATTGGACTCGAGGCAAGGGATTTCATTTTATTGGAAGATCCGGAAACTGATTTTAAAATACCCGATAAGGATTCTGTGTTAATTTTAGCTATGAAGAGGGATCCCCTTCTTAATGAGTATAGTTCGGCGTTAAAAAAAGCGAGATTCGATTTTACGAGTAACTCGCTCGGTAATCTTTTTACGGTTTCCTTCGGGGCTATCTATCAATATCAGGATGAAATGAATCCGAGTTTGCCCATTTTAAGGGATAATTACGATTATTCGGTAGGTTTTTCTATATCCATTCCTATCTTTACCGGATTTTCGAGGGTAAATGATATGGTTATATCCGAAATGAGAGTAGATTTAGCCGAATTGAAATTTAAGGAGAGAGAAAGAGAATTAAGTATTTCTGTGGAAGAAGATTATATGCTGTATGAAGAAGCCGAACAGAAATTACAGCTCGCGGAGACTACTGTAAGTTTTGCCGAAGAAAGTTATTCTGCGGCGAGTGAGAGATTTCGCTTGGGAGAGTCTACGATGATCGAGTTGTTAGGAGCAGAAGAGGATTTATTTAGGGCTCAATATGCGCTGACCGAAGCCCGTTTTGACTGGTATCTCTCCCTATACAGGTTGAAAAGGCTTATGGGGAGGTTATATGAAGAATAAGAAAAAACTGATTATTGCTGCTTCGATAATTCTGTTGCTTATTATTGTAGTTGCAGCTAATTTAAAGAAAGGTGGAGGAGTTAAGGTCGAAGCTTCAAAAGTGACACGCGGGTCGATCGAGGAGGTAGTTTCCGCTCCCGGTGAAATTCAGGCTAAGGAAGAAAGGAAAATAAATTCAGAGGTCACAGCAGAAGTGGTTAAATTATTGGTAGAAGAAGGTGATTGGGTAGAGGAAGGACAGATACTTGTTAAGTTGGATTCAACTGAACAATTCGCGGCATATCAAAGGGCTCTTGCTAATGTGGGCGCTCAGAGAGCGGATCTGGAATTCAGAAAAGAACAGTTGAGGAGAAAGAACGAACTATATAATAAGGGATTGATTTCAAGAGAAAATTTTGAAAATATCGCGACGGAAGTTGAGCTTGCTTCGAGTATTCTTGAGAACGCGAGAACAGAATTGGGTAGAGCCAAAAGAAGTCTGCAGCGGACTACGATACGTTCTCCTATCCCGGGAACTGTTATGGATATAAATAAGGAAGAGGGGGAAGTTGTGGTTGCGGGAACCATAAATAATCCGGGTTCCATAATATTAACGGTTTCTGACCTGGAGGAAATGGAAATGGTTGCCGATGTGAACGAAAGTGAAATACCTCTGGTGTCGATCAGGGATACAGCCAGAATTACTGTAGATGCCTTTGCGGATACGACATTTAAAGGGATTGTATATTATAAAGCAAGTATGCCGATACAAGCCACCTCATCCCAGGCAGTAGATTTTGAAGTAAAAATAGCAGTTCCTCATTATCCGGGTATGCTGCCTGGGATGAGCGCGAATGCCGAAATAATAACAGCGAAAAAGGATAACGTTGTTCGTATCCCTCTACAGGCATTAGTCGCGAGAGACAAAAAAAACGGAGTTTATAAAATAGAAGAAGGTAAAACTATATTTGCTGAAGTCGTAACAGGTATAACCGAAGCGATGTGGGTTGAAATTAAAGAAGGATTGGATGAGGACGACCTTATTGTTTCCGGACCGATTAAGACATTAATGAATCTTACGGATAATCAAAAAGTAATCTGGGAAGAAGAAAAAAAAGAAGATTTGGAAGAAGGTAAAGATTTAAAAACAGGGCAGGAAGAAAAAGAAGAAAAAAAGGACAAAGAAGAACCTGCCGAGAGGAAGAACTCAGAGGATAATTAAAAATGTTTAGAGGTTTTCTAATTGAAATATTACGTTCAGCGGTAGAGTCTATAAAAGCTAATAAGCTTCGTTCGCTGCTTACGACTCTTGGCATTGTGATAGGGGTTATGACTGTTATAGGTGTAATGTCCGTTATTTCCGGGTATAAACAGTACATAGCCAACAGTTTTTCTCAATTAGGTGCGAATGTTCTGTATGTAAGCAAGTATCCCTGGGGTTTCGGGATGAGCAGAGAAGAATTTAAAAAAATACAAAAGAGAGAGAATATAGGTCTAAGGGAAGCAGAGGCTCTCAAAGAATACGGAACATCCTTTAAATATGTGTCTCCCAGCATACTTAGAAACATGAAAATGGAAAGAGGCGATAAAGAAGCAGAAGAAGTTCAGATTGAAGGGGCTTCAGAAGATTTTAGCAGGATAACTAATCGAAATGTAAGTTTGGGGCGTTTTCTCTCAAAAGATGACATCGTATATAATAGGTATGTTTGTGTTCTAGGACAGGATGTTGTTAACACTCTTTTCACTGAAGAAAATCCCATAGGTAAAAAAGTTAAAATACAGGGTAGACAGTTTAATGTTATCGGTATTATGGCAGAAAAAGGAAAAATGATGGGGCAGAGTATGGATAATACTGCGTTTATTCCTTATACTACAATGACAACGTTTACGGGTAAAAGAAGTACGATTAATATAGCAGTATATGCTGAGGAAGGAGAAGAGACAAGGGAAGAAATCCGGTGGATCCTAAGAGGTGTTCGAGACTTGAAACCGGACGAAGAAGATGATTTTTCAATTAATTCTTCAGAAGCCTTGATAAGTCAATTTAATCAATTAACCAGTACTTTCATTATAATCTCGATCGCTATCGCAGCTATTTCACTGGTAGTAGGAGGGATCGGCATAATGAATATAATGCTTGTTTCCGTTTCGGAAAGAACCAGAGAAATAGGAGTCAGAAAGGCGATCGGAGCGAAATCGGGCGAAATTCTTGGGCAATTCCTTATGGAATCCGTGGTGATTTGTCTGGTTGGTGGAATCATTGGGATCTTTCTGGGGGCTTCAATTACAAAGCTGATTTCTATTGTGAGTTCTGGTATCCTCTTTCATATCCCTATTTGGTCTATTTTTCTCGGTTTTGGATTTTGTTTTAGTATTGGGGTTTTTTTCGGATATTACCCGGCGAGAAAAGCATCTAAATTAAGTCCTGTGGAGGCTCTTCGTTATGAGTGAGTTAATTAAAATGAAAGGGGTTACAAAAGTTTATTCCCTCGGAGAGACCGAAGTTCACGCGCTTAGAGGAGTAGATGTAAAGATAAAAAAAGGAGAGTTCATTTCTATAATCGGACCTTCAGGTTCGGGAAAATCCACTTTGATGCATATAATTGGATGTCTTGATAGAGCAACCAGCGGTTCATATTTTCTGCAGGGGAAGGATGTAAATGAGATGGATGAGAACCAGCTTGCGGATATAAGAAAAGAGTTTATAGGTTTTATCTTCCAGGATTTTTATCTCCTGCCTGACGTACCAGCGTGGTACAATGTTTCTTTACCTATGATATATGATAGAATACCTCCAAAAGAAAGGAAAAAAAAGGCCGTAAGTATTCTAAATAGTGTAGGACTTGGAGATAGAGTAAATCATCTGCCAAATCAACTTTCTGGAGGAGAGCGACAGAGAGTAGCGATTGCCAGATCTCTTGCCAACGAACCAGAAATTATAATAGCGGACGAACCTACCGGAAATTTAGACTCGGTGCGAGGAGAAGAAATATTAAAAATATTATCAGAATTACATAAAGAGGGGAAAACCATTATAATTGTTTCGCATGAGAAATACGTGGCGGAAAGGGGAAAAAGAAAAATCCATCTTAAGGACGGTATGGTTGAAGGAAAGGGATAAAAATAAACCTAATCTTTTAGTTATAAACTGGCAGGATTGGACTAATCCTCTATCCGGAGGAGCGGAAGTTCATCTTCACGAGATATTTAGAAGGTTAACAAGTAATTTTAAGATTTCTCTTCTATGTACCCATTTCAAAGATGCTCCTGAAAAAGAAGAAATAGATGGAATAAAGATTTACAGAGTCGGTTCGAGAAACTTTTTTAATTTCTATGTCCCAAAAGCGTACAGGAAAATAAGTAAAGAGGAGAAATTTAATCTGGTTATTGAAGACCTCAATAAAATTCCTTTTTTTGGAGGAAGATTTATTCGGGAAAAAAGATTAGCGCTTGTACATCATCTTTTCGGAAAAACTATATTTACTGAAACCAATCCTCTTTCTGCTTCCTACGTTTATTTTTCGGAAAAGCTTATTCCGAAACATTATAAAAAAATACCTATAATTGCCGTATCAAAGAGCTCGAAAAACGAACTCGTAAAAATGGGTATTTCCGTGAATAATATTAAAGTAGTATATAATGGAGTGGATATTGAATCTTATCGATCAAGGGCGGAGTTAACTAAAGTTCCCACAATAATTTGTCTTGGCAGAATGAAAAAATATAAGAGGATTGATATTCTACTCGATTCTATTCCGAAAGTGTTAAAAGAAATTCCCGATTTAAAAGTTATTTTAGTGGGAGACGGTGATGATCTGCCTCGGCTTAAAGAAATAGTTCGTAAGAAAAAAGTAGAAAAAACAGTCAAATTTACCAGTTTTGTTCCTAGCGCAAAAAAAATTGAAATGTTTTCTTCTTCCTGGATTGCTGTTAATACTTCTCCGAAAGAAGGTTGGGGCTTGACTTCGATAGAGGCGCAAGCCTGCGGTACTCCCTCTGTTGTCCCTGATTCTCCTGGTCTGCGTGAAACCGTAAGGGACGAAGTTAGCGGATACATTTATCCCTTTGGAAATATTGAAAAGTTATCGGAAATTCTTATTAAGGTACTGAAGGATAAAAAATCGGTTGAGAAGATGGGTGAACAGGCGAGAAAATGGGCTTCAAATTTTTCATGGGATGAGTCCGCGAAAAAGATGAAGGAAATAATTTTATCACAGATTCACAAATGATTAGGACGCAGATCCTCTCAGATTTTTTGGATTTCAATTACCACTCCATGCAAGATTACTACACACAAAAACACATAGATTTAATTTTGTCTGACATAATTTCCATATAGACAAATGAATAAAAAAGCTCAAATTCGAAATATTTGTATCTTTGTGGCAATTGCTTTATCACTTATTTGGATACCCGAGGTAGCTTCCCGGTATGTAAGTGAGACAATAGATAAAAACCTATTTAACACTTTAGGGATTTTCAGCCCCCTTCTGGCGGCAGTTATTGTAAGAAAACTGATAGCAAAGGAGGGCTTTCAGGATGCAGGACTCGGGATTCGTGGGGTAAAATTAAAATATTGGCTGTTAGCCATATTTCTACCTTTAATATGGAACGGTGCAGGAGGACTCTTACTCTGGGCTCAAGGTTTTTATAGAATAGATACCGTAAGAAGTTTCCACTTTTCTTCATTTGTAGGGATATTCATAATTGCATTTACATATTTATTATCTGAGGAATTTGGATGGCGAGGGTACCTTGTACGTAAATTGTCCCCCTTTGGGTGGCATATTGCTTTTATTGTAACAGGAGTTGTCTGGTTCTCCTGGCATCCACAATACGTAATCGGGAAATATAGTATTTTGGAGAAGTTCAGTATATTAGGAGGGGTAATTCTTCTGAGCTATATATTCGGATGGTTGTTTATGCGGTCAAGAAGCGTGTGGCCATGTGTCATTATACATATTATTCATAATTATTCTCAGCCTCAAGCTATTTTCAAGATGTCCAAAATACCGAGTGATGTCCAGGAGAACTTTACTGTTTTAGTAGTTCTTTTGATTGTCACGATAATCCTATTTTCACTCGCGCATCCAATAACTGGAGAATCGATATTCAAGCATAATAAGAGTGTAGGTTTAAAATAAAATTCTGTGACTTTGAGCTACATTAATTTGGGGTTGTAGGGTTGAGAGTTTTAAAAACAATATTTTTTGAGGGTTGGGATGGGTTTTAAATAGACATATATATAGTTGTTTTTCTCTGCGTCCTTAGCGTCTTTGCGGTAAAATTCTCTTGTGATAATCTGTGTAATCTTGTGGTTATTTTTTAAATATTAAGTCGCCAGATAGCGAAATTCAGGACCGAAGCGAAACTTACCCAAAATATATAAGGTATTAATAAATAAGCCGCTATTTTTGAAATTCGGAAGAAAAGAATAATAGATATCAATATAAAGATCCAGAGAAATATAATCTCAATAAAAGCAGCAAAAGGTGATTTTAGGCCGAAGAACAAAATTGACCATAAGGTATTTAAAACAAGGTGAAACATAAAAACAGAAAACGCTGTTTTTACATCTTTTCTATTTAATCCTTTTTTCCATATTAAAAATAGAGCTATTCCCATTAGAAGAAATAAAGTAGTCCAGACCGGAGCAAAAAGCCAGTTGGGTGGATTAAAGGACGGTTTATTTATATTCGCATACCATGTGGTTATAGCAGGAGTGGTGAATACAGAACCTATAATACCCGCCATCTGACAGATTATTATACTCGAAAGAAGAAGTAAAAAGTTGTTAATTTTGCTTCTTTGCATTCTTTCTCCTTAGTTCATTTTGCTATTAAATCATTTTTGAAGTCGGAAATCATTCCCTCTATTTTCCAGATTCGTAGTTTCATATTGTTTTTATGACCTAAAAGTTCTTCCATTTCTTCGTTTAGACTCTTTAATTCTTCTAAAGTAATAGAAATTGGTTCATGCTCAAGATGGATTCGATCCAGTGGAATTCCGGGAAAATTTCTTAATAATTGGGGTGTCAGGATTAGAAAATCCATGGAGGTGTATCCTTCTTCAGTGCTCATTATCTTTACAGGATAGAATAAAAAGTCCGTTTTAAATCTATATTGTATGGCGTCATTTGTTTTTAATTCTTTATCTAAAGATATAACATCGAAAACAAACCATGTAAACTCGTCTGTCAGATATTCACCGACAACATTTTTTAATCCTTCGGGGATATTAGGGTTTTCAACTCCCAGAGAATCTAAATATTTTCCAGCCCAGCTTATAAAGCCATCCTTATCCAAAACATGGGCAACGGAAATATCATGGGCGCCGATTTTTTTATGAAAGGTGATTTCTCCCGCCGGCTTACTTTCTTCTCCTTTCCCTCCGTTTCCTCTGTGAAGCGGTAATCTGGGTTTTCGAATTTTTTTATTTATAAGATGAGTAGCTCTTTTGAAAACTTCTATATCTCCTTTTTTAACAGTGGGTTCATTTGGTAAAGGGAGGACTTCGAGAACCTCGGTGGAATCCGAAGCTTTCATGTCAGTCGTGAGAAGGAGTATTTCTTCTTCTCCATTCCAGGCAATCATCGCTCTCTGATTTGGCTCGAAGATTCTAACGTCCGGACGGAAAGGAATGGAACCACGATCCGCGAGAAGTGATATACTTAGAAACAATATAAAAATAAATAACTTTTTCATTATATTAAACCTCCAAATAATTTTGATTTATCTTTAAATTCCGGGTCACTTAAAACTATGGAAAATTCTGTTAATGCTATTACAAATGTAGACATGCAGATCGATGCAAATCTTTTTTAATAATCGCTCACTTCGGGCCAAGTCTTACTCCTTCTTCTTTAATTTCCGCAGGAGATAATTGAAGATTAATTATTGTTGTTGAATCGGCTACAACGATAACATCGTTTACGGTAACCGATTTATACCCCATCATTCTGGCTTGCATAGAATAACTTCCTGGTGGAACATTTGAAATAGTGTATAATCCATTTGTATCAGCTGCGGCGCCTCTATTGCTTCCTAGGATTGGAATATTTGTGCCATGTAGAGGTTCACCTGTGTTTATATCTGTAACTTTCCCGGATATTTTACCTGTACCTTCGGCAAAACCTGTGTTCACATCTGTAACTTTTTTGGATACTTTACCTGTACATGCGACAAATAAAAAGATGTTTAACAAAATAGTAAGCAAACATACTCTATTTTTCATAATGCCTCCTTTAAATTATTATTGCTTCTCTAAAATTAAATAATATCAACATTAAATCAAGATTTTTATTCCTTGACTGCTGCGTACTATTATCTTTTTTTTGTTTAATATTTCTTAAAAAATTTACTTCAATAATATCATTTTGCCTAATGATGTAAATCCAGGAGTTTTGAGCCGGTAGAAATATATTCCACTGGGATATTTGGCAGCATTCCACTTGTATAGATGATTCCCGGCATTGAGTTCCTCATTGACAAGTGTTTCTACTTCCCTGCCAGAAACATTATAGACGCCGAGAGAGACTTTTTCTCTTTCAGGTATTTTAAATTCAATATAAGTTACAGTGTTAAAAGGATTCGGATAATTTTGTCTCACTTGATATGTGGATCCGGTGTTTTCTTCGTTAGTAATTCCGGCTTCTTCATTTAATCTATTATACACTTTTTCCGGTCCGAATGATTCTAACTGTCCCTCATCTTCTGAAAAAACCGATTCACCCGAATAGGAAATTGTTATTTCGTCTCCTTTCTCTATAGTTTCTGAAAGCTGTAATTTAAGCGTTGTGAAATCATTAGAATGAACTTCTATATTGTCTATGGAAATATTATTTGAACTATTTTGGTTGATAACAAAATCCGAATAGCCGCTGTCTGGTTTAACCATATTTTTATTAAAAGCAACATTAATTTCAATTCCATTTGAATCGACCACGGCGGAATAAAAAACAGGAGCGGATCCAACAGGAGAATCAGAAAAATCGGTAATCCCGTATCCGTATGCAAATAGTGGGTTGTATGGGCTATCACCAAAATTAATAGGGATATCTTCCATTTCTGCCGGCCAGCTATGTGATAGGAGACCTGAAGGATTATAATCGCCAAATAATACATCCGTTATTCCCCTTCCTTCTGTTCCCGGCAGCCAGGCTGCTATAATCGCATCGGAATATGGAATAATAGATTCAATAATTAATGGTCTTCCTGAAATCAAGATAATAACGATAGGCAGACCAGCGTTTTTAATATTTCTGATTAGATTAATCGTTGAGTCCGGTATACTCAGATCAGTTCTGTCCCCGGAGCTTTCCGCGTAAGGTGTTTCGCCAATAACCACAATAGCGACATCAGCTGTCGTATCACTTAATTCGCCGCTTTCAGAATATTTAATTTCGGCATCGGGTGCTGCTTCTTCTATGGCTTCCAGAATTGTAGTTCCTATGGTGATATCGCCACTGTAACCCATCCAGCTAATAGTCCATCCCCCGCATTGATATCCAAGATTGTCGGCATGTTCTCCCGCGAGAAAAATATCGATGTTTTCTTTAGATAGAGGTAATACTCCGTCCTTTTTCTTCAATAAAACTAAAGATTTCCGAACTGCCTCGCGCGCTACTTCTCTGTGAGTTTCGGTTCCGATGGAATCCAAAAGACTTCTATCGGCATAAGGTCTTTCAAATAATCCCATTTCGAATTTAACGCTTAAAATGCGCCTTACCGCGTTGTCTATTCTATTTTCACTAACGTTTTCATCTTCGACGAGGTCTTTTAATGTATTATAAAACTCAATATAGTTAAAAGGAGTCATAGTCATATCTATTCCGGCATTTATAGCCGTTTCAATTTTATCCGCGAGAGAACCGCTTAATTGATTTATTCCGTCCCAGTCGGACACAACAAACCCTTCAAATCCTAATTCTTCCTTTAGAACAGTATCTATCAAATAATAGTTACCGTGACATTTTACACCATTCCAGCTGCTGAATGAAATCATTACAGTTTTAACATTATTTTCGACCGCCTTAATATAACCGGGTAAATGAATAGCCCGTAGAGTTTCTTCGTCTATTTGCGCGTTTCCCTGGTCATCTCCGCCCGTTGTTCCGCCATCGGCAACATAATGTTTAGCGCAGGCTAAAATACTGGAACTTCGGGAAACCGTATCTCCCTGTAAACCTCTAATTATTGCGGAGCCCATCATTTCAGCCAACTCGGGTGTTTCGCCGAAACTTTCATACGTTCTGCCCCAGCGTTCATTTCTGGCGACGGCGATACAGGGGCCGAATGTCCAGTTCAAACCGGTCGCGGATACCTCCATTGCCGTAATTTTTCCTATTTTTTCAGCAAGGATAGAATCACGAGTACAACCTAATCCTATGTTATGAGGAAATATTACCGCGCCGTAAGCGTTATTGTGACCGTGTACCGCGTCGATTCCATAGATTATAGGTATGCCGAGGCGAGTCGACATCGCACTGCTCTGAAAGCCATCAAACATATCCGCCCATGTTTCCGGAGTGTTTGGGTATGGCGACGAACCACCCCCGCTTAGCAAGGAACCCAAATAGTATGTCGATATATTATTTATAACGTTATCGGATCTTCTTTCCGCCTGAATCATCTGCCCAACTTTTTCATCTAACGTCATCCGGCTTAAAAGGTCTTCCACTCTTTCTTCGACCGTTGCAGTACTATCTAAGTATATTGTATCCTGGGCAGACAATGGTTTCACTAAGAATATTAAGCAAAATAGTATCAGTTTTTTTATCATATTATATTTCATATTTAAGATAGTGCCTCCTCTAATTAAACTCGGCCGTAAAAGGTGCGGGCTAATATTACTGATTTTCTTTATTGTAATTTGTTAAAATTTCGATGGTGTGTTTCAGTAATTTTGTATCTCCCCAATTACCATGTCCGGGGATGACTATTCTCGCATTTTTATACTTGTTTAAAACTTTCTCGACCGATTTTGGCCATTCTTTCATGTTTGCGTCACCGGTAAAACCGGGGCCTTTACTTTCAAGGGACTTAATCATACATCCGCCAAATAAGATTTTTCTATTATGAAAATATACTACCAAATTATCGATAGAGTGAGATTCGCCGGGGAAATAAACCTCTATTATTTCCTTTTCTATGTTCAATAATAAACCTTCTTCGATATCGAATAAGTGGTTGGGAGCTTCAAATTTTTGTGTTTTATACGCTTCAAGACATTTTTGATTTGCTTTCCCCGATTTTTTCAATAATTCTGAAGCCGCTGCCATTGTTTTGTATATTTTACCATCTTTTATCAGTCTGGCTGTAACTTTAGAACCATATATGGGAATGTTTTGACTCAGCAAATACTCGTTTCCGCCCAAATTGTCGTTGTGAAACCCGGTGTTGATTTCTATGATATTGGCTTTTTCGTTTTTACTCTTTATCCACTCGACAACTTTTTGTGTCGCTTTATTGTTATAGGGAGTATCGACGAAAGCAACTTTATTTTCTGATAAAAATACAACGAGAGAATTTCCCGGCCAGGGGAAAGAATGAGTGACGACATAAACTCCGGTTTCTATTTTCGTAATTTGTAAATCCTTACTCAATTGTATCTGATTCTCACCTGCCTTAAGAGAATTATTTGTAAACATTATAATAAAGAGTAAAATTACTTGTGTAAAGCATTTGATTGAATTCTTACGCATTAAATTTATTCTCATATCAAACTAAATCCAGCAAAATTTCTATTGAGATTTCGACACATTTAAAGCACTTTTCTTCGAGCAAATTATTTTCTTTAAATGTCCTTTGTCCTTCTTCTGTTGTTAAGTCACATTTAATAATATCGTAGCAAATAGCGCTTCCCATTTTTTCTTCGAATTTACTGTAAAACTCCAGAGCTTTAGAAAAGGCTTTTTCTTTGATATCATTTTCTTCTAATTTTTGCCTTCCGTATTTCAGATTTATAGAAAGAATCGCACCGGTTACGGCACCACATACAGAGCCTTTTCTGCCTATGCCTCCGCCAAAGCCCGTAGCAATCCTCGGATTCTTTTTTAGACCTAAGTAATCTTGCATTGCCATTAAAACACTCTCGGCGCAATTGAATCCTTCTTTGAAGAAAGATACCGCCTTTTTTGCTAATTTATCTTTTTCTTCCATATTAGCAGTGTAATTTTTTTTGATAAAAAGTCAATATTCTTAAGACTAAAAGAGGATTCTTCTTTTTTATCTCTTCTTGACTTAGTAAGTATTGAACTTATCTTTAGGAACGTGAAAAAAGAAAGAAGGAAAATTGAAATAAGAGGTATTGTTCAGGGAGTTGGATTTCGCCCGACAGTATATCGCCTCGCAAAGAAGCATAGCCTTAAAGGGTTTGTTCTTAATGATAGTCAAGGAGTAACACTTGATATTGAAGGATCTCCCGAGGGCATAAATTCTTTTTTGAAAGAATTCAAAAAGAATCCACCTCCACTTTCAAATATCGAAAAACTCTTATCAAAAAAACTTACCCCAAAAAAATTTCGTGAATTCAAAATAATTGAAAGTAAAGAGAGAAAAGAAAAAAAGACTCTTGTTTCTCCCGATATAGCAATATGTAAGGATTGTAAAAAAGAATTGTTGGATAGTAAAGACAGGAGATATCAATACCCGTTTATAAATTGTACAAACTGCGGACCACGTTTTACGATAACAAAAATACTTCCGTATGATAGAAAAAACACGACTATGAAAAAGTTCAAAATGTGCGAAAAATGCAAAGAGGAATATGAAAATCCGTCAATGCGAAGATTTCACGCTCAACCCAACGCGTGCGGTGATTGCGGTCCTCATCTTAAGCTTTTAAACGGAAAAGGAAAGGAAATAAAAGGAAATCCGATAGATAAAACAATAAAATTTTTGAAAGAGGGAAAGATAGTCGCGGTTAAAGGTCTTGGAGGATTTCATCTCGCCTGCAACGCGGAAGATAAAATAGCGGTCGAAACTTTAAGAAAAAGGAAAAAACGTCCTTATAAACCACTCGCTCTTATGGCAAAAGATATTGCGGTTACAAGTAAATTCGTGGATTTGTCCGGTAAAGAAAAGGAACTTTTGAAGAACCCCAGGGCGCCGATAGTTCTTCTTGAAAAAAAGAAGAATTGCGTTCTTCCGGAAAATATTGCTCCGAACAATAATTGTCTCGGCTTTATGCTACCATATACCCCATTGCACGTTCTTTTATTGGAAAATTTAGAAGTTCTGATAATGTCTTCCGGTAACAAAAAAGATGAACCAATAGCTTTTGATAATGAAAACGCGGTCGAAAGGATAAGTAGTATAGCAGATTATTTTCTTGTTCACGACAGGGATATATGGATTCAGGCGGATGATTCGGTGGCCAGAGTAGTAGAGGGGGAAACTCTTCTTCTGAGACGCGGACGGGGTTATGCGCCCGAGCCGCTCCGAAGTCCCACCCGGAACAAGAAGAAAATTATCGGATTCGGAGCGCACAAGCATAACACTTTTACTATTTCAAGGGAAAATGAAATTTTCGTGAGTCATTATATAGGGGAAACGGACAATATCGAAACAATAAAAGCGTTTGAAAGAGGAATTAAACATTTTATTAGCTTCTTCGACATCCCTCCCGATATAGCTGCTGTCGATTTTCATCCGGAATATGAAGCTACAAAATTTGGTAAAAAGTGGGCGAAAATAAACAAAAAACCTTTAATGGAAATCCGGCACTATCATGCTCACGTAGCATCCTGCCTTTTGGATAACGGATTAGATGAGAAAGTGATAGGGGTCACCTGGGATGGGACAGGTTACGGGTCGGATGGGAAAATTTGGGGAGGGGAATTTTTAATTGCCGATTTAAGTGAGTATGAAAGAAAAGCGCATTTAAAATACATACCTCTTCCCGGAGGGGATATGGCGGTAAAAGAACCATGGAGGATGGGAGCTACATATTTATACAAAGCTTTCGGAGAGGATTTCCTTAATCTTGATATAGGTTTTGTGAGAAAACTCGATAAGAGAAAATGGAAAGTTATAGAAAACATGATAAATAAAGGGGTTAATTCACCTGATAATTCTTCGATAGGAAGGTTATTTGACGCAGTCTCATCTATTCTTGGGATTAGAGATACAGCTACATATCAGGGACAGGCTGCGATCGAGCTTGAAATGATAGTGAAAGAGTCAGTAAAAGAATGTTATAAATTTAGGATAAAAAAAGATAAGAATATCTATATTATAGATCCAATGCCCGTCATAAAGGCTATTGTCAAAGATATTGAATCCGGAATTTCGAAAGAAACGATATCCGCAAAATTTCACAGAGCTCTATCAGGAATGATTTTGGAGGTTTCAAGTTTGTTGAGAGAAGAAACAGGCATAAATAGAATTTGTCTTACAGGCGGAGTTTTTCAGAATATTGTTTTAAGAAAAGAAGCAACCGCAAAATTGCAGGAAGGAAAATTCAAGGTTTATAATCACAAACAAATACCTCCGAATGACGGGGGGATTTCAGCGGGACAGGTAGCAATCGCGATGAAACGTTTCAAAAACTAATTATTAAACACAAAGGACACGAAGCCACTTCACATTCCGCCTTAATTTATTATGTTTTTAAAACCCCTCCTAACCACCGAAAAATTTAGAAAGGGCATAATATTATATAGTTCAAAAATAGATTTTTTGTGTTCTTTGAGAGCTTTGTAATTCAATTTTTTGCCTTATCCAAATATGAACTCTCCGCTTCATTTTTTTTCTTATCTTTATTAATTACCCAACTTGCAGTACTCCTGCCCTTGACTTTTGACCATAAACACTGTAATTTCCCAAATAATGCGAATAGGAATCATTGGTGGGGGTCCTGCCGGATATAGTGCAGCCCTCAGTTTATCTGAAAAAGGCAGCAAAGTACAATTATTTGAAAGAGGGGAAGTTGGTGGTGTATGTCTTAACGTTGGATGTATACCAACGAAATCTCTTATTCATTCGGCATCTCTTTATAATATTTGTAAAACAGATAAATTAAATGTAAATTGGGAAGAAATTCAAAAAAAGAAAGCTTTAGCTGTGAGAAGAGTTCTTATAGGACTTAAAGGACTTCTTAAGGAAAGGAAAGTCGAAGTTATCA
>Ga0315545_1002248_pt1 | contig 17644 bp, 19 predicted proteins | sample SalMarSW160210MG_FD_203096 | JGI IMG/M metagenome (GOLD analysis project Ga0315545, IMG submission 203096) | Salt marsh sediment microbial communities from the Plum Island Ecosystem LTER, Massachusetts, United States - Salt Marsh Sediment SW1602-10 ...
ATAGGAGACTAAAGAGCCAGCTGCCGAACCTCTTCCCGGGCCAACAACAATTCTTTGCTCTTTGGCCCAGTTGACAAAGTCCTGGACAATCAGGAAATAAGAAGCAAAGCCGGTTTGTTTGATAACTGAAAGCTCGTAATTTAATCTTTTCAATACTTCTTTGCTTGGATTTTTTCCAAATCTCTGCTCAAGGCCTTTTTTACAAAGTTCTTCAATATATTTATTAGGGGTTTTTCCGTTTGGAACTTCAAATTGGGGAAGCTTGGTTTTTTCTAGCTCAAATTCAAAATTACACATTTGAGCGATTTTTTGCGTGTTTTCAATGGCCTCAGGCACATGCTTAAAATCAGCTATCATTTCCTCTGGCTTTATCAAAGAGAAATCATCGGCCTTGATTGTTACTCTTTCCGGGTCACTAGGATTTGCTCCAGTATTGATAAGCATTAAGATATCCTGGGCTTCAGCATCTTCAGGTTTCAAATAATGAGAGTCATTAGTAGCTACTAAAGGAATGCCGTACTTTCTGGAAATAGCAATAAGGGCTTCATTAACTAGTTTCTGTTCTGGTATGTTGGGATGATTCTGAAGCTCTAAGTAGAAGTTGTCTTTGCCAAATATCTTCTGGTATTTTAAAGCTAATTGTTCTGCTTCTTCAATCTTTTTAGCAGTTATTAGTCTTGGTATTCTTCCAGCTAAACAGGCAGTCATAGCAATAAGTCCTTCAGAATGCTTGGCTAATAAATGGTCATCTACTCTTGGCTTGTAATAGAACCCCTCTAAATGGGCCTTGGTTATGAGTTTGACTAGGTTCTTATATCCTTTTTCGTTCTTAGCCAATAAAATAAGATGATATCTTTTATCATCTATATTAGGCCTTTTGTCTCGCATTCTTTCAAAAGCAGTATAAACTTCACAGCCAATAATGGGTTTAATTCCTCTCTCTTTTGCTTTTTTATAGAACTCTACTATTCCGTACAAGACTCCATGGTCAGTTAGGGCAATAGAATCCATTCCTAATTCTTTGGTATAATCCAAAAGCTCGTCTATTTTAGGCAAGCCGTCTAATAAGGAGTAGTGGGAATGGACATGCAAATGAGTAAACTTTGTCATATTATATTGGGTGAATTCTTGCCCCGTAGAATTCGAGCGTAGCGAGAATTTATTCGGGGTCATGATTATATTATTCTACCTTAACAAATAGGGCAATGCAAATTAATATAATTCTATGTTAGTATAGAATAATGAAATACCCCAATTTGAATGAAGAAAAGAAATTATGGAGAAAAGGATTTAAGGTAGCTGGCATAGATGAAGCTGGCAGAGGCCCTTTAGCAGGTCCAGTTGTTGCTTGTGCTCTTTGTTTTAAACACGATAGAAACCCGGTTTCTAAAGAAACCGGGTTTCAAAGAAGTAAAATAAAGGATTCTAAAAAGCTATCTTTTAAACAAAGAGAAGAAATATATAATCTTTTGAAAAAAGACCCTGATGTGGAATGGGGGATAGGCAGAGTTTCAGAAAAGGTTATTGATAAGATTAATATCTTAGAAGCGACTAAGCTGGCAATGCAGAGAGCAGTGAAGAACCTAAAGATTAATCCAGGGTTTTTAATTATAGATGGTAATTGTGGTATAAAATCTAGCATCCCCCAGAAATTAATTATTAAAGCCGATGAAAAGGTTTTTTCCTGTGCAGCTGCTTCAATAGTGGCTAAGGTTGTCATGGACAGAATGATGATTAAATACCATAAAAAATACCCTTATTATGGATTTGACAAACATAAAGGGTATGGAACAAAAGTTCACAGAGGGGTGATAAAAAAACAAGGGTTTTGCAATATTCATAGGAGAAGTTTCAAAATTAGTTAAATATTGCTTAATTTTGGTTATTATGTTAAATTATAGAATAGTATTGTTTTTAAGATTTTACTTTTTTTATGGCAGTTCCAAAACAACATCGCTCAAAATCTAGACAAGGACAAAGAAGAATGCATATTTATCTCAAGGGGCCTAAACTGACCTCTTGTTTGAAATGTGGCAAACCAGTTATGCCTCATGCTGTCTGTCCGAACTGCGGTTTTTACAAAGGAGTAGAAGTTATTGATGTTATGAAGAAACTTACCAAGAAAGAGAAAAAGAAGAAGCAGAAAGAGATTGATAGCAAAGAAGCAGAGCAAAACAAGTCTTTATCAATGGAAGAGCTTTCTAAAAAGTAATCTATGAAGACAAGTCTTCTATTAATCTAAATTAAAATTTAAATTAAATATGGCTTCAAGACACTTATCACGTTCAATAGTAATGCAGAGTCTCTATGAGTGGGATTTTTCAGGCAAGAAGAAAGAGAATTTGGAAAAGATTGTTGAGAAGAATATTAAAGAATTTGGTCCTGGTTTGGAAAGCAAGGATTTCGTATTTGAGTTAATTAATGGGGTTGTTTCCAAGATTTCTGCTATCGACAAGATTATTGAGAAGGCCGCTCCGGAATGGCCCATAGATCAGATTACTATTGTAGACAGGAATGTTTTGAGAATCGGGCTTTACGAGCTTATATATGGGAATAAAGAAGAGGTTCCTCCTAAAGTAGCTATTAATGAGGCTATTGAGCTGGCTAAGACATTTGGAGGAGAGAGCTCCGGCAAGTTTATCAACGGAGTTTTAGGAACAGTCTATAATGAATTAAATAAAGAAGACAAAGCAGAAAAGAAATAATTTTTACTTTTTCTTCTCTGATTTAATGAAAGATTTTTCAAAGCTTGAAAAGAAACTAGGCTTAGAGTTTAAAAACAAAGACCTGCTTATCCAGGCTTTTGTCCACCGGTCTTTTTTGAATGAAAGTCCTGATTTTGATATCTTTCATAATGAAAGACTAGAGTTTTTAGGAGATGCAGTAATAGAGCATATAGTTACAGAGAATTTGTTTTTAAATTATCCTAAAAAAATGGAGGGAGAGCTTACTAGCTGGAGAGCCGCTTTGGTTAATGCTAAGATGCTGTCTAAAATTTCCCAGGAATTAGGGTTTAATGATTTCCTTTTGCTTTCCCAGGGAGAGATAAAAGAGAATGGAAAAGCCAGGCAGTATATTCTGGCTAATACCTTTGAGGCTTTTATCGGTAGCTTATACCTTGACCAAGGCATAGAAATATGTAAGGATTTCATTGAAAAGCATTTAATAAAAGAATTACCCAAGATTATTAAAAACCGCCTTTTTGAAGATGATAAGTCTGTTCTGCAGAAAGAAACCCAGGAGAAAAAGGGGATTACCCCGACTTATGAAGTGTTGGAAGAATGGGGTCCAGACCACAACAAGCGCTTTATTGTCGGTGTTTATCTGGGCAAAGAGCTGATAGCCAAAGGAAAAGGTTCTTCAAAGCAGGAAGCAGAAGAAGCTGCTGCCAAAGAGGCATTAAAAGAATGGAAATAATATATGCTATCTTAAAGATAGCAAGGATATAAAATATGCTTACTATACGTTTTTTCAGAATAGGCAAGAAGCATCAGCCTTTTTTCAAAATAGTAGTAACTGATAAAAGGAATGCTCCAAGAGGAGGCCGCTTTAGAGAAGAGGTTGGTTTTTGGAATCCTTTGACCAAGGAGAAATCCTTGAAAGCAGAGAGAATTAAATATTGGATTTCAAAAGGGGCTAAGCCTTCAGCCACAGCCCATAATTTGTTTGTTAAAGAAGGGATTCTGGAAGATAAAAAGATTCCTCTTCATAAAAAGAAAAAGGTTAAGAAAACAGAAGAGGGTAAGGAACAACCGAAAGCCGAGAAGAAAAAAGAAGAAGTAAAAGCAGAAGAACCTAAAGAGGAAACAAAGCCGGAAAATATCGAAGAAGTTAAAACCAAAGAGTCTAAGCAAGAAGAAATCAAGGAGGTTGACAAAAAGACTTAAAAGAGTATAATTAACGATATAGATTAAAAAAGGTCGATTTACTTTTTACAATTTATTATTCAGACACGATTTATGGCTAAAGCAACAAACGACCAAGATTTTCTTGAGTTTATTGTCAAGGCTTTGGTTGACCATTCAGAAGATGTCAAAGTTGAAAGAAAGGTTGACGAAATGGGAGTATTACTTTCTTTGAAGGTAAATCCCGAAGACATGGGTCAAATTATTGGTCGATCAGGATCTACTGCCAGGGCTATCAGATCTTTAGTTCGAATTATTGGCTTGAAGAATCATGCCAGAGTGAACTTGAAGATTGAAGAGCCGGAAGGTGGTAAAGGACCTACTCAAGATAAGAAAGCTTCCGAAGGATTGGAAGACTTAAAGTTATAAGTAAATAGACATTTACACAGATAACTGACAATGCTACCATTATATATGGTAGTGTTGTTTTTTTATGCCCCGTAGAGAAATTTCAAAATGTGCCAAAGGCACAAAATAAACGGGGCAAAACAATAATAAACAAAAATATTAAGAATATTTAAATAATTAAATAAAATTATTTAATTATTTGAAATTCTTCTACGGGGTATGATAACTTTTGATATTATTACAATTTTTCCTGATATCTTTAATTCTTACTTTTCTGAGAGCTTGATTAAACGTGCCCAGAAAAAGAAGCTGATTAAGATTAATCTTCATGATTTAAGAAAATATACTTCTGATAAGCATAAAACAGTTGATGATAAGCCTTTTGGAGGAGGGTTGGGCATGGTCATGAAACCAGCTCCTATATTCAAGGCAGTTAAAAAGATAAAGAAGAAAAAGTCTAAAGTTATTTTGTTTACTCCTAGAGGAAAGAAGTTTAATCAGAAAATGGCTCATCAATTAAGCAAGTATAAGCAATTAATTCTGATTTGTGGAAGATATGAAGGAGTTGATGAAAGGATTGCCAAGTATGTTGCTGATATGGAAGTATCAATAGGGGATTATGACTTAATGGGAGGAGAAATACCAGCTATGGTGGTTGTGGAAACGGTATCAAGATTAATCCCCGGAGTCTTGGGAAAGAAAGAATTACTGAAAGAAAGAATAACTAAAAGCAAAGGTTTTATTGAATATGCTCAATATACCAGGCCAGAAGTGTTTAATAAGTGGAAAGTGCCTAAGGTTTTACTCTCCGGTGATCATAAGAAAATACAAGCATGGAGAGAAAAACACAAGAAGATTATTGAAAAATAGATGTTTTTGTGCTAGAATAATAACTACAATTGGGCAGGTGGCAGAGCGGACAATTGCATCAGACTGTAAATCTGACGGCTTCGGCCTACGGGGGTTCGAATCCCTCCCTGCCCACATTATGCCGAGATAGCTCAGTTGGTAGAGCACTCCCATGGTAAGGGAAAGGTCACGAGTTCAAGTCTCGTTCTCGGCTCAGGAGATAAATTATGCCCCGTATAATAACTTCGTAATTATATGGGGACATAAAAATATAGACAAGATTTAATTAGTTTAATTACATCCACAGATTGGTTGTAGTTATTATACGGGGTATGGCAAAAAAGAAAAAACCATTTACAAAACTTCAGTGTAGTATCTGCAAAAGAGTAAATTATTTTACAAATAAGCCTAAAAGTATGGTTGAGGAGAAGTTAGGATTGAAGAAATTCTGCAAATGGTGCAAAAAGCATACTTTACATAAAGAAGCAAAGAAATAAATGAGTTATAATCCGAGTTATAATCCGGGATTATAACAAGGGGACTTGGTTCAGTGGTAGAATAGCGGTCTCCAAAACCGCGGACGGGAGTTCGATTCTCTCAGTCCCCGCAGTATTTAATCTTTAATATTTAAGCTTAATTAATTTAAGTTTTTATTGGTTTTTTTAGGAAATTAAGTTAAAATAAAAACATGGCAATACTTGAGATTAAGAAATTCAAAGACCCTGTTTTAAGAAGAAAGTGCAGGAAAGTAAGAAAAATAGACAAGGAGATCAGGAAACTCATAGTTGATATGGTTCAGACAATGGGCAAGGGCCAGGGGGTTGGTTTGGCTGCTCCTCAAGTCGGGGTCTTAAAAAGAATAATTGTAGTTCAGACTGACTTGAAAGGTCAGCGGATTTTAGCTTTGATTAACCCCAAGGTTATTAATAAAAGCAGGGAAAAAGAAAAAGGAGAAGAAGGTTGTTTAAGCTTCCCAGGAATATTCTTAGAAATAAAAAGATCAAAGCAAGTGGAAATAAAAGCCTTGGATATAAATGGAAAAGAGATTAAGTTTAAAGCCCAAGGGTTTTTAGCCAGGGTTTTCCAGCATGAAATAGACCACTTAGACGGGATATTATTTTTTAATAGGTTGAATATTATTAAAAGAATAATGTTTAAATTAAAACATCTTCATGGATTTAACTGATTCATTAGTTAAACAAGGATGGTTAAAAACACCAAGGATAATTGAGGCTTTTAAAATAATTAAAAGAGCTGGTTTTATGCCTGATGAGGTTAAGGATTTAGCTGAAGTTGATGAAGCTATGCCTATTGGTTATGGCCAGACAATTTCCCAGCCCATGACCGTTGCTTTTATGATGGAACAGCTTCAGCCCGATTCAGGGCAGAATGTTCTGGATATTGGCTCTGGTTCCGGCTGGACAACTGGCTTGTTATCCCAAATAGTAGGGGAAAAAGGCAGGGTTACAGCCATAGAAATAATCCCGGAATTAAAAGAGTTTGGTGAAAGCAATCTTTTTAAATATGGTTTTGTCAAAAAAGGCATTACTCAGTTTATTTGTGCTGATGGGTCTAAGGGGTATAAAAAAGAGGCTCCTTTTGACAGGATACTGGTTTCTGCCTGTGCTAAGGAGGTTAGTAAAGACTGGAAGAGCCAGCTGAAAATAGGAGGAAGGATAGTTGTCCCAATTGGTAATTCAATCTGGGTTTTAATCAAGAAAACAGAAAAGGAATTTAAACAAAAAGAACATCCTGGTTTTGTTTTTGTTCCCTTGGTATGAAACTTAATAATTTCTAATAAATTAATGAAATATATTATAGCTTTTATTATTGCTCTAATTCTAATCTCAGGTTTTTTGGTTTGGCAGGGAATATATAATCCAATAGACCACGATTCTGAGGAAACGATTGTTTTTTTAGTTGAAAAAGGGGAAAGTGCTAAAGACATTGCTCTAAACCTGAAAGACCAGGGTTTGATAAGATACAGTTCTTTCTTTAGGATTTATGCCTTGGTTCAGAACAAAGAGGACAAGCTTAAAGCAGGGGAATACGAGTTTTCTCCTAATATGAATGTTCCTGAGATTCTTGATAAGCTATCTTCAGAGCAAAGGATTAAAAAGATGATAACAATAATTGAAGGTTGGGATTTAAGAGATATCAGAGAATATTTGGAAAAACAGGGAATTGAAACAGGAGAGCTGGATCCGAGATTAGAAGGTTATCTTTTTCCAGATACCTACGAGATATTTCCTGGAGACGGAATAGAGGAGATAGTTGAGAAGATGCTTGCTAATTTTGAGGAGAAGACAAGTCCTTTCGAACAGGAAATTGTTTTTCAAGACAAGACAATTCTGGAGATAATTACAATGGCTTCCTTGATTGAAAAAGAAGTAAGAACTCTGGAAGATAAAAAGATTGTGTCTGGTATTTTGTGGAAAAGAATAGAAGCAGGAATGCTTTTGCAGGTAGATGCAACAATAACCTATATTACCGGGAGAAAAACCACCGAGATACTGCAGGAGGAGTTAGCGATAGATTCTCCTTACAATACCTATAAGTACAAAGGTTTGCCCCCAGGTCCTATCTGCAGTCCTGGATTAGAAAGTATTGAAGCAGCGGTTTATCCCCAGGAAACTGAATACTGGTTTTATCTTTCTACTCCTGAGGGAGAGACTATTTTCAGCAAGACCCTGAAAGAGCATAATCAGGCAATAGCAAAATATTTAAAATAGAGATAAGAAAAATTTTACCAAATTTTTTCTACAAGGTATAATAAACTAATGGCTAATTTTAACTGGCTGGAAAATCTTCCCTGGATTGTTTTCGGTCTTGTTCTGACAATTGCGGTAATTATATTTCTTACTGGAGCTTTTTTCTTTTTGGCTTTTAGAAATCCAGAGAAGAAGCAAAGAGGAGAAAGAATTCTGATAAGGTCAATTTACTGGTTTTCTTCAGCCGTTTTGATTATTGTTGTGTTTTTTGTTTTAAGCCAGTTGCTTGACAAATGGCAGGCTACCCCCGTGGAGAACACTGGAGAGATTCCTTTCTCTCCAGTAAGCACTAGTTTTCCTCCACCGCCTGAATCTATTGAGGTTGCCGGAGTTTATTTTAGCGGGCCTTTCTGGCTAGGCAATAATACTTCTCTTGTTAAGGAGTCAATATTTTTGGTTTTGTGTAAAAATGATGATCAATATGATATAATATATATTGGGGAGAATGTTAAAGAGATGAGCCTTTTAAATCATCTTGAATATCAGTGCTGGACAGAGAACTGTTCTGATTACAGCAAGCTTTATCTAGCTGTTTTTGAGATTCCTTCAGTAGAACAGAGACATACTATTAAAACAGAGGCTTTAGAAGCTCTTAATAAGAGCTTCAAGCCTCCTTGTCCTTATGAATAATTCAATCTTAGACAAAATAAGGGGAGAAAGAACTATAATGTTTTTCATTATAGGGATTATTGTGGTGGTTATAGTAGTAGTTGTTTATTTAATTATTAGCTATACCGGAGAGAAGATAGAGATTACTTCTCCTATTGGCAGAGAAGAATGGGAAATAGGCCAGACCTATTCTATAACTTGGAATTCAAAAGGAGTAGATAGAGTAGGTATTGTCTTGTTTAAGGGTTCAGAGGCTCAATGGATAGCAGAGAATGTTGATGCTGCTTTAGGAAAGTATGATTGGCATATTTATTCTGGTCAGGGCTATGGAGACGGCTTCTGGATAGCTGTTTTTGAATATCCCTGGAGACAAGGGAATTTAATTGATTATACCAACGGAGCAATAGTTATTACTTATCCTGAGATGTCTTCCTGTGATAATTTATCAGTTGAACAGGAATGGCCCTATTTAGCCAGTGATTTTCCTGATTTGAGAGGAGTCTTTTTAACAAAGAAGTTTTATCGAGGTGATTTGAAAGGTCTGGATGGAGCAGATGAGATTTGTCAGCAGGAGGCTGGAGAGCTGGGCTTGGAGGGGGAGTGGATGGCTTTCCTGGGCGGAGAAGATAATAATGAAACAGTTGTTGAAAGATTGAATAAAAGTCCTAGAGGGACAGAAGGTGTTTTTGTTCAGGCTGTTGCCTCAGCTGTTCTGCTTAGAGGTTCAACCTGTCATCGTTTGTTAGGTAGTAATTTCCAGGAGTTCTTAGAAAGATTATCTGCTTTAAAAGTAGTTAACGAAGATAAATTAGACCAGGTTTTCTTAAAAGGTATGGAAAGTGTTTGGTTAGGAAGAATTGATGAAATAAGCAAAAAGGATTGTATCCCAGTAATTTATAAGTTCGCTGATTCCAATCGTCCTATTGCCGAGGCTTATAGTTTTACAACTACTTGCCAGAACTGGACCCAGGAAGAAGGTTTTGTCCAGGGTTATCCTCTTAATCCAAATCAGCCTGCTCCGACTTTCCCAACTTGCTATACTCCTTCTGGAATCTTAACTAACGCTGTTTCCTTGTCTGGATTAAGTTTAGGATTAGAAGAGAGCGGGAACAACGAGGCCTTTAGTCCTTACCAGGGCAAGAAATGTAATGAAGCTCAAAAACTTATCTGTATAGAGAAATGAAGAATAAATCTTCCATCAAAGATGTGAGGGCTTGACAAAGTTTTTTAAAAGATTAATATATAATATTATCCATAGACAGCAGGCAAGTTAAGTCCTGCCCAGGACGAAGTCTATTTTGTTGTCTGTGGATAATCCACAGATTTTTTTATGGCTTTAACAAAAGAACAAAAACAAAATATTGTTAAGCAGATAAAAGAAAATATTGCTAATCAGAAAGCAATGGTTTTTGTATCCTTTAAAGGATTAAAAGCAGCTGATCTTTTTGAGTTGAGAAATGAATTAAAAGAATCAGAATGCTTGTTTTCTGTTGTTAAGAAAACCTTATTAGACAGAGCTTTAAAGGAAAGTAAGATTGAGGTTGATAAGCTAGAAGGCCAGATTGGTTTGATCTTTGGATTCAATGATGAAATTACGCCGGCTAAGATTAGTTATAAGTTTTCCTTGAAAAATGAGAACTTAAAGATTTTAGGAGGCTTTTTTGAAAACCAGTTTAGAACTGCTGAAGAAACTATTGTTTTAGCAAAAACACCTTCCAAAGAAGAGCTTTTGGCAAGATTGGTTGGAACCTTATCAGCTCCAATTTCAGGTTTTGCTAATGTTTTACAGGGAAATATTAAAGGTCTATTACATATCTTAAAAAGTAAAGCTTAAAAATATATGGGAAAAGAAGAAAAAATAGAAGTGCCTGAAAAGTTCAAGAAACTAGTTGAAGAAATAGAAAAGATGTCTGTTCTTGATTTAGCAGAGTTGGTTAAAGTTCTTGAGAAGAAGTTCGGTGTTTCCGCTGCTGCTCCTGTTGTGGCTGCTGTTCCAGCTGCTGCCGAAGGAGCTGGTGCTGGAGCCGAAGAAAAAAGCGCCTTTAACATTGAGTTAATCAAAGTAGGGGAGAAGAAGATTGAAGTGATTAAGATTGTCAGGGATATCTCAGGCAAGGGCTTAAAAGAAGCCAAGGATTTGGTTGATGCGGTAGCCAGCGGTGCCCAGATGATTAAAGAGAATGCTAAAAAAGAAGAGGCAGAGGAGATTAAGAAGAAATTCCAGGAAGCTGGAGCTACAGTTGAGTTGAAATAAGTAAAAACAGCCCTTTAAAGGGGCTGTTTTGGTTATAAAAAGCCGCTCAAGTGTTACCTTGAACGGCATGTAAAGGTTTGGGTCGGTTAATTTACTCTTGAGTGTTTTGGAGAAACATCAGTAGGGATAACTGATAACAGAAGAGCTAAGCTGGCGAGAATTATGAAACCTGTCATGATTAATCTCCTTTCATAGAGTTGGAATGTGCATTCATTGTTATACCTGTATTATAGCATATTGATAGGATTTGTCAATAGCTTGTGCCTAGTTCCGCGTATAGAATCGAAATAAAACTTCTGAAAAACTAAAAACCGGGTTTTACTTCGTCAAAAACCCGGTTTTGTTTTTTATATACTTATTTTATATATAGCAAAGTCATTTAGCATATATATTGTTTCTCCATTGTTGGAGATATCAAAGTCAATAAGATTATCAAACTTATCGCTCTGGAATTGTTTTACTATCTTTCCTGTTTTTTCTATTATGACTATTCTTTTGTTCTTTGCTTCCAAAAGATAAATATAGGGAGTATCAGCTTTTGTTTTTATAACCATATCTTCTGGAAAAGGGAAGAAGTCAAGAGTTATCTCATCTTTTAGTTCTCCATTGTAATAGCGGAGAATTGATTTGTTTCCGTTTAGAATCCAGACTGAACCGTCAATTGCTATTGATCTGGCGTCACATTCAGTTCCTGGGTCACTCAGCCAGGTTGCTGGTGAACCCCATTCCAAGCCTCCTTTATACGAATATTTCATTATTTGGCAGTTTTCTTTATTTAGGAAGTAGAGATTAGAAAAGTAAGAAGAAAAGCTGTAATTGGAAAAAGGCGGGTCAATGTTCTTTTTCTGCCAGTTGTTTTCTCTATAAATATAGATAGAAGAAGAGAAAAAGATATTTGTTCCTGAAAGGGAATAAAGCTTTTCTTTGTTTTTTAACTGCTCTTCTGGATTTAATTCAGCTGCCACTTCAGGATTTTCAATATATTCCAACTTGTTTATTTCTTTTAGGGTGTTTTCAATGTTTTGTTTTAATAAAAGAGCTTCCTGGGTTAGAGAAGTTTCTCCAGGGAAAGAAAACAAGTCTGTCCAGGCTTGCTTGAGCATATCATTAGCCTCCTGTTCATTGCCAAAGATAAGAAGATTCTCTGCCTGGTCTAGTTTTTCCTGAGCTTGTTCTAAAATAACTTTTAGTTCTTTTTCTCCTTTTTCTGGTCTGGCTTTGAATAAATAAAATCCTAAGAAAATAATTATTATTAAAAGAACAATTAAGCCTATCTTTTTGGTGTTTTTATGCTTTTTAAACCTTTCTACTATTGGCACCGATTTTTTAACAGGTATTTTTATTTCTTTTTTCCTTAAAATAGTCCCGGGCTTTATCTTAAGCTTTTCTAAAGGTATTTTAGGCATTTTTATTTTAGGGATTTTAGGCACGGGGATTTTTCTGAAGATAGGGGAGATGAATTTTGATAAGGAGAATTTAGTTTTGTTCTGGAAGAAAATAGGACCTGTTCTTTTCTGGGGCTCTGAACTTAGAACATTGATAAGGCAGATTCCAGAAATGTCTGTTCCTTCTCCTTTGCTGAACAAAGAAGGAGGAAGGATTTGTTTAATATTTTTGTGATCAAGGTTTTCTGTTTTAGCAATTTTATTGAGGACATTCCTTTGTTTAAGAAATTCAAAAACCTCTTTAGTTGCTATTATAACTTTATCATTTTCAACGAGTCTGCCGGAAACAACATTAAAAAATATCTTTAAAGGATAAGGTTCAATTTCTTCAAGATCCAGATTAGCCCCAGCATCAACTATCTGCCCACCTCTTAATAGGAGAATCTTTATATCTCCTGTTTTAGTAAAGGTTATATTATAGTTATTCAGACAGAAGACGGCAAAGTTCAGATTGCCCAGCCAGTCTACATTCTCCTTTTTCACTTGTTCAGCCAAAAATTCATTGGCTTTTTTAGAAGCATGAGAAAGGGCTTTTTCTGCTGAACTTATAGAAAGAGTATAATAGTTCTTTTTTATGACCTGAGCTAGGCTATTCAGTAGTTTAGAATTAGAAGGCAGAGAGTTTTTCAGCTCACCAGCAATATAGAGGCTGCCTAGCTTCTTTTCATAACTGCTCTCTGGCTCATAGACAAAGCTGTCAAAAAACTTTTCTTCTTTTTTAGGATTAAAATGTAATTCAAATATTTGCATCACCGTAGGATAATCTATTTTAAATTATATATTTATTATAATATATATGTAAACATGGGGCAATTGGCTCAGTGGTAGAGCGCATCGTTCACATTGATGAGGCCGCAGGTTCAATCCCTGCATTGTCTACCCGATTAGTTTTTTATAAGGTGTATAATTAGAAACGAGGTACCATGAAGCTGATGCAGATATCACAAAGAAAATCACCCTTCTTTTTATCTGCATCAGCGCTTTTTATTTATTCTGAATATTGTATAATAAAATAATGAGTATTTTTTTCCAATTTCTGGTTTGGCAATTTATTGATATGCCAAAAGCGATTTTAATAGGCTGGAGAAACTTTCTTGTTTTTGGTTCTAATTACTTTTCAGTTCCTCTTTTAATAAAGACTTATTTTTCCTACTGGAGAAGATACGGTTCTTCTTACGGGAGAATGTTTGAGTTCTGGAGAAACTTTGAGACTTTTATCTTTAATATTATGTCCCGGGTTATCGGGGTTATCTTCAGGACTTTTTTTATAATCGCTGGAATAATTGCCGAGCTTTTAATATTTATAATAGGATTAATTGTTTTCTTGATTTGGCTGATCTTGCCTTTCTTTTTAATCTTTAGTCTAATTTTTGGAATTAAGCTTTTGTTTTAATATGTTCAGGTTTGAATTTAAAAAAGCACCAATATATCAAGCAGTGAAATGGGACTTGGTTTTTTTTAAGTTTATCAAGCCCTTGAGAATAATCTCCCTTGTTTTGTTTATTTTTGTTTTTCTTATCTTTCTTTACGGATTTATTCCTGCTAATTTCTCAGAACAGGCATTAAGGAGATTATTAGGGCTTTCAATAATATTCTTTGTCTTTTTTATATCAGTCTGTTGGAAAAAAGCCTTCTTTGACTTAAAGCTGAAAAAGCCCAGGCTGGAAACAAGTGTTAACAATGTTCTTATTAATCCTGATACCTATAATTTAGCCCAGTTTTTGAGCTTTGAATCAGCCAAAGCAGTTAATAAGACTTTGAGACAGCCTTGTTCAGCCAGATTATTCTTTTATCTTCTAAAAGACAATCCTAGCTTGGATTTTATCTTTTCTCGTCTTCTTTTGAATACGGACAGTATTAAAAAGGATTTAAAAGAGTCTTTTGCTTCTTCCAGCTCAAGAAGTTTTGAAGAAACTATATTAGAGGCTTTGAAAACAGCTAATCAGCAGGGCCATCTTAGAATTGAAAAGGGAGACTTATTATCTGCTTTAGCCAGAACTGATTCAACATTTAAAGAAATCCTGCTTAATAATGATTTGAGAAAAGAAGATATAGATAATCTGGTCTGGTGGCTGGAGAATATTGAGACAAGGAAAAAGAAGTTCTGGGCAGCTGAGAGTCTGGCTAAAAGAGGAACTTTGGCCAAGCACTGGACAGCTGGTTTTACTATAACCTTGGACCAGCATGGAATAGATTTGACTAAATCTTTAAGAAGAAAGGATTTAGATTTTGTTGGCCATAAAGAAGAAATCAAGATAATGGAAAGGATATTGTCCAGAGGGGAGATTAATAATGTTCTGATTGTCGGGGAACCAGGCACTGGAAGAAGAAGCATGGTTTATGCTCTAGCCTATAAAAGCTTATTAGGGAGGAGCGTGGCTAGTGTTAATCATAAAAGGTTTGTGGAGCTTGACCTGCCTAGTCTTTTAGCCCAGTTAGAAAGCTCAGACCAGGTTGAAGCAACTCTGGATGCTATATTCGGAGAAGTAGCCAGGGCTGGGAATATTATCCTGGTAATTAATGAGATTCATAATTATATAGGCCGGGAGTCCAGGCCAGGAATAATTGATATTTCCGGAATTATTACTCCTTATCTGCGTTTACCCCAGTTTCAGATTATAGGGGTGGCTGATTATTCCGGACTTCATAAGTATATTGAAAGAAATGCTGCTATTTTGTCTTTGTTCAGCAAGATAGAGGTTTTGGGGGTTTCTCCTAGGGAAATGACTAGTTTGCTTCAGTCTTTAACCTTTATTCTTGAAAGAAGGCATAAAGTAGTTGTTTCTTACCAAGCTATCAGGGAGATAGTTAATTTAACTGACCGCTATTTGCCCAATCTTCATTTTCCAGAAAAGGCAATTGATATCTTGGATGAAGTAGTTGTTTATGTTGCTACTACCTTAAAGGAGAAAGTAGTTCTGCCTAAGCATGTAGCTGATGTTATTACCCAGAAGACAGATATTCCAGTGGGGGAGGTTAAAACAAAAGAAAAAGAGGTTCTGCTTAATTTAGAGCATTTAATCCATAAAAGGATTATTAATCAGGATGAGGCAGTTGAAGAGGTAGCTACTGCTTTGAGAAGAGCCAGGTCAGAGATAACAGTTAGAAAAGGTCCGATGGGAACTTTCTTATTCATGGGGCCTACTGGAGTGGGGAAGACCGAGACTTCCAAAGCCTTAGCTCATTTCTATTTTGGTTCAGAGAAAAAGATTATAAGGATGGATATGTCAGAGTTTCAGGATACAAAAGACATATCCAGACTAATTGGTTCAGCAACAGAGACCGGGCTTTTAAGTAATCCAGTCAGAGAGAGCCCTTTTTCTCTCGTTCTGCTTGATGAGATAGAGAAAGCTCATCCTAATATCCTGAATTTATTTCTTCAGGTTCTAGATGAGGGTTATCTTACTGATGGTATGGGCAGGAAGATTGATTTTAAGAATACAATAATTATTGCTACCAGTAATGCCGGGTATAAGATAATTCTGGAGAGCTTGAAAGAGAAAGTTGACTGGACTGGAGTAAAACAAAAGCTTTTGGACTATATTTTTGAACAAAGAACGTTCAGACCAGAGTTTATCAACCGTTTCGATGCCGTAGTTGTTTTTGGTCCTTTAAGCAAAGAGAATCTTTTGGATATTTCCCAGCTTATGCTGAACAATCTTAAAAATAATCTTACTAATAAAGGCATTGAGTTTATAATTACTGATGAGTTAAAGCAGAAAATAGTTGAATTAGGGTATAATCCTGTTTTTGGAGCCAGAGAAATGCGTAGGGTTGTTCAGGACAAGGTAGAAGATGAGTTAGCTGATGCTTTGCTTTCTAATAAAATTAAAAGAGGGGATAAGGTTTCCTTAGGTTCTAATTTTAAATTAGTTATTCAATAATACCTTAAATTAAGTAGAAAAAGGCTGAATAATAACATATTCAGCTTTTTATGTGGAAAAAGTGTGGAAAAATCAGGGTTGACCTATCCCTATGAAGTGGGGTATAAATAATATGTAGTGGATAACTGTGGAAAACTATGGGAAAACTACTGATAATGGGGGAAAACTCAAATGCTTATAGGAGAATATAATCACACAATTGATATTAAGAAAAGATTATCTCTTCCAGTTAAGTTCAGAAAGGAACTTGGCAAGAAGGTAATCATAACCAGGGGATTTGAGAATTGTTTGGTTGTTTATCCCCAGAAAGAGTGGGAAAGGGTATTAGAGGAATTAAAAAGACTTCCAAGCGGTAGGGCAGAAAGCAGAAAGTTTAATAGAGCAGTTTTGGGAGGAGCAGCAGAGATTAATTTAGATAAATTGGGCAGAATCCTTATCCCTGACCATTTAAAAAAATACGCTGGTTTGAAAAAGAATGTAACTGTTTGCGGACTTTCTAATAAATTAGAGATTTGGGATGACCAGAAGTGGGATATATATAGGAAGGGGGCTGAAAAGACAATTGACAAGGTTGCTGAGAATCTGCCAGACCTAGGAATATAAGGATAGAAACTTGATTCGCTAATGAGTTTTTAATATAATCTTGAATTAAAAATGCACATTCCTGTTCTTCAAAAAGAAGTTATAGAATACTTGGATCCTCAACTTAATGAAAGCTTTATTGACTGCACAATAAATGGGGGAGGTCATGCTAGAGCTATTCTGGAAAGAATAAAACCTAGAGGAAAAGTATTAGGAATTGAATGGGACGAAGAAATCTGTAAAAAGCTTAAGCTAGGCAATTTGATAGTAATAAATGATTCTTATGTTAATCTGAAAAATATTGCTAAAGATTTTTCTCCTGTTAATGGAATCTTATTTGATCTGGGTATGTCTTCTTGGCATCTGGAAGAATCAGGCAGGGGATTCAGTTTTCTGAAAAACGAACCCTTAGATATGAGATACAGCTTAAGCAATGAATTGACTGCTGAGAAGATTGTAAATAATTATTCTCTTAAAGAGATTGAAAAGATAATAAAAGAATACGGAGAAGAAAGATTTGCCAAAAGGATTGCTAAGGCAATTGTTGAGAATAGACCGATTAAAACCACTTTTCAGTTAAGGGATATTATCAAGATTCCCAGAGGAAAGGTTCACCCAGCTACTAGAACATTCCAGGCTTTGAGAATTGCAGTTAATAATGAACTAGAGAATCTAGAGAAGGCTTTACCCCAGGCAGAAGAATTATTAGCCCCGGGAGGAAGATTAGTAGTTATATCCTTTCATTCTTTAGAAGACAGGATTGTTAAAAACTTTTTTAAAAATTCAAATTTAAATATTTTAACCAAAAAACCAATAAAGTGTTCTGAACAAGAACTTAAGATTAACCCTCGTTCCCGGTCTGCAAAACTGCGAGCAGCCATAAAACAGTGAACGCTTATGCAATAACCAGCAATGTTCAACTAAATAAAGCATCCTGCTTAAAAATAGCAGTTAACTGGAAACTGATTCGTATTTTAAGTATTGTTTTTATTGTATT
>Ga0315545_1002253_pt1 | contig 17612 bp, 10 predicted proteins | sample SalMarSW160210MG_FD_203096 | JGI IMG/M metagenome (GOLD analysis project Ga0315545, IMG submission 203096) | Salt marsh sediment microbial communities from the Plum Island Ecosystem LTER, Massachusetts, United States - Salt Marsh Sediment SW1602-10 ...
CAGAATCATCCGGAGTTACGTATTCTTCTATGTTTGGTGGAAGCAGTTGCATTTGATTTCTGTCCCCATGTCGATATGCCATAATATGCTCCTTTCATATTCATCTTTACAGCATAAGACAGCATATCGCATGTTGAATAGTATAGTTTATTTTCAAAAATCTCTACCTCCGCTCCTCATAACTATGACACAGTCTCAAAGAGGAGAGGATGACAGGGGGAGAGGTCTCTCTTGTCGGGATAGAGGTTGGACCCCCTGTCCAGCCGCCAGAATTTTGTGATAGATTATTCTATGGTTTCCACCTCCTTGAAAAAAGGTTTGAATACCCAATCCGTTATCATGTAAGACGCCTTGGTTATGCGGTAAGTATAGAAACAAAAAGCCTCAACTTTATCTTAGAGTTTTCAAATAAAACAGCTAAACTTAATCTAAAATTTCCACAAGGTTCGCTCGATTTACTCCATTCTTAGATCACATGCATGATTAAGCTTCAAGCCAGTGACAAGAAAGCTTAGAAAGCTTCTAATCTCCGGCCAAATTAAACAGCCAATTCCTTTTGGAAGTAAGTCTTTATATTTGATATAAAATACTATTCAAAAAAGTCAACATTTTTGATTGACTCGGTAATGTAATGTAAGGTGATGTAAATATTAGTTGTTATGTATACATACATCGTAGACCTTAATGGCAATTTGTATACAGACATCGTGGACTGGTTTTTAAAATTCTTTCTTCGGAACTGATTGATAAACCTGATTTTCGTGCACCAAAAGCTTCTATCAATTTATCAAAGATGAAACCTGAAAGTCTACGATGTTTGTATATTTTAACGCGCTAAGATGAGTCCACGATGTCTGTATATTTATCAGTTAGTGTGTAGAATTAGATTTGCTTTAAAAAAACAAAAGGTGTATCCTTCCGTAAGAGAGCAAAAACTTAAACCAGGGAAGGAGACACCTTATGTCGCTAAGAGAGCTTGACTCTTCAAAGCCTAATTTACTGATTGATTTAAAGGAAGTCAAGAGGATGTTTGGGGAGAGTTTGAATGAGGGATGCAGGCTCGTATGAGTGCATACGCATACTTGCTGAAGCAGAGTTTATAGCAGGCTATGGCTTTAGATTTTTATCATCACATTAGTGTTCTTCATTATAAACGAACGCCTTTGCGGAGGGGTTATCGGAATGGCTATTCGTATGAATGCTTCGCATCGGACTCGCAGTCTTTTGACCTCTGTGAGAGAGATCGAGTTAGAAGTGCCTCGAGATCGAGAGGGGGGAGTATCGACCGACCTCTATTGAGCCCCGCCATCGGCGGGGTTATGTGAGCCAGGTGACTAAAGCTCTGGATGCGGAGGTAAAAGCTTTTCAGTCATGCCATAGGCAGATCCACCTCTGGTGGAAATGTTAAATGGGAAAGAAAGTCACAACGGATCCATCCTGTGGCTGAATACTTTAAAATGGTAGCCTAAAACCCATTGAGGAAGGAACACCTAAACAATGTCATAATAATTTTACACACAAATTCAAACATTACCTTCTCAAAGATCACCATAAAAACGACTTGCCAAATCTCAAATTGACAGTATATTAACAACGTTAAAAATATCAGAAAGGAGCCTGATGCATTATGATGAAAGCAATGAGAAAGTTGACCAAGCACATTATGTGGATCGTCATAGTCGCCTTCGTGGGGACCATCATCTTTGCCTGGGGAATGGAATTTACCTCCAGAAAGCAAAGGAAAGGAATAATTGCCAGCGTCAACGGAGAGAATGTCGAGCTTTACGCTTTTCAGTATTACTATGATCAAGCTTTAAGACAGACGGAAAAGGAACAAGGGGATGTGGACGAGCAAACCGCCATCCAGATCAGAGAGGAAGTGTGGAACAACCTGGTAAATGAAATTCTTCTGAATCAGGAGACTAAAAAAAGGGGAATCAAAATCACGGATACCGAATTATATGAATATTTAAGACGATATCCTCCCAGGGAGCTCCAGGAACATCCTGCCTTCCAGACTCCAGAGGGAGAGTTCGATTATCAGAAGTATCTACAAGCATTATCTGATCCCAGAGTTCCCTGGGCACAGGTCGAGGACGTCATCCGTCCTAATCTGCGGTTAGCCAGGCTTCAACAATCCGTCGTGACTTTGGTCCGGGTTACCGATGAGGAGGTAAAACAGTTTTATCGGGATGAAAATGAAAAGGTGAAGGTGAATTACGTGTTGGTGCCGTCATATTTGTTTCAGAAAGAGGATATTCCAGTAAGTGATGAGGAGATACAAGCCTATTATCAGGAGCATAAAGACGAATTTAAAGCTGAGGCGAGTGCCAACTTGAGTTATGTGGTGTTTGAAAAGAAACCCAGCCCGGCAGATGAAGAAGAAACCAAACAAAGGCTTCTGGAGATAAAAGATGAGATTCTGCAAGGAGAGGATTTTGCTGAGCTGGCTATCGACTATTCAGAGGATAATGCTTCGGCTAAAGATGGCGGAGATTTAGGCTGGTTTGGAAAAGGGATGATGGTTCCTGCTTTTGAAGAAGCCGCCTTTTCTCTTGAGCCGGGAGATCTCTCTGAACCAATCAAAACCCGGTTTGGCTGGCATCTGATAAAGGTGGAGGACAAACGAGGCAAAGGTGAGAAACAAGAGGTGAAAACCAGCCACATACTTTTGAAGATATCACCATCTGAGGAAACTTTAGCTCTGTTAAAAGAGGAGGCGGAGGAATTTGTAGATCAGGTAAGCAAATCCGATTTCTCCCAGATGGCTGGAGAGCAAAACTTAACTGTCTCGGAGACTGGATGGTTCGTTCGCGGAGAAAATATCCCTGGCATCGGGACCAATCCTCCGATAGATGAATTTTCCTTTAAGAACAAGCGGGGAAAAATCAGCGATGTGTTCGAGACCGTTCGAGGATTTTATGTTTTTCAGATCAAGGCTAAAAGGCCGGCTGGAATTTCTCCATTAGAGGAAGTCAAGCAGGTTATAAAACAAGAGTTGATCAAGTCCAAAGCTGGTTCTTTAGCTTATGATAAAGCTGAAAATATCTTTGCCCAAATCAAAGATGGAAAAAGCTTGAAAAAAGCATCAGAGCAAAACAATGCCACCTTTGCTGAACCAGCCCAATTCTCACGAAATTCATTTATTCCGCAAGTAGGCAACCCTCCAGAGTTCATCGGGGCAGCTTTCTCTTTGACCGAGCCTAACCAGATCTCTTCTCCGGTTAAAACCAATCTGGGAGCTTTCATCCTACAGCTTGTATCCAGATCAACTGTAAACGACAGCCTCTTTGTTGCAGTTAAGGACTCGCTTACCTCCGTGCTCTTACAGCAAAAACAAGGTCAGGTATATCAGAACTGGTTCGCCCAGGTTAAAAAAGAAGCTGAGATCAAAGATTACAGATCTGAATATTTCCGCGAGTATTAGTTCCCACCCCTTCTTCTGTGCCTGTCGGGTCCCTTGACCTGACGGGCGCAGAACCGTAGTTGCCCGATTCATCGGGCTTTTCTGTGCCTGTCGGGTCCCTGACCTGACGGGCGCAGAATTGTAGTTGCCCGATTCATCGGGCTTTTTTTGCCCAATAAATTGAGCAACTACAAAAAATCTTTATCATAGCCGATTGTCCCCGCGAAGCCTTATAAATCAACCTTTGGACATTGTAGTTGCCCGATTTATTGAAAATCCCCCGCCAACACCGGGGAGATCGGGCTTTTTTTGCCTGCATGGTTTCTGTTCAAGATATCGCGTAGCGAAGCCTTCACGGCTTCGCAATGAAAAAAAGCTCTTGACAATAAGGAGAGATCCGGGCTTATTTACATGAAGGAAGAATTCAAGTCGGATGGTTTACCTGAGACTGAGGGGAACGCCTTTATCGAGGCCGGGAAGACTCGGGTAACCATGAAGGATTCAGAAGTTTGTGCCTACCAGGTCCTCGACCTGGCGGGAGATTCAGAATTCCCTGTCGGGTCTGGGGACCCGAAAGGCACACGATAATGAAAAATGCAAACATAGTGAATTTTTCTTAAAATCGGGCTTTAAAGGTTGCGTCAGGAGCTTACTCTTTACCGTACGGGGAATCCTGGTGACTGACGCATAGAAATCAAAATGTCTCAGGACTAGGCCAAGATACAACGACGAGCTAATGTCATACACCTCAATATGATGATCTTATCTGCGTCATAAAATGTTTGGATTTTCAGATTCTTTTTCGTACCTTTTGTAAATGAAATAGCAAATAGTCATTCGGGGTGATTGTGCCCAAAGCAAAAATTAAGTTAAATGGGAAAACTTGGCTGCAATATTCAATTTCCATCTGGTCAGATATTCGCAAATCAAGAGAAGAAAATGGATTAGCACACCCAGCCATTTTCCCAACTATGTTACCCGAGAGATTGATTAAAATATTCAGCCGAGAACGCAACTTGATCTTAGACCCATTCGCTGGAAGTGGTTCAACGCTCATTGCAGCTAAAAATCTGAAAAGACGCAGCAAGGGAATTGAACTTTCAGATAATTTCATAAAGATTTATAATGAGAGAATTAAGAAATTAAGCCTATTCGATGTCAATAAATATGAACCCGATTTAATCAAAGGTGACGCACGAGACTTGTTAAAATATATCAAAAGAAATACGGTTCAACTAACTATCACTTCACCACCCTATTGGGACATACTCAACCAAAAACGAACTGCTGATTATAAGGAAATTAGAAAATATAGTGACGTTGAAACCGATTTAGGAAATATTAGATCATACAACCAATTTCTTGAGACTCTGAAAGACATATTTTCGAATGTCTACCTAGTGACAAAAAAAGAAGGATTTTGTTGTATTGTAGTAATGGACCTTAGAAAAAAAAATAAGTTTTATCCATTTCATATGGATACAATAGGTTTCATGTCAGAAATTGGATTTTCCTTGGATGATATAATAATTTGGGATCGAAGACAGGAATATAATAATTTACGACCATTAGGTCATCCATATGTGTTTAGAATCAACAAAGTCCACGAATTCATTCTTATATTCAAGAAATGAAAATTACGATTCTCCAAAATTCTGATGAGAGTTTTTATAAAACAATAAAAGAAGGTCTTCAGTGGGCTGATAGTCTTTATATTGGTGTTGCTTATGCTTCCTATGGTGCCTTTAAATCTCTAAGGGGTGATTTACAAGCTTTCTTACGAAATAATGGCAGATTAAGGGCACTTTTTGACATTGAAAAATTCATTACCGAGAAAAAGCTGATTGAAGAACTGGCAACGATACCTGGCGATTCTGAGTGTAAAGTCTTCATCAATGTCGATCAGAGCATTGACTTTATAGGCCATTATCATCCCAAATTTTACCTTTTTCACAACAAAGACCTATATCGTGTAATTATTGGTTCCTCAAATTTCACTTTAGGGGGGATCAAACATAATATTGAGTGTAATCTCACTATTTATGGGAAGCAAGACGAGCTTTTCTCCAATCTTGTAAATTATTTTAATGAACTTTGGACAGCTGAATATTCAATAAACGTTCTCGGTCACGGCGAGCTTTTAGATGTTTACCAACAAGCCTTCCAAAAAAATGCAAGAGCGGATGCAACCAAAGCGCGGAAGCTTCAGATATTACGGACTAAAGTTCATTCCACAGCTGGTCAAATTGTTCAACTGAAGAAAGTTATTCTTAATGAAGAATTTGCTTACTTGTTGGGGCTGCTAAGTGCGAATAGCAAAATAAATTCGAGAAAAAGAGAATTGACAATAGACCTGCACAGAGGTATAGCCAACAGACGTAAACCTTATGAAGGCTATTACTACAACCCAGACATAAGTGATTATAAAATATCTCAATATGACGCCCACAAAAAGGATGTGGACAGAATTTCAGAGAACATTAATCTTCTGACAAAGCATCTAAGAACAAAGGATAGATTTTCTACACAACATGTTGGCGGTTATCGCTTCCAAATTAAAATCAAGTTTGAAAAGAATTCGGTAATTTATGACGAAATTAAAAATTTGAATTTAAAAGTATCCAAAGGCAAGGTTGTTCCCTTTATTCCCGAAAGTATTTTGGATTCCAAGGACATGAAAATCATAACCTCATTCCTTAGAGGGTATTGCGATCTAAAAAGTAGAATGAGCGTCAGCGATGGCATTTATGATACAAAGAAACAAATCTATAGCCTTCTGAGAATGGGTATAAGTCTACCCCATAATGCCACTCAACTTATTAAGCAATTCTTGATGCTCTTAGAAAAGATAGGTGTTAAGAAAGGCGTCAGCGCAACAGATCCATCACAAAGATCAAGAGAAAACCTAATTAGAATCGATGTAAGAAGTGTTCCTTACGATTTAGTTGGGACTCATTGGAGGCGTATCTTTCTAAAGGATTTCGCTTCTTACATGCAGTCAAAAAGAGGAGATTGAAATATCATAACAAACAGCTACAGCAGACGGTCTGTTCGTGGTCGCTTATACGCCGTGTTACGCCATATCGGCAGGTGGCCCCCAGCTCTGCTGTGGGTAATCTGCATAGAATCACCTGGATCAAATCACATGAAGGAATATACTACAGAATAAAAAGCAGAGGTATGTTTAATGGATTCTAAGAAAACGCGTGTTATAGAAACTATCTTGTTTATGGGCAAATTATCAGACGTTTACGTGTTTCTTGATTACGCACTAAATGCGATGGATGAACCTGTAGTGAAGAAAAAGTCACTTACCAAATGGATGGGTGGCATTGCCGATTTGGTCAGAGATGCAAGGTTTGTAAAGAAAGGAGTTCTTTCCGAAAAGGAATTTGAGGCATTTGCACTGCAAGCTGAAGAAGCAATTAAGGACTCATACGTAAAGAAATTCAACGACTCAAAGAAAACGGTTCTGAATTTGAGCTTAGTAATGATGTGCACGGTTATGGAGCTTTTTTTCGAGCACGTCTTTGATGTGATCTTCAAGGCTAATTCTCAGACGTTGCTTAGCCTTTCGAAAGACAAAAATATTACCGTGGAACAATTCTTGAAGCATACGAACTATGATGATGTATTAAATGAATTTGTCCAGAAATCTACTGACCACATAATTAGGCAAGGAACAAAAGAAATTCTAAAGGCATTTGATAATATTGGAATAAAGACAGATAAAGTATTCTCGTGGAGTGATTTTACCGAAGAAGTGCAGCTTCAGTTTGCCGATTGGAATGACGAGAAGCTTTCTGAGATATTTAATGAAAGACATTCCATTGTTCACGACAATGCGATGCCTTTTCAGTCATTCGAAGAATTACTGATGCGACAAGAGTTCTTTACAAAGATCATCTTAAATATCAGCATTCAAGCCTGGCATAAGTTTTATAAATATGGAGTCATCTTAGATGCTCATGACAAAATAAGAATGTCAATCAGAGCATCAGGTGGAGACCCAACAAGCTATCCTCCTCCACCTAAATAACAAAGATGGGTGGCCCACGGCTGTGCTGCGGGGCAACACGGCTTCTCGTTAGGCGCAAAGGGCGTTTCCTAAAGGGAATACCAAAATGGGTTCAATGATTAGCCTCGGTCTTGGAAAACTTGAGTTAGACTGGGGCAAGAACAATTTCTTTACGAACCACTCGAAGCTATTTCTTCCCGGCGATGTCAAGAAAATCCCGTATTACTACGCAGATTGTGTCGTCGAATATCTGTGCCCGCCAGGTCCCCTGACCTGGCGGCAAGTCCCGGTCGGGTCGGGGGACCCGACCGGCACATACATCCCACCTACCTCCTTGTCCTTCTTTTCAGCAAGAGCATTTTCACCATCGCTTCAATGGTGAAAAGGATAGCTCCACCGTTATTGGAGAGTGAAAAACAGGCTTTTGGAGTGCAGAATCTTGTTTACGTCACGATGATGAACAGAAGCTATGTGCGCAGATACTTGTCATGTGTGAGATCAATAATCCCCCTTGAAGTACCATGCAATGACAGAGAAAAAAACCAAAACGGATATCAGAAAGGCCAGAATCGCCAGAAAGGTCAGAAACACCAGTATCGCAGGTCCGCTATGTCCTTTGGTATGAACGGCATAGCTCTTACCGCAGGACAACTGAAAAAAATGAAAAACAGCCATCCGCAAGTCCCGCATGTCCAGCAAGTCCCGCAAGTTCGTAGGTCGGGTTGCCCGAAGGGCTACCCGACAATATTCTATTCCCTCTCCCCTTGTGGGGGGCTGAGCGAAGCGAAATCCATAGGAGTGGCTAAGACCTCGGAAGTTGAACGGAGTGAAACCCATAGGGCTGAACGGAGTGAAACCCATAGGGCCGAAAAATTCTTCTGGCAGGAAATAGAAGCGATAAAAAATGAGGAATTACCAAAACTCTATCCCGAAACCGAACCCCTCGACCTCGAATCTCAAATCACCAATACTATCGCAGGATTAAAATACCTCGTAACAAATGGTATTCTTCCGGTTAAAACCATCACCGATACTTTCAACCAGAACAGATCCAAAGAAAGTCAGCTCACTTACTCCCGCCTTGGCAGGCTCCTTTCCACCATGGGCTTTAGAAAGGCGAAAACACCCAACGGGTGCTCCGCCATCCTCTGGGACGACCAACTTCTTTCTCAGGACACAGATACCAACGCCCATAATTCTTTGCCTGAGAACTGTTTGGAGGAAAAGTGAGAAAAAAATAAAAAAACCACCAGAAGCACCAGATGCACCAGAACCACCGGTCAAACATCATCATTCAAGGAAGGCTGAAAAAAAACGAAAATGAGCTACAGAAAGCCCAGAAAGGTCAGAAATACCAGTTGAGTGTATAGTTAGTTTTGTAGGTCAAGCATGGCGTCCAAGCGGACACTTGCCCGTCTGGGCAGACGGATCCGTAGGACAGCCTGCTTGACAAATTCTCTGTTCGGGCAGGAGTTGCATTCCTGCCCATAGAAGGAAGATAACCTTGCTGAGGACTTACCAGATCGGACAGGGGTTGCACCCTTGTCCGCATAGAGGGGCGGGGGTACAACCCCCGCCCCAACAAGAGCGAAGCCTTCACGGCTTCGCGCCGGAGGGATAAACCCTCCGCTACGCGTTTGGTTTCTTGTGGATGTTATCATCCACAAGAGACCATTGCGGGTGATGATACCTTCCCCCTGGAGTAAAATATTCACAGCAGATGGAACGGATTAAACGAATGTTTATAACAACCTATCAGCTTAATCTAACTAATCAGCTGTGAGGTGCAGAATGAAAAAAAATTAAAGCCCTCTTGAGGTCAAGTTATTTAGGGGTAGTTTCTCAAGAGGGCTTTTTATTTAGGCTACTAACCCGTCTTAAAATTCGTCTGACATCTCTGCAATTAGCTTACTTTTCTTGTCGGACACCTGAGCTATCTCACCATCATCATCTTCTTCACCTCAGAGAACTTGTCAGCTTCCAGCCTGTAAAAATACACTCCGCTTGCCACCTGGTCTCCTTTCTCATCCTTCCCATCCCACCACCCCGTCTTATATCCAGCAGACTGGAACTCATCCACCAGAGTCTTGACCTTCTTCCCTAAAATATTATAGATGATGAGTCTCACCTGTGCATCTTGTGGCAGAGCATATCTTATGCTGGTCTGGGGGTTGAAGGGATTGGGATAGTTCTGGGATAAGGAGAAACGCTGGGGCACAGATTCTGAGTTTTTACTTTCTCTGAACCTTAGTTCGCCGGAGAGCTCCAAGTCAAGTGGCATAGCATCCAGACCTAACACTATCGCCTTCTTGATCTTGATGCTGGTTAAATCTTTCCCTTTTGCTTTAAGATTGACCAAAATCCCTTCTCCCGTTGGAAGGAAGTTTTCGCCCGACAGATCCACCATCCCGATCTTCTGTGTCCCATCCTTTGTGCCAGAGAAGAGCTGGAGACTTCTGGTTAAGGGGGTCAAGGCTGGATCCAGCAGGGTAACTTCATCCGGGTTGAAGTCAATCTCCAAATGCACCCCTGCTACATCCCGATCAAACTTCCCTATCACTGAAATTTGGGAGACTTCATCAAAACCTTCCGGAGAAACTTTAGCAAAACCAGTCAAATTCTCATCTGCTGAATCACTCTTCAGCATAAGTGAGATATCTGCATGCCCCAAACTACCACTCAATCTGGAGGTGTTAGTCAGAATACCTCTCCCTTTTCCTGAACACGGAGCAGGTCCTCCTTTATACAGATAGCTGACCAGATAGAGTATATCCCCCAGGTCAACCACACCGTCAGAGTTTGCATCTCCAGTCCATAAAGGATTTGGAGCAGGACCGCCTTTATATAGGTAGCTTATTAAATAAAGTATATCCCCCAGGTCTATCACCCCATCTCCATTGGCGTCGCCGCGGGTGAATCCTCCTTCATGAAGTGTCAACAGCGTGTCCACTGGAACATTAGTGTACGTATCTATGGATTTCCCAGATGGCCACCGGATCTGCAGGGTATCCACCACGGTTGCGGAACCCAATCCGAACTCAACGGTCAAAGAGTTCTGCGACATATAGCCAGAACCCCCTGAAATTTCTCGTATCTGGGATAAGCTACCCGAGACAGCGCGAACGCGGGCACCGATCGCTGATTTGTTGGACGCACTTCCCACCAAGTTGACGTGAAGCCAGTGGTTTGTGGAACCTATCTGGTTTAAGAATAACTTGTTGGCACCAGAGAGGTTGCCGACATACAGATCGAGATCGCCATCTTTGTCGAAGTCTCCCAAAGCTGATCCGCTCCACATTCCCGAATCTGATAAGGCTCCGGAAGTTGCATCAACAAAGACCCCGCCACCATCGTTACGTAAAAGCCTGTTTGGACCCAAAGTTGCACCATCACCTTTCGCCAAGAATAAATCCAGGTCGCCGTCGTTGTCGTAGTCTCCCCAAGCCACGCCTTTCACGTTTCCTCCATCCGCTAAGGGTCCACTGGTAACATCCACAAAGACCCCCCCACCATCATTGCGCAGAAGCTTGTTCCCAGTGTATTGGTTGGCGAAGTAGAGATCCAGATCACCATCATTGTCATAATCCCCCCAATCCACCCCTTTACCCTTTAGTGCATCCCCCAAAGGTCCACTGGTTATGTCCACAAATACCAATCCGCCATCGTTTCGGAGAAGCCTGTTGGCAGTGCCCCAGTTCACGATATAGATGTCAAGGTCGCCGTCATTGTTATAATCCCCGCAAGCTACAGTCCAACTATTTCCCGTATCTCCCAAAGGACCACTTGTGGCATCGACAAAGTTTCCGCCCCCATCGTTTCGGAAAAGCTTATTAGCGCTACCATCGTTAGCCAAATAGATGTCGAGATCGCCGTCGTTATCAAAATCCCCCCAAGCTACACCCATACCACATGCCGGGTCCCCTAAGGGTCCACTGGTTGCGTCAACGAACACCCCCCCACCCTCGTTTCGGAAAAGCTTGTTGGCAGTTGTGCAGTTCGCTAAGTATAGATCCAGATCGCCATCATTATCATAGTCTCCCCAAGCCACGCCTGAGCCGGCATCTGAATCGCCCAAAGGTCCGCTGGTGGCGTCAACAAAAACTCCGTCCCCCTCATTCCTGAAAAGCTCGTTGGGATACCAACTATGCGTCAAATAAACATCGAGGTCACCGTCGCCATCATAATCGCCCCAGGCAACACCTGCGCTGTAGGTTATGTCTTCTCCCAGGGGAGGATAAGTCAGATCAACCCACTCGGCGTTAAATGCCGTGAACGCAGCCCGCAGGTCTGGTCTGGGACCAATCTTCCCAGTTTGAGGCGAGACCTGAGGAGTCCCTGTGTTTATCAAAACAGTTCGGAGATAGGATGGAGATGGCGGAGTAGCGGAGATATTCGCCTTCCAATACCCAACGCAGCAGGCAACCGCGCCCGCCACGACAGGAGAGGCACTCGAGGTCCCATCGAAGTCTCTCCTGTACCAATAGTTATACCCTTCAGCGCTGTATAGATTACCGTATCCTGTGGTGGTCACATTTTCGCCCCAGCCTTGAAGGTCAAAACGTCTGCCAAAACTGGAGAAGTTAAGTTTCGCTAAATCTCCTTGAGTCCAAGTGCCTCCAGGGTATGCCCCTCCTGCCCCTACGATGATAGCACCTGAATTACCATGCCAAGTGAGGTAATCGGTATTCACATAGCCATTCCCTCCCGCTTCAACCACATGGATGCCATTCGACACCGCATTGACAATAGCGGCATAGACTCCATTGAACGTTTGAGGGTTTGGGTAATAATTGAGCCACCACTCGATGGGAATGTAGTCCGACCCACCGTAGGTGTATGCCCATTGCTGTTCCAAGAGAATCACATCACCTGGGGAAAGAGCGGCAATCGCATACGCCATTGCACCAGGGACGTTCCAAGTCGTAGCATTGGGGTAAACCGTGCCACAGGTTTTCAAAGATACACCATAGCAAATGCCAGTGGTTCCCCAGCCATTGTTGTCGGAAACCAACTCACCAATGACCGCGGTGCCGTGGTTAGTATCAGCGTTAACTGGATAGAATATCGGATTCGGATTGATTTGGGAGCCAAAAGCCTTGGTGATATCAGCGTGGTTGTAATTCCAACCATACTCCAGATCACACACGGTCACGCCAGCTCCATTTCCCCCGGTTTGGGTCCAGGCATAATCAGCGTCAATTCCTGTCGGAGTGGAACTCGCCGAGCGCAAGTAACCTTGACACGTGTCACCGTTACACGAAGCGTAATTGGGAGGAGTGGGAAGAGGCATAGGTTTCGGCACAGGTCGGGCAAGTATGATGCCGGGTAATGCTTCCAACTCCGCGCTCACTGCCCAGATATCATGTCCCTTTGGAATTCGCAGACGATAGATGTTGTTCAAATTGTAAACAGGCTTGCCCGTATTCGCCTCACCTCTGGCCTGGATCTCATCCAGCCGCTCCTCCGGTACGTCACAGATTCGATACCATTCTACCACAGCAGATTTTGCCAGCACTTGATCCACGCCGGACAGAGCATCCGTTGCCAGATCGACCAGTGCACCTCCGCGGAGACGCACCTTAGAATCCTGCGCGAACATCACCTCGATTATATCCTCCTCGCAAGCGTAGGGCTGATCAGAAGGCGTGCCTTCCGCTGAAGAGAATGAAAACATACAGATCGCAGCAAAGAGTATCGTCAGAATAAAGATTCTTGTCTTCATGGCTTTCCTTCTTTTTGTGAAAGTAGTTATAGATTTCGGGTTAACAGAAGTGGAGTTTGGTCTTAAATCATCGAGTTTCATCTGAACACCTCCAGGTTTTGGGTCAAAGTTCAACAGTTCCGAAAAGCCCCACTGTTGCATTTTTTCTCTCATAAGCACCTCTTTGTTTTTTTGTTTTGCTTTTTCCACTTTTTCCGTCCTTTTTTCTCTCAACCAGGGGCCCCGCCAACGGCGGGGCCACCGGCTCCACCCAGAGCCAGTATGAGAGGAAGGGGAATAACCTCATCCTGGTTTTTTTCTTTTTCCAAATCTAAGATAACTTTTGGGGGTTAAGAAAATCCTTAAATTTTTCTTAAAAAATCAACTTTTCTCAATTTAACGTTATTACCAATAAGCCCTTAGAGAACAACGGGTTAGACTGAAAAATGGCGTATTTCCAAAATGCGAACTTCAATTTTTTCCTGTTTTTTTGAGGAAAATTTGGATTTTTGGTATTTACTAAGAGGAGCAGGAAACAGTTTACATCTTATTATTCGTATGAATGTGCGTATGCACTCATACGAGCTTCGCATTGATTTTTTCTCCTACACCTGTTTTGGGCTTGACTTGAAATTCGTATGAATGCATACGCATCCCCCTTTAGTAAAGGGGGATTTAGGGGGATTTTCCAAGTTTTAAATGCGTCCCGCAAAATGCGGGACGAATCCCCCCTTCCCCCCATTTCTTTAGGGGGGATGTAAACAATTATATGCTCTCCTTAATAACTTACGCTTTCAAGTTTGGCTCTTCGCCACTCAAGAGGTTTGAATCGGTTTAAGTTTTACTTTCAGTTCGGCGGATAAGCCCCTGAAAAACAAAAACCTAAAGGACAAACATGAATGTTCGCACTCCAGGTTGTCTCCGAAAACTACTTTTTCAAAGAATCATCGGCAAATTGTCTTGACAACTCAAAAGAGCGGAGATAAATTTGAAAGAACGAAATGAAAATGAGCCTAACTCTGGCATTGGATGTTAAACTATTTCGGTCTTCATACCTCCTCTAAAAAACATATCCACAGGATCCTGCGGATAAAATGGATATGTGGCGCTCTGTTTACGATCCAACTTCTACTTTGGTCCCAATCCTTTGCCACTGAAATAAGATGGAGAAAACAATTAAAAGTCAAAGTGGACGGGCAAGTTGTGGATTGTGCCTTTGCTGGTGGAATGGAATTCTCCAAACCCACCTTGGTTGACATTGATGCAGATGGTGATCCGGATATGTTTGCCGGAGACGAAGACGGAAAGATTCGCTTTTTTCGCAACCAGGGCACATCCCAAAATCCTTTCTGGGATTTCGTCTCAGATTTTTACGATTCGACTATTGGAGGAAGGAGCTTTCCCGCTTTTGCAGATATTGATGATGATGGCGACTTAGATTTGTTTGTGGGTAATAAAGAAGGAAAAATCTGCTTCTTTAGAAACGATGGAAACATAAATTCTCCCAACTGGAGTCGGATCACCGATTTCTATGATTCCATTGATGTGGGTTCAGAAAGCACTCCCGTTTTTGTGGATATTGACGCTGACTTAGACTTAGACCTGTTCATGGGAAAAGAAGAGGGGACACTCAGCTTTTATCGCAACCTGGGAACCAGAGAAACGCCTTCCTGGGATATTGTCACTGAAAACTACAATTTTATCGATGTGGGAGAGCAGAGTATCCCCGCTTTTGCGGATATGGATGCGGACGGAGACTTTGATCTGTTTATAGGAGAGGGATACGGTAATGTCAATTTCTACAGAAATACCGGAAGTGAAACTGTTCCCCAGTGGGAACCGGTCACGGCTAATTACAATTCCATAAATGTGGGAAGACGGAGCAGTCCCGTCTTTGCAGATGTCGATGACGATTCCGATCTGGATCTTTTCATCGGACAGGATGAAGGGAGGATTTTCTTCTATAGAAATGACGGCACCATTTATCTTCCCTCCTGGACAACCATCACCGAAAGTTATCTTTTCATAGATGTGGGAACATTTTCTCATCCTGCTCTAGTGGACATAGATGACGACGGTGATATGGATCTTTTTATAGGAGAGTCTGAAGGAAACATCAACTTCTATCGGACTGAGGAAACAATCCCCATACCGTCATGGAGTAAGGTTACTGAAAATTATTTTGCCATCGATGCGGATTTTTCTTCTCCCACATTTGCCGACATAGATGGTGACGGCGACCTGGATTTGTTTATAGGAAGAAAAGATGGTAAAATTGATTTCTATGAAAACATTGGAACTGCCGACTCTGCCTTTTGGATTTTGATTCCAGACCAACACAACTTCCTTGATGTGGGAACATATGTTGCTCCCGCTTTTGTGGACATCGATGGCGATGCCGACTTAGATATGTTTGTGGGGCAGATTTATGGAAAGATTCACTTCTTTCGAAATGATGGCACACCCCAGAATCCCTCCTGGACTCAGGTTTCGGAGAACTTTGATTTAATAGATGTGGGGAAGTATAGCGTCCCCACCTTTGGTGATCTGGATTCAGATGGCGACTTTGACCTGCTGGTGGGAAATGAAGAAGGGAAAATATACTTTTATCGAAACGACGGCACTCCAGAAGCTTTCTCTTTTGTCCCCGTCACTGATTGCTACGATTCCATTGATGTGGGAGAGCGAAGTGCCCTGGTCCTTTGTGACTTTGACGCAGACGATGATCTGGATTTGTTTGTGGGCGAGTCCAAAGGAGGTCTCCATTATTATAAAAACCTCACCTTGAACAGCATCAGAGGAAAGGTGACTGATCAAACTGCTTTTCCTCTGGAAAACGCAGTGGTTTATCTTTCAGGCGATAAAGAGGATAGCACCTTTACCGATTCATCCGGCAATTATGAATTTGTTGGCTTACCTTTGGGAGACTATTGTGTCTTTCGAGATTTTGTGTCATTTCAGTATTGTTTTTCACCTTTTGACTCAGATACCTTTGAGATAAATTTTGTCGGAGTCACCCAGGTGGACGAGTTCCCTGAGCAAAATATTGGTAAACGTCTCCGACTCTTCTCCAATTATCCCAACCCGTTTAATCCTCTGACCAACATCAGCTACTTCATACCTGAGGATGCAGAGGTTAAGCTCACCATTTACAACCTTAGAGGTGAAAAAGTCAGGGAGCTGGTCAATGGTCTTCAAGCCAAGGGAAAGAAGAAAATAGTCTGGGAGGGAAAAGACTCACATGGCGAAAAAGTCGCCAGCGGAATTTATTTTTGTAAACTTCAGACCGATGAAGAGTCTGAGACCATAAGAATGGTTCTGCTGAAGTGAAAAAAGTTTCTCTAATTTAGAGTTTTTGTCTCCGCCCATGGACCTATTGCATATGTAGTACATCGTCTCATAAATAATGTTGCAATGATTTGTCATTGCGAGTCCCGCCTATGGGTGACTGGGACATAAATATTTAGAAGAAATGGTCATGATCTTGTCTTTTTTCAGGTTCAGGCTACCAGCGATTTGATAGCTCTTGGCTTTCTGCCATTGGAGTAGTCGTAATAAACCGCAGTCAGATAGGTCAGGAGAACGAGATTAATATAGGTGCTAATCTTTTTCAGCCTAACTAAAGGCAAGGGGTCAATCAAAAATATTCGTATGAATGTGCGTATGCACTCATATGAGCATATGCATATGTAATATTGTGGTGTCATGTTTGTTCGGGTAAAAAGATCAGGTCCTCGGGGGTACCTGCAGATTGTAGAGAATTTCCGCGAGGGAAAGAAGGTGAGACAGAGGGTTATTGCCAATTTGGGAAGGCTGGATACTCTGAGAGCCACTGGTGTTTTGGACCTGATAGCTACCTCAAAGGCTTTTGCTTTCAGAGAATGTAGCCCCGCCAAAGGCGAGATTGACAAGTAAGAATTTGTCAAGCAGGCTACTACAAAACCGAGACAATCCATCTGCCAAATTCAAAAAAGCCAATGCTATAAATTTGTCAAGTTAAAAAGTTGTTGACCATAATCAGGCAACTACAGTCACCATTAAAAGCCTGGTCACAAAAGTGAACGCACACTTTGGGAAAATTTTGTTTGTGATGAATTGATCTATAAGTTGTTGGGCAGAAAACTTTTTTTCTATAATTACTAGTGTAATGTCTCATAAATAGCTTTGCTACTCTGTCATTCTGAGCGAAGCGAGGAATCTCGCTTTTGAGATTGCTTTGGGACTTTGTCCCTCGCAATGACAATGTAAAGAAATGTTAGAGACACTACACTAGGTGAATTAAGGGGAAATAGGGCTATTAACCTTTCCTTTCTCTTTCCCAGAATGGAAAAGGAGCAAAAGCTTTACCTCAGCACCAAGAGTTTGGATAGACATTCGGGGTGTAGTCTGCGATGAAATTACGCCCACCAATTACTAAGAGGAGCAGGAAACAGTTTACATCTTATTATTCGTATGAATGTGCGTATGCACTCATACGAGCTTCGCAT
>Ga0315545_1002256_pt1 | contig 17587 bp, 9 predicted proteins | sample SalMarSW160210MG_FD_203096 | JGI IMG/M metagenome (GOLD analysis project Ga0315545, IMG submission 203096) | Salt marsh sediment microbial communities from the Plum Island Ecosystem LTER, Massachusetts, United States - Salt Marsh Sediment SW1602-10 ...
TAATGTCTATTGCGATGGTAAAGAAAAGGAGGCACACGGCTCGATGCCAAGAGTCATTGTTTATAGAAAATTAGCATAGTGGTTGGGACTTATTACTTAGGTCACATTATAGTTTGCACATTGGTGTTTCAAGTGTCATTGCGAGGAGCGTAGCGACGAAGCAATCTCATAGTCTAAACCTCCATTCAGCGTTTTGGATCGCTTCGCTTCGCTCGCAATGACATGTAATCTATTTTGGGGCCCCAGTAGTAAATGCCTATATCGGCAATTCGCAATTATGGAAACTGCTGGAAAAATATGAGTGATGCCAAGAGAGGCAAGGTAAATAGCCACTGAGAAGAATTCCTCACAATGCCAACAGACCCTGAAGACGACAAGACGCGCACGCATATAATTCTTACTAAAAGAACGTTGGTCCCTCACTACCACGATCCTCGAGAAAATCGGCGATGGGGAAAGGGGTGTATTGTACAAAGCCGAGCTTACCAAACTCATTCCCTGCACTGCTTTGCTAAAAACATAATAATCTTGTGCCAATGGCTTAGGAGGTGAAACCATGGCAGTCAAAGGGAAGATCATAGGAAATGTTGCCGTTCTTATGGTGAGCGGCAAATTAATGGGAGGCAACGAGACCAGAGAAGTTCATGAGAAGGTCAAAAGTTTGATCAACGATGGTCTCAAAAAGGTGGTGATTGATCTGTCTAAAGTCAAATGGTTGAATAGTCAAGGGTTAGGTATGCTAATGGCATGTTTTACCTCACTTCGGAATGCGAGTGGGGATCTCCGAATTGCTGGAGCTACAGATAGAGTGAATAGCCTTCTTATGATCACAAAGTTGATTACGATCTTTGAGACCTTCGAAACTGCTGATCGGGCTGTGGCCACCTTCAAGTGATGGATGGCAATAGGAACCTTTGAAGGGTCCCATGTCACCTATTGGTTGTTTCTGGTTCGAGGTGTTCAAAAGAGTATAGTATGGTTGCCGGGTTGATCTGCCAAGGTTAGGTTCAAGGATGAGGGCTACAACTATTTGCCAACCAGGGAGGACAGGTAGTAGAAGGATTGTGAATAGACCATGATTGGTAAGACCATTTCTCACTATAAGATCACAGAGAAGTTAGGTGAGGGTGGCATGGGGGTTGTTTACAAGGCTGAAGACACCAAGCTCAAGCGCGCCGTGGCTTTGAAGTTTCTGCCGCCTGAGCTCACTCGTGACCCAGTGGCAAAGGAGCGCTTCATACACGAGGCGCAGGCAGCTGCTGTATTAGACAATCCTAACATTTGTACCGTCTACGAAATTGAGGAGGCTGAAGGGCAAAGCTTCATATCGATGGCCTATATCGAAGGTCAAAATCTGAAGGAGAGGGTCGAATCTGGTCCACTGAAACTGGAAGAAGCTCTGGATATTGCTATGCAGGTTGCTGAGGGTTTGCAGGCAGCACATGAGAAAGAGATTGTTCATCGGGACATCAAAAGCGCCAACATCATGGTGACAACCAAAGGTCAGGCGAAGATTATGGATTTTGGTCTGGCCAAATTAGCTGGGCGAACGAAGATTACAAAGACCGGCACGACCCTGGGCACTGTGGCCTATATGTCCCCTGAACAAGCAAAGGGCGGAGAAGTCGATCAGCGAACAGACATCTGGTCACTGGGTGTTGTGTTGTATGAGATGGTCACCGGAAAACTGCCATTCAAGAGTGAATATGATCAGGCGGTAGTGTATTCGATTTTGAATGAAGAGCCGGAACCGGTAACGAGTTTGCGGCCGGGTGTTCCCAAGGAACTGGAGTGGTTTATTGCCAAGGCCTTGGCCAAAAGCCCCGGTGAACGTTACCAGCAGATAGGTGATATCTTGGTTGATTTGAGATCGCTCAAGGAGAAGCTCATATCTGAGGCCTCTAGAGAGCAACCTGCCATAACAGAGGCTGTGCCTTCTATTGCGGTGCTTCCGTTTAGGGAAGGCATATCTGTTCAGGATCAAAATGTCCAATTTCAAAGAGCCAAGGATTCCCTCCGGGTGATGCTGGCACAGATCAGTCCTGCTTATGACCCATGCCTATTTGCCGAAGAGGGTTTGGTAAAGGTCAAAAATCCGGAGAGACAGGCCAGGAAAATCCTCAAGGTCATTGAGCACGCTCTTTCGTCGGGGACTGATCTCCTTCTCTTCCCTGAATTGACAGCACCCTTTAGCCGTCTAAGGAAATTTGAGGAGGCATTGAGCCGGGCAGACAAAGATTTAGTGGCGAACATTTGCTATGAGCACACACTTTTGAGAGACCTCATTTCCATATTGTCTGAAAGAGAGATAGAGGAACATGGGCTTTCTGCCACTAACATAGAGACAAAGCTGGTAAATTTCTGCAGGATATGGATAAAAGCTGGTCCTCACCTGAGAGTATTCACCCAAATCAAACTCACTCCTTTCTCCAGTGAGTTTTCACTCTTAGCTAAAGATACTCTCGTCTGCGGCAAGATTCTTCATAGATTCGTCACCAATTGGGGGAATTTTCTCTTCTTGATCTGTAAGGATTATGTGGGGGAGGTAAGAGTGGAGGGGAGAATCCCAATGTTCGATTTCCTGAAGTCGCTCACTAGTGAGGGTCTGCACTATGTCTTTGTTTCCGCCCTCAATCCTGAGCCGGAGGCATTCATCCATGCTGCAAGGGTTTTCTACTACCTTCAGGAGAAGAGCAACAACACATTTTCCCTATTTCTCAATGCCGCAGAACTCAATCACACGACAGTGGTTTTTCCGGTGAGGCCTCACCCCAAGATACGCACTGCAGGAGAGGTGGAGATAATTCCTCTTTTTCAGGGTAAGCCCGGATGGGGAACCCAACTGAGGTTTCCGGGTTGCAGAGAGAGCATAATCTCCGGGACATTTGTACGTCTGGACAAATATAAGCCCATGCCGACCAAGGAGATGTTCAGTCCAGTCTATCAAACCGACCTGCTCGATCTGACTGAACTGGGGATAGAGCCAGAGGTCTTCGCCCTGGAGGAGAAGGCTACCGTTAAAACGCCAAGGCCTACCCATAATCTTCCTCCTCAGACGACACCTTTTCTGGGAAGAAAAGAGGAGCTAGAGGAGATTGCAGGACTCCTTGAAAACCCTTCCTGCAGACTTCTAACCTTAGTAGGTCCGGGCGGTATCGGAAAAACCCGCCTCGCTCTTCAGGCCGCAAGCGAGAAGATCGGGGAATTCGCACACGGGGTCTACTTTGTCCCCCTTGCCCCAATAGTCTCGCCAGATCTTCTCATCTCCACGGTTGCGAGTTCGCTCGAATTCTCTTTTCAGGGTCGTGAAGACCCGAAAGCTCAACTCCTCAACTACCTCCGCGAGAAGGAGATGCTTCTCGTGATGGACAATTTCGAACATCTCCTTGAGGGGGCAGAACTTCTTGCGGAAATTCTGGAGAACGCACCTAAGGTGAAGACCTTAATCACCTCTCGAGAACGCCTGAATCTTAGAGGAGAATGGATTTCAGAGGTTCAGGGTATGACTTTTCCACAGAGTGAAGAAACTGACAAGGCGGAGAGCTACAGTGCCGTGCAGTTGTTTCTGCAGAGTGCACAGAGGATTCACCCCCAGTTTGAGCTCTCCGATGAGGAGAAACCATTCGTGATTCGCATCTGCCAGTTAGTTGAGGGGATGCCTTTGGGGATCGAGTTAGCCTCTGCCTGGCTGAGGGTCCTCTCCTGTAAGGAGGTTGTGCAGGAGATCGAACACAACATCGATTTCCTCTCCACTTCCCTTAGGGATGTGCCAGAGCGTCACAAAAGCATGCGAGTGGTATTCGTACACTCCTGGGATCTCCTTTCGGACAAGGAGAGGGAGGCATTTATGAAAATGTCCGTATTCCGAGGGGGATTCCGAAGAGAGGCAGCACAGAGAGTGACAGGAGCTTCTCTTTTCATTCTCTCAGCTTTGGTGGATAAATCACTTCTCCGGTGGAGCCCCACGGAGCGCTACGAAATGCATGAACTCCTGAGACAGTATGCGGAGGAAAAACTGAGCGAGGTTGTCCAAGGCAAAGAGGAGGTTCAGGATCTCCATTGTGGATATTATGCTGAGCTCCTTCACCAGAAGGAAGAATTCCTCAAGAAGGAAAAAGAGAAGCAGGTCTTGGACGAGATTGGGGAGGAGATTGAGAATGTGCGTAAGGGATGGAGCTGGGCTGTAGAGGAGAGAAAGGGGGACGCACTTGGCAAATTCCTGGAGAGCCTTTTCCGCTTCTATCTCATACGGGGTTGGTTTCAGGAGGGGGAAGAGGTCTTTGGGAAGGTAGCAGAGAAGTCGGCAGGATCGGGGGCAATAGGCGAGGAGGCGGGAGCAGGGATGGATGAGATTCTTGGGAGGGCGCTTGCCAGACAGGGAGTGTTCTGCCTGATTCTCTCTGATTACAGTAAAGCGAGGGAACTCCTTCAGAAAAGCCTGATAATGCTTCACAAGCTTGATGTTCGGAGAGAAATTGCCTTCTCAGTTCGCAATCTGGGTTTTGTTGCCTATCAGTTAGGGGAGTATGTGGAGGCAAGACGGCACCTTGAAGAAAGCCTGGCTATTTGCCGGGAGATCAACGATAGCGATGGAAGAGCCATATCCGTCAACACATTGGGTCTTGTTGCCTATAACCTTGGAGAGTTTAAAGAGGCAAGAGAGCTCCACCGCCAAAGCCTGACGATTGGCAGGGAAATGGGCGACCGACAGGGAATGGCTAAATACCTGCTCAATCTGGGAAATGTCGCCCAAAGGCTCGGGGACTACGAAGAGGCCAGACAGCTCTACGAGGAAAGCCTTTCCATCTGCAGGGAGATTGGAGATCGATGGGGAATGGCAAGTTCCCTCAATAACTTGGGCGTTGTTGCCAAGGCATTGGGAGAGCATCAAGAGGCGCAAAAGCTCTATGAGAAAAGCCTTATGATCAAAAGAGATGTCGGTGATCGAAAGGGAATAGCCACCTCCCTCGGCAATCTGGGCGATGTGGCATATGAGCTTGGGGAATACCAGGAGGCGACAGAGCTGCAGCAGGAAAAACTGGCTATTTGTAAGGAGATCGGCAATCGACGGGGAACAGCAAGTTCTCTCAGCAGTTTGGGCCGCGCCAAATCTGCTCTAGAGCAAGTTTCAGAGTCCAAGAGATGTTTCTGTGAGGCCTTGAAGGGCGCAATGGAGATCCATGCCGCCCCTGTGGCAGTGGATGCTTTGGTTGGCATCGCCAATCTCTTGAGGAAAAAAGGGGAGATGGAAAAGGCTCTGGAGCTTCTCGCCTTCGCCATTCAGGAGCCTTCAGCCTCCAAGGATACAAAGGAGAGAGCAGAACGCTTACGTTCCCAGTTTATTTGCGAGCTCCCCCCTCAAACGGTTGGGACCATCCAGAAGAGGGGAAAGGGCAGAAAACTTGAGGAGATAGCAGAAGAGATATTAGGAGACGAAAAGGGTTTACGAAAACTTTTTGGAAATCCAGGATTTTTGACTTGATTTCTTGACGGAAATTTATTATATTTACCTCAAGAAGTGGAGGTTTACCCAAAACAGATGGGGCAGATGAGGAGTGTAGCACATGGGTAAAGGAGCGGCTCGGCTGGTGGTCGGTGCTATTGTTTTTCTTATAACTTGTCTGCACTTAGGATTAGCCGATCGAGAGGCGCCCAAGAACTGCAGTGGGCTATTGTTTTGTCAGACGCAACAGAGGTCCCCTTCTGCCTGCATCTGGATGGATTACACCCATAGGGACAGACCTCTTCAATATTGGATAAAAATCGAGAAGAATGGAGACGTTTCTTATGTGCGGTACGATAATCTTAACCGCGTGGAAAGGGACGGCATTGCATATCCAAAGGTTTTAGAATCCAAGTCTGGGAGACTCTCTTCAACTGAAGTACAAACATTGTTTGAGCTTATCAACAGGAAAGGCTTTTTCCAAATGAAGAGCAGCTACAGCGGTGAGGGTGGGGGAGTCCTATCCGAAGATGATATTCTAAAAGTCTATGTTAGCCTTGAGGAGACAACCAAGCCCGTATACGCACGGCCACCCTCCTTTATTCCTGAGCAGTTAACGGATATAGTTGAAGCTGTAAAGGTAAAGATCCCTGGTCTCCAGGAGGATGGGAAAGGCGGGGTATTTTTGAAGGCAGAGGCATTGAGTGAGCCTCGGGCAAAGAGCTTAGGGGAGAGATTCAAATTCATTGCGTTCTCTGAAAGGAACCTGAAAGATCTTCTCTTTCTAAGAAAGGCTATTGAGAATCCAGGACAATTTATCCATGCAGGATCTTGGAAAAAAGTGGAAATAGACCGGTATGTCAGCAAATACAGCTTCTTCTTTGTTTTAACTACAGATGGAAAGTTCCAGATTGATGTATACCTGAGGGGGAGGTTATGAGAGGTTCGATAAGAGGAAGTATTCTAGTCTATAGGGAAATAGAGGTGGCATTGAAATGTACTTAGATATCGCCTGGTCAACCTTGGCCAGGCGGAATCATTTAGGTTAGTTGAATGTTCCTGTTAAGGAGGGAAAAATGAATGCACTACATTCGTTCTCATGTGTAAAAGGCTTTAGACGAGCCTTAATCTGTGCTTTGCTCTTGGGTCTCTTATTCTGCGGTATTGCATATGCTGGAGGAGAGAAGTGCGAAGGCTTTAAATTTACGTTAATGGTCTCTGTCAGACACGATGCCGACCCCGATACACTGAATCTGTGGAAAAACGCCTTTCAACAGGCATCGGAACTGCTTTATGATGCTACCGATGGGCAACATCAGTTTGGCACCATCTTTGTCTGTAATAAGGGCCTTGCGGGAAAGAGTGCGGACATTCACCTCTTCGCAGATACTGGGAGGTCATACGTCAACCTTCCCCTTCCCGGTCTGGATAGAGCAGATGGCCACATGTTCTTGTATGGCGATGAGATAGGGAGACCCTTCGTTATTGTCCATGAATTCGGTCACTACGCTTATGGTCTCCATGACGAGTATACAGGACCTTTCGGAGATGCGGAGTGTGTGGAGAATCCTCCTAATGCCAGTGCTTCTATAATGGAGGGAGGCTGGTGGCAGGCGCCTGTCGTGTATGGCGGACTCGGAGAGAGAGAGATCAGTGAATTCTGTGTGCACAGCAATCACGATCCAGATCAGGATAGCGAGCAGGAACATCGTCATGGGAAATCCTGTTGGGAAACGATGAACGATTATTACCCTGAGTTGATTATTCCTGAAGGTCTACCTGATGATGGTCCCATATACGGAGCCGACCCTATTGATTGGATAGAGCTGGAGCCGGAGACACGGTTGGTCCTCTGCCTCGATCGTTCTGGCAGTATGGATTCACCGCCCTGGAAGATGGAATATGCCAAGCTCGGCGCGCAATTGTTTGTCGATTTGGCTGAGGAGGGCGATAAGATAGGCGTAGTCTCATTTGGTTCTGAGGTCTGCATCGACTTCCCCCTCACCGAGGTCTTAGGCGCTGGGATAAAGGATGCTGCTAAGGATGCTATTGATGGCATATCTGCCGACGGTCCGACGCCAATGGGGGATGGACTAAGGGAGGCTCTAAACCAGATAATTAGTCCCGGCGATACGGCCTGCCAACAAGCCATTGTCCTGCTCTCCAATGGATACAAGAACGCGGGCACGGAAGATCCTCTGTGTGTTACTCCAGATATCAAGGGAGAGATGACCCGGGTCTTTACCGTAGGTGTTGGGGATGATGTGAACGAGGAGCTTCTCCAAACCATCGCGAGCGAAACGGATGGGAAGTTCTTTCGCGTACGGGAGCCCTGGGATCTGCCGGCCATCTTCAGTCTGCTGTCAGTGGAGGTCAAAGATGGAGGGTTTATTCTTAATGAAGACTCATTGATCGCCCAGGGTGAGGCCATACAAAGATGGGTGGGGATGGGTGACACGGACGACGGTGCCGCCTTCGAGCTTACCTGGGAAGGCAGCGACCTTGATCTGACCTTGAGGAAACCTGATGGGTCTATTGTCGACCCGGAGGTTGCCGGCTCAGATCCGAATATCGAGTTTGTCAGCACCTCCAATTATGAGTTCTACAGGGTAGCTTCACCAGATACAGGCGTGTGGGAATTGTGGATTGAGGGGGTGGAGGTCTTGGGGCAGACAGCATTTACTACTCAGGTACTCACTGAAAACAGGACTATTTCCTTTAATGTTACTACAGATAAGGATCAATACCAATATCCTGAGAAGGTATTAGTACAGGCTGAGGCCCTCTTTGGTCTGCCCGTTACGGGGGTGATTGTTGAGGGAACCGTCGTAAGGCCAGATGGAAGTGGCCTTCCCATTGAGCTATTCGATGACGGACTGAGCATCCATGGCGATGAGTTTGCTGATGATGGCCGCTACTCCAATTTCTTTTCTGGCTTTAACGAAGACGGATCCTACACTTTCGAGTTAGTAGCCGAAAACACGGGCGACGGTACGATTGTCAATGGAGGAGAACGCCTCCATCCAGACGACGTCATACCTCCTGCGACAGTCAGTTTGTTCACGCGCTGGGCAAGCACAACAGTATTGGTTAGTGGGGTGCCAGCCATCCTGGAGGGAGCCATATGCGGCGATGTCAGGCTGGACAACGGGAATCCGGTCGCGAACGTAACTGTAAAGGTGATTAATGCGGACAACAATCAGGTGGGCGATCCTTTCGTTACAGGTTCCGATGGGAATTTCCATTTCGACCCCCTGCTTGTAGGAACGTATTCAGCTATGATAGTGACGCCGCTTGGGTATTCAGTCTGGCCAGCAGAGACGCAGACCGGTATTGAGGTAATTGGCTATCCTTGTACCGAAGCGTATTTCGTTTTGACCCCAACAGTGACCACTAACGATTGCCGCAGCATTGGTTACTGGAAGCATCAGTTCGACGTCCACCTTTCTGGTCGGGGCAAGGCTCAAGAAAGCTCAGCGGACCTGGAGGATTATCTTGACCTGGTTCATCTGCATTTCGATGTTCTTGGAGTATATGTCGATTTGAAAAGCTTTGACTTCCAGGACGCAAAAGATGTTCTCACGGTAAAGGGTAGAAGATCCCAGGAGGACCGCGCTAAACAGCAGCTATTTGCGCTATTGCTCAATTTCGCTTCGGGGAAAATTGGTAATGAGACAGTTGTTTCTGAAGACGGTCGGGTAGCTGCTGAGGCCGTTAGCTATGCCGCTAGCCTCATAAGCGACGGTGATCCAACAAATGATGGGTTGGCTCAAACAATCTGCGTTTTGATTAACAAGGGCCAGATGATTGGAGCGAACACTATACCTGAATCGCCTGAACGATACAAGTTCAACGTACCGGTTAGGATTCCTGATGAATACTCCCTGCATCAGAACTACCCTAATCCCTTCAATCCTCGAACGACGATCAGATACGCTCTTCCCGAGGATACTCGTGTGAAGCTGGTTATCTACAATATTGCTGGTCAGAAGATCAAGACCCTGGTCAATGAGGAAAAAGAGGCAGGTTATCACGAAAGCATCTGGAATGGAGACGACGTAGCCGGTGGTATCTACTTCTGCCGTCTGCAGGCAGGTGATTATGTGCAGACGAGGAAGATGGTTCTGCTGAAGTAACCTGCGTTTTCCAGCGGCCAGAACCTCAAAGGGAGGAGAGAAGTTGCTCCTCCCTTTTTTATTTGCTTGGCTTCCAGAGGGTGGGTAGCTCAGGTGGTCCTCACAGTCTGGTTATCTACATTTTACCCTTGCCACAGACGAGAAAATCGGTATATTGAGGGGGAATCCAACTCTGGGTATCGCTTCATTTGGACTTTACCTGCTGCATAACAACATTTGCTGAGAGAGCAAATGCTGTTAGTGGTCTTTGCCCACACCGTCTACGGCCACAATCTCTTTGTTTTTCAAGACGGTATGGAAACATTCAGAAGGGGTTGTCACAGTGCTAGCAGAACCTAAAGGCGAAAAGATTCAATCGCATTTTGGACTGGCAAAAGGATCTGTGGTATCCCGCTACAGAATCCTCGAAAAGCTTGGCGAGGGCGGCATGGGCGTGGTATATAAAGCCGAGGACACCAAGTTCAAACGCACCGTTGCCCTCAAGTTCTTGCCGGCGGAGCTTACCCGCGATTCCAAAGCAAAGGAGCGCCTCATCCACGAGGCGCAGGCAGCATCAGCGTTGGACCATCCCAACATATGCACTATCTATGAAATTGACGAAGCCAAGGATGGCCGGATGTTCATTGCCATGGCCTGTTACGAAGGCGAAACAGTAAAGCAGAGAATTGAGCGTGAACCGATGAGACTGGATAAAGCCATTGATATCGCCATTCAAGTTGCTCAGGGCTTAGAGAAAGCTCACAAGAAAGATATTATTCATCGTGACATCAAGCCGGCCAATATACTTGTGACCGATGACGGTATTGTGAAGATTCTTGATTTTGGTTTAGCCAAGTTGGCTGGGCAGGTCAGAATAACCAAGACCGGCACAACGGTAGGCACAGTGGCCTATATGTCTCCCGAGCAGGCGCGTGGAGAGGAGATCGACCAACGATCAGACATCTGGTCGCTTGGTGTTGTTCTTTATGAAATCCTTACTGGGAAGGTGCCCTTCAAAGGCGAATATGAGCAGGCGGTGGTGTATTCGATTTTGAATGAAGAGCCACAGTCGATATCGAGTCTCCGTTCCGGGGTACCAATGGAATTAGAACGGGTTATCAGAAGGACTATGGCCAAAAGTCCGGAGGAGCGTTACCAGCGGATAGGCGATCTCCTGGCGGATCTGAGATCACTAAAAGAGAGGCTGGTATCTGGGGTCCCAAGGGAGCAGCCTATCACTGCGGGGCCTCACTCTTCTGGAAGGGAACTTCCATTTTTGGAGGGTATATCTGTTCAGGATCAGACGGTGCAGTTTAAGGCGGCCAAGGATTTCCTGAGGGTGATGCTGGCACAGATCAGCCCTGCCTATGATCCCGATCTATTTGCCAAAGAGGGCTTGGTAAAGGTCAAAAATCCGCATAGGCAGGCGCAGAAGATCCTCAAGATCATTGAGCACGCCCTCTCGCTGAAAGCTGATCTTCTTCTCTTTCCGGAGTTGGCAGCACCCCTCAGTCATCTGAGGGCATTTGAGAAGGCATTAAAAGAGGCAAAGAGAGATATAGTGGTTAGCATCTGCTATGAGCATACGATTTTCAGCGACCTGGTTCCCCTGTTATCTGAGAAGGAGATGGAGCAGCAGGGGCTTCTTTCGGGGAAGATAGAGACCAGGCTGGTAAATTTCTGCCGCATCTTCATCAGGGCAGGGCCCCGACTGAGAGTATTCACCCAAATCAAGCTTACCCCTTTCTTCAGTGAGTTTTCCCTCTCTACCAGGGAAACGCTCCTCTGCGGCAAGATCGTTCACCGATTCCTCACCAATTGGGGAAACTTTCTCTTTCTCATCTGTAAGGACTATGTGGGAGAGGTGGGAACCAACAGAAGGATCCCCATGTTCGACTTTCTCAAGTCGCTCACCGGTGAAGGTTTGCACTACATTCTTGTTTCCGCGCTTAACCCTGAACCGGAGGCATTTATCCATGCAGCCAGAGCTTTCTATTACCTGCATGAGAAAAGCGGTCACACATTTACCATAATCCTGAATGCTGCAGAACTGGATAACACCGCCATAATCTTCCCCTTAAGGCCCCATTCCAAGATCCGCAGCACAAAGGAGGTGGAGATCGCCCCTCTTTTTAAGGGTAAGCCGGGCTGGGGAACTCAACTGAGATTTCCAGGGTACAAGGAGAGGGTAATCAGCGGGACCTTTGTCAGACTTGACAGGTATAAGCCTATGCCCACCAAGGAGATATTCAGTCCGGTTTATCAGGCAGAGCTGCTCAACCTTTCCCGGTGGGGGATAGAATCAGAGCTGTTGACTGCTGAAGAGACTGTCCCTACTCAACAGATGGTTTCAGCACCATCTATTCTCCACAACCTTCCCCCCCAATCCACACCATTCCTGGGGAGAGAGGAAGAGCTCAAGAAGATTACCCAGCTCCTGGCTAATCCCTCCTGTAGGCTTTTGACCTTGGTTGGCCCAGGTGGTATTGGCAAGACACGATTAGCTCTTCAGGCTGGATTTGAAAGGATCGGGGAGTTCCCTCACGGGGTCTACTTCATCGCTCTGGCTCCTTTGAGTTCGGCTGAACTCCTGGTTTCCACCATTGCAGACTCGTTTAAGTTCTCTCTCCACAGTCGAGAAGATCCGAAGGTTCATCTCCTCAATTATCTTCGTGAAAAGGAGATGCTTCTGGTGATGGACAACTTTGAGCATCTTCTGCAGGGGGCAGGACATCTTGCAGAGATTCTGGAGACTGCCCCCAAGGTGAAGCTGATTGTCACCTCCAGGGAACGGTTGAATCTGCGCGGTGAATGGATATTTGAGGTTGGGGGGATGAGTTTGCCGCAGGGTGAGAGAGCCGAGAGGCCGGAGGATTACAGTGGGGTGCAGTTATTTCTGCAGAGTGCCCGGAGGATACATCCTGGTTTTTCCTTTTCGGAGGAGCAGAAACCCCTTGTGATTCGCATCTGCCAGTTGGTTGAGGGAATGCCCTTGGGGATTGAGCTGGCTGCCGCTTGGGTGAGGATGCTCCCCTGTGGGGAAATCATCCAGGAAATCCAGAAAAACATTGGCTTTCTTGCCGCCTCCCTTAGGGATGTCCCTGAACGGCATAGGAGTTTGCGCGCGGCCTTTGAGCATTCCTGGAATCTGCTCTCTGAGGGGGAGAGGAGTGCCTTTATGAGGATGTCAGTATTTCGGGGTGGGTTCAATCGAGAGGCCGCAGAGAGGGTAGGGGGTGTCTCTCTTATTTTCCTTTCTGCATTGGTGGACAAATCGCTGCTACGTAAAAGCTCCGCTGGTAGATATGAGATGCACGAACTCCTCAGGCAGTATGCGGAGGAAAAGTTGAGTGAGATTCCTGGAGAAAAGGGAAAGGTTCAAGATCTCCACTGCGGGTATTATGTGGAGTTTCTTCATCAAAGGGAAGGGCATCTAAAAGGGAAAGGGCAGAGGGAGGCCCTGGGGGAGATTGGGGAGGAGATTGAGAACGTGCGGGAGGGATGGAGCCTGGCGGTGGAGCAGGGCAAGGAGAAGGCAGTAGCCAAGTCCCTGGAGGGCTTTTTCCGCTTCTATGTGATACGGGGCCTGCTTCAAGAGGGAGAGGAGGTCTTCGGTAGGGCGGTGCAGAGATTGAGTGGTGGGATGGACGAGGTCGGAGAGGAGAAGAGCGAGATTCTGGGTAAGGTTATTGCCAGACAGGGAGTCTTCTCTTGTCACCTCGGTCTTTATGGAAAAGCGAGAGAACTTCTTCAAGAGAGCCTTCTTATCTCTCGCAGACTTGGTTCTCGGGCGGAACTTGCATTCTCCCTCAACAACTTAGGAGAGGTCGCCTATAGGCTTGGGGAACATATGGAGGAGGCGAGACAACTGATTGAAGAAGGCCTCGCCATTCGCAGAGAGATCGGGGACCGATGGGGAATAGCCAGATGCCTCAACAATCTGGGCAATGTTACCAGTGCACTGGGGGAGTCGGGGAAAGCAAAACAGCTCTATCAGGAAAGCCTCGGCATTCGCAGAGAGATTGGGGACCGTCAGGGAATAGCCGTCTCCCTCAGCAACCTGGGAATGGTTGCCGAGGGGATGGGGGAGTATGAGCAGGCAGGACGACTCTACCGAGAAAGCCTCGCTATTGCCAGGGAGATTGGCGACCGCAGACAAATAGTACTCTCCCTCAATGATCTGGGTTATGCTGCCTGGGCGAGGGGGGAGTACGAAGAGGCAAAGCGGCTACATCAGGAAAGCCTGGCAATTTCCAAAGAAATCGGCCACCGATGGGGGAAAGCTTACTCCCTCAGCGGTCTGGGCAATGTTGCCAATACATTGGGGAAGTATAAGGAGGCAAAACAGTTCCTTAAAGAAAGCCTGGCCATCTCCAAGGAGATCGGTTACCGGTGGGTAATGACCGTCTCCCTTGGCCATTTGGGTAATCTTGCCTATAGGCTGGGGGAGTATGGGCAAGCGGGACAGCTCTATCAGGAGGGTCTGGCTATTGCCAGGAAGATGGGCACCGAATGGGGAATAGCGAGCTCCCTCAGCGGTCTGGGCGATGTTGCCTGGGCGCTGGGAGAGTATCAAGAGTCGAAGAGGTACTTCTATGAAGCTCTGAAAACTGCTATGCAGATCCGTGCAGTTCCTCTTGCCCTGGATGCCCTAGTCCGGATGGCCACGCTCCTGACGAAAGAAGGGGAGAAGGAAAAGGCCTTACAACTTTTTGCCCTCACCCTCCAGCATCCTGGAACCTATAAGGAAACCAAAGATAGAGCGGCATATCTCCACTCCGAACTTGTGTCCCAACTTCCTCCTCAAGCAGTTGCATCTGCCACGGGAAGAGGCAAGGCAAGAAAACTCGAAGAGGTGGTGAGAGGGATATTAGAAGAAAAGAAGTGATGACCTAAAGAGGGGATCTTCAGCGTCGAAAGAAGTAAGTCATCATAAGTAAATCTAAAGGGGAGGGTAAAATGGGAATTCTAAAGGGAAAAAACATTATCATAGGATTAACGGGGGGAATTGCAGCATATAAGGTATGTGATCTAATAAATTTGCTTCGTAAGGAAAAAGCAAATGTAAAAGCTATTATGACCGAAGCATCTGAGAAATTCATTCCCGAAATTACAGTCCAAACCCTGACCAATAACCCTGTTTATAGGGATATGTTTTCTGGCATCCCTAAGGGATCTGTTGAGCATATTCAATTGGCTAACTGGTGTGATGTTTTTGTAATTACGCCTGCCACAGCAAATACAATAGGTAAGATTGCTTGCGGAATATCTGATAATCTTTTAACAACTGTTGTCTCAGCCCTGCCAGAAGATGTTCCGGTGATCATAGCACCCGCAATGAATACAAATATGTGGGAAAATCCTATAGTTCAAGAGAATATTGAGAAATTGAGAGGCATTTCAAAAAAGCATATCTTCGTAAAACCCAAAATAGGTAGGCTTGCCTGTGGTGACATTGGGGAGGGGGCATTAGCTGAAATAGCGGACATTTTATCTGTAATTGAAAAATATCTTGGATGAAAATTCATATGGCTTTTTAAAGTCTACAGAATGCCGTGATTATTCTTTTCACATATACATATATAGGCATACCTAAATGGAAAATAGATGAAAGTGTAATCCTTCGACTGATAAACAACTTTCTGACAAAAAAGCACCTATCTCAATCCGACACTAACAGTTCGATAAAGTTAAGATGAGAAAGATATTAGAAAGGAAAAAGATGTTAATTACGGCTGGCCCTACATGGGTGGCCATTGACAAAGTCAGAGTTATAACAAATATCTTTAGTGGAAGAACCGGATGTATTATTGCCAAAACGGCCAGAGAAATGGGGGCAAAGGTAAAGATCCTGTTAGGTCCTGGAAGACTGAATTATGCACCCGGATTCTTTCATGGCGTAAAAGTGGTTAAATATCGATATTTTGACGAACTACTAAATTTAGTCAATAGAGAAATTCCGTGGGAAAATTATGATGTAGTTGTTCATTCTGCTGCTGTCTCCGATTACGTTCCAATAAAAACCTATGACAAGAAGATCCCCTCCAGGGAAAAAGAGCTGATACTTAGATTGAAACCTACTATTAAAATAATTAAAGAAATAAGAAGAATTGCTCCTTTAATTTATCTTGTTCAGTTCAAACTTGAGGTAGACAAGACGGAAACAGATTTGATTGACCAAGGGTTTAGAAGTATGCTGCAAAATAAAGCTGATTTGTGTGTAGTCAATGACTTAAATAAGATGAATGAAAATAATCATGAGGCGTTTATACTTAGTCCAAATAAGAGGGTGACTAAAGTCACTAATAGAGTAGAGTTGGCGAGAGAGCTGTTGAAAATTATCTCTCAAGAAATTGATAAAGGAACAGATTAGTAAAATTTAAGGGCTCTAAGCGATATTGTCAACATGAGACTTGTACAGGAAGTATCTGTCGAAGTCTCCGTAAATCTTCAAATAGCCTAAAGTGGAAAAATACATCCCGAAGGTTGGACAAGAGACAGAACAAGGAACAGGATTCCTTTTCTGGACTTTGATCTAGGAGGGTAAATGTATGCTCTTGTCAAGGAAGAAGCAGACAAAGGACTGAATCTTAAGGATGTGCCGATTCCAGAGCCAAAGGATAACGAAATCCTGTTAAAAGTGAGAGCAGCATCTATATGTGGAACAGATGTTCACATATTTGACTGGGATGAATCAATACGGGGATGGATGAATCCGCCGGTGATAATTGGCCATGAATTCACTGGTGAGGTCTTAGAAGTAGGGAAGGGAGCAAAGCGGCTACGGCCAGGGGATCTGGTTTCAATTGAAAGTCGCATTCCTTGTGGGATGTGTTATCAATGTAATACTGGCAGAAAACACCTTTGTAGCAATTTGAAGATCATAGGAATTCACACTGATGGTGGATTTGCAGAGTATGCCGCCGTCCCAGAAGGAAGTACTTGGAGAATCGATAAGACATTACCCCTGGAAACTGCATGTATGATGGATGCGGTGGGCCTAGCGGTGCATGCAGCACTCGATGAGGATGTTTGTGGCTATACAGTGGCAGTCTTTGGCTCCGGTCCCACAGGAATCTTAGCCGGAAGTGCTGCCAAAGCCGGCGGTGCTAAAAGGGTTATAACCGTGGGCGCTACTCAATAGCGGTTAGAATTGGCAAGGAAAATGGGGGCTGACCATATCATTAACATAAGGGAGTCAGATCCGAAAGAGGTGATTATGGAGCTCACTAAAAGCGAGGGGGTGGACCTCGTCTTAGAAATGTCTGGGGCTCAGGCTGCGATCAACGTTGGACTTGAGGTTCTCAAAAAAGGAGGCAGGTTTACTGCTTTTGGTATTCCCATAAAATCAGTTATGATAGATTGGACTAATGAACTCGTTATGAAGGGGATCAAGCTACAATCGATAATTGGACGGAAGATCTTTCATACCTGGTATAAGATGATGGCGCTGCTTGATACAGGTAAGATTGATCCGAGGCCTGTGATTACCCATAAAATGGGGTTAACCGATTATGCAAAGGCCTTTGATATGCTAAAATCCAAAAACAAGAAGTGTGGGAAAATTATGTTTGTCATTGATTAAAAGCCGAATCACTAAACAAAGAGAATATCTCAGGACAGGAAGCAATAAGCTGGTGACATACCACCATTTGACTGAAAAAGGCGCCTCAAAAGATCAGTCCGGAACCTCGCCTGAAAGGAGAAAAGAAAATATGAACCTGTGGAAGAAGATGAATAATGCCACCGATTTTAGTGTTTGGAGGAGCTGTTATGGTCCCAATAGGATCTGAAAGCGACGTGGCTCACCCCCATTTTGTGCTTTCAAAAGGGAGAGTGCTCTCGCACTACCGGATAATCAAAGAAATTGGCTCCGGCGGAATGGGTATAGTCTATAAAGCCGAGGACACCAAGCTCAAGCGTACCGTGGCTCTTAAGTTTTTGCCGCCAGAATTGACGCGAGATGCGGAGGCGAAGAAGCGTTTCATCCACGAAGCGCAGGCGGCGTCGGCGTTAGAACATAACAACA
>Ga0315545_1002260_pt1 | contig 17579 bp, 18 predicted proteins | sample SalMarSW160210MG_FD_203096 | JGI IMG/M metagenome (GOLD analysis project Ga0315545, IMG submission 203096) | Salt marsh sediment microbial communities from the Plum Island Ecosystem LTER, Massachusetts, United States - Salt Marsh Sediment SW1602-10 ...
GAGAGGAAAATCCACGGGGTGCAAACGCCGCATTTCCCGGGTTTCTTCACAGTGGAATCACGCTCATCGGCCAGAACGTTGAGATTCCGAAGGCATATAAAATTTCGCGGAATTGCTATATTGCATCAAACATAAACAGGTCTTTGTTGAAAGAACGCGCATTTGTAAAGGCGGGAGAGTCCGTTTTGAGCGTATAAACGACCTGTCAGGGGAAACGATGATCCGCTTCAACAAACCCACAATAGACAAAAAAGACCTTGAATCCGTCCTGTACTGCATGATAAACGATGACCTCAACTCCGGTGAATATCTCAAAACATTTTCGGCGGAGCTCGCAAAGAGGATACACCTGTCAAACGTGGCGGTCTTCAATGCATATTTCCATTCCTTTGAGAGCATCTTCCACCTTCTGCAGTCTCAGCCGGGTGATGAGGTAATACTGCCGAGCTTTGCCAGATACGGGATTCTTCGCTGCATCGAAAAATGCCGTCTGGTTCCTGTTCTGGTGGATGTGGAGGATGATTCATTTTTACCTTCTTTTGAAGAAGTGAAAAGGAAAATCACTCGGAGGACCCGATGTATTATTATTTCACAGTTGTTTGGAATACCGTATGAAATTTCCGCATACAAAGAGTTCGGTGTCTCTCTTATAGAAGATGTCGACGGGTCGCTCGATTCAATGGTGAATGAGAAAAGAGTTGGAAGTTTCGGTGATTTTGTAACAATGAACTTCAACGACTTTTCCATACTCACCACCGGAACCGGCGGCATGGTCGCCTCGCAGGATAAACGGCTGAAAATGATGATCCGCTCTTTCAGGGATGATCAAGCCTGGGTGGATTGTCTGATGAGTGATTTCAATGCTTCTCTCGGGATATCGCAGATGAAAAAACTGGAACAAAATATCGCATCGAGAAAAAAGATCGCTGAGTATTACGACAGCGCGGTCTTCGCCTCAAACAGCCAGTTGATAGGAAGAGCAGAAGGTAAAGAGCTTTCATTTTCAAGCTACGTGGTAAAAACACAAACTCCTTTTCACGAATGTGCGGGTTTTTTTAAAAAATTCGGAATTCCCGTACACAAGGGAATAGAAAAGCCCCTGCACTCGTATTTGGGGGAGGATGTCAAACGGTTCAGCCGTACCGAAGAACTTTACAACAGTCTGGTTGCGTTTCCCATATATCCTACTCTTTCAAAGGAAGATATTGAAAAAATCGTGAAGGGAATCCGGGCAGTTCTCTAGATTGAAAAGAAATTTCGAAGGACATTTCGAAAGAAAGAGCATTCGTGCGGTGTTTTTATACTATGTGAAACGCGGCAGGTATTGATACGCCGCTGTTCAGTCGACAGTCCAAGAATTGATGAAAGAGGCATGCATGTGAAACTTATAGGAATTGTCATAAAAGAAAAGAGCCCACGGGCAAAGGAGGCCGCGGAAAATCTTATCTCTTATCTTGAAACGCAATCCCTTGAATTCATTGTCATCGCTTCCAGAAAGGGAAACATCGGAGACACGGTGCAGAGAAAAATACCGGATTGTGATCTCTGCATCACTTTCGGGGGCGACGGCACACTTCTGTTCGCCGCCCGCGTGTTTTCACCCTATGGGATTCCAATTGTGGGAATAAATCTCGGAGGTCTTGGGTTCATCACGGAGTTTCGCGAAAGTGAAGTAACTGAATGTGTGGAGTGTTTTTTGCGTGAGGATTTTACCCTCGAGAAAAGAATTATGATTGACGTGCAAATATTCAGGGAAAAAAAGGAGATGTTTCAGAGTACGGGTCTCAATGATTTGGTGGTGAGCACCGGAGGAATTTCACGGCTTATAGAGCTTGGAGTTTTCAGCGGGCGTAAGTTTATTGGTTCCTACAGGGCTGACGGCATAATTGTCGCCACACCGACGGGTTCGACTGCATATTCTCTTTCTGCGGGCGGGCCTATACTCGAGCCGATGATGGAGGCGTTCGTGATCAGTCCGATTTGTCCCCATTCGCTGGGAGCCAGACCTCTTGTAGTGCCGTCGAATGAAGAAGTAAAAATCAACATTCTGTCCGATAATCGAGAGATAGTCGGTACCGTTGACGGTCAGATTGCCATACAGCTTCGGTGCAATGACGAGATATACATCCGCCAGTCACAAGTTGTGACTACCCTGATATCCCTCAACAAGAGAAGCTTTTATGACATTGTGAGTGCAAAGTTGTCGTGGAAAGGATGAAATGTTAAAAGAGCTCTATATAAAAAATTACGCATTGATCGAGGAGATGACAATCGCTTTCAGTGAGAACCTAACGGTACTGTCGGGAGAGACCGGAGCCGGCAAGTCTATTATCGTAGGGGCGCTCGGGCTTATTCTTGGCGAAAAAGCAAAGACGTCTTCAATCCGCTCGGGAACCGAGCACTGTATTGTGGAGGGAAGGTTTCATCTTGCGAAAGGGCATCCGGTTGCGCGAAGGATGGCCGAACTGGGAATCGCAGGGGTTGAGGAGGAAGGCGCGGTCATCAGAAGAGTAATTTCTACGAGTGGGACTTCGAAGTGTTATGTCAACGGCCTGCAGGTTGCTGTAAAGGATCTCCGGGATGTCACCGGAATTCTCGTCGATATACACGGGCAGCATGAGCATCAGTCACTCCTCAGCGTGAGGAACCACCTTTTTTTGCTCGATCAATACGGAAAACTTAAAAAAGAGCTCGGAGCGTATCAGCAGAGTTATAAAAAAATCCTCCATTTGATAACTGAACTCGAAGCACGGAGAATGGATGAGAGAGAAAAAGAAAGAAGGATAGACATACTACGGTATTCTCTCAATGAGATCGAGCAGGCTCATCTTGTTGAGGAAGAGGACACCGAGCTCGAAAACCAATACAGGGTCCTGAAAAATTATGATCAGCTCGTGACATCGGTGCAAAACTCGTACAGTCTCCTCAGGCTCCATGACGATTCTTCGCTTACCATGCTCGAGAGTGCACTTCAGGAACTGGGCGGTGTAAAGGATTTCTCGGAGGAAATTCATGAGCCTGTGCAGGAGCTTGAAAACGCGAAGCTCATCATTGAGGAAGCCGCAATGAGCCTGAAAAATTATATCGACAGCATTGAATACGAACCGGGACTCATCGACAGAATCCAGCAGCGTCTTGCACTCATTAAAAATTTGAAAAAAAAGTACGGGGATTCGATTCCGGAAATACAGCAGTACGCGCAGAAGTGCAGAACAGAGCTTGACGAACTTGAAATGCATGACGATATTTTGAAGGATTTCCAGCTTCAGCTCGATAAGGAGTACGCATGTGCACAGCAGCTCGCTCTCACACTGTCTGCGCAGCGGAGAGTCGCAGCGCATACGCTCGAGGAGAGCATTAAGAGCGAACTCGCATTTTTGCACATGAAGAAAGCACGCTTCAAGGTGAATATCTCCTATAAATCATCGGATGAGGGAAGAGTGCTCATTGATGGCAAGAGATATGAACTGATGCAGAGCGGGCTTGACAGGGTGGAGTTCATGATCTCCACAAACGTGGGGGAGCCTTTGCTGCCTTTGAAAAATGTCGCATCCGGCGGTGAGCTGTCCCGCGTCATGCTCGCAATTAAAACCGTTTTGGGGAGTGTGGATCCGATTGTGACATTCGTTTTCGATGAAATTGATGCGGGGATCGGTGGAAGGGTTTCATGGGCGGTAGGCAACAGACTGCGAAGCTTGTCGAGGTATAAACAGATTCTGTGTGTCACACATCAGGCTCAAATTGCCTCGAAAGCTGATCTCAACCTGCGGGTGGCGAAAAAGAGCAAGGACAACAGAACAGTGACAGATGTGAAACTACTGGATGGTGAACAGAGGATTGAGGAAATTGCACGGATGATCAGCGGTGACATAATCACACAAGCTGCCAGACAGCAGGCACAGGAAATGATTAATGAAACACTTGCGAATATACAAAATAGCTAATAATTAGGGTGAATGTCGAATTTCATACATCGGCCTGAAAATGTAACATTCACGCATACATTGCATGCTCATTTTGAGAACTTCGGATAAGAGACGTCGGTATATTCAGTGTTTTTCACTAAAATAAATGCTTTTCCCAAATATATTGAAAAACTCGAAGTTCGACCTAATTACTATTTTTTACCCTAATATGTGCACCTCAAGCGGAAAAAAATTGTGTGTTGTGTGTGATTGCTGTATAATTATAATAGGGATAAAATGTGTTTTATATATAAGGATAAAAAAACAGTGAAAAAGATGATAATTTTCAGTGCGGTGTTGCTTAGTGTTACCATGACATGTATCGGTGCGCTCTCCGATATGGGTATCATGGAAGTGTACAAAAACATAGAGGCGAAGTCTAAAGTCATTACTCCCGAATCTTACAGGGTGAATGTCGAAAATGAAAAATTTCGAGAGGCCCTTGCAGAACTTCCCGAAGAACTCCTTACCGGTGAGGGGGAACCGTCGGTTTTAGTGAGCTTCCGAAAGGGAGAAGGGGTAAATATCACGATCGAAAATATTGACGAAGAATACGCGTCGATATTCTCTTACATAGAGGATTATTTTAAATTTTCAGGTATTTCGAAAGTTCAGAATCCCGTTGAGTTCAAGGAGATCATCGACAAGGGGAAGGTTGAACTCTACAAAGAGAACGAGGATTCGATTGTTGTCAAGGCATGGGATCCGGAAAAGGAAGAAAAGGACGACAACTATGCGCTTTTTTACCTTGAAAAGCGCAACTGGATCATCACAAAGGCACAGTACTTCCTGGACGGGAGCCCATTTGTTGAGGCTGAAAACTGCTACAGAAAATACGGAAAATACTATATGCCGTACAAGATCGTGCTCACTTCTCTGAATGAAGAGAGCGCTGATGAGTTTATATTCAGGGATTACCAATTTAACAAATAGATACGTTTTTCACCTCAGCGTGCTGTTTGGAGGAAAAAACGTGTCAACCAAGGAGCAGGCGATGAGTGATATTTCAGATACATCAGCAATTGTTCCCTATCCACAGGACATTATTTCAGATGTTGCTGAGCAGGAAGATACGCGGCAGGAAAACGGGGAAGGGGAAAATGAAAATGTGATCCACAACGAGACGCGGGAATACAGCGAAGAATACATAGGCAGAAACATCGATGAGACTGTGTAGCATGTTTTTAGGAAAACGGAATGCCGGCTGATAGGGAGAACAAACGAGCCTTTACGGACGAGACGAACTATCTCAAGAGAAAAGTTGACGAGATATATCAGAAGATCAAATATCTCGAAACGAAGACAGAAGAACAAGAAAACCTCAAGAAGATAAGGATTGCCTCGCATTACATTGACATCGTTTCGATCCACTGTGCTATGACAGACCTGAGCGTAAATTTGCTGAATCATAAAAACGAATCCTATCTCGATGCCGGAAGAAAGGCGTTGTACAAGGCGATCATCGTTTTGGAGGAAATAGTATCGAATACAGTGGATATGCCGCTTGGAGAAAATTATGAGCTTCTCGCTTCATTGGAAAGTTTCTCCGATGGCGACAGGCTCGGTTTTATACGAAAGCTGGGGTACACGATTTCACTTATTGAAGACAGGTACGGAAAAAATTCAAAGTGGAAATGGAGTTTCGTAGAGATGGAAGGCAGATATGCCGTTATCGCAAAAAACCTTTTTGATTTCCGCTCCTATCAAAAGAAAAATGATCCAAATATCGAGGGATTTGATGACCGCTACGATTACCTTTTCCTGGTTAAGGACTTCTTGATTGATGCGAGCAATCGATATCGCGAGAAGTATGAGCTGACGAACCACAGTACAGAGGACATGAGGAAGGCCATCGAGTACCTCAGAGCACTCAAAAGGGTACACATCCTCTTTAACGAGACGAATGAAGTGCAGAATGTAGCAAAACGAATAGAGCTCTGGAGTCAGAAGTTTGAAGCAGATATAAAGGCAAAAGAACAAAAGATGAAGCTCAAAGCCCATGAAGAAATGAAAAACCGGGTAAAAAATTAAACGAAGACTTTCCACAGACTTCCCCCTGAAAGAAATCATGCACTTTTCTTGTTAAAAAATTATGGGAAATAATGAGAAATATACTTGACAATATTTTTTATAATATTATAATATTGGTTGTTTTTTTTTATAATAATTTATAAAAATCTACCATAATTAGAATTATTGACAAAGAGATGAAGAGAGATACTTCCCATGAGGTGAATATGAGCAGCGAATACACCGAAGAATTGAAGAACGCGCTGTTGGAGAAGGAACTCAACAGAATGCTCACAATCACGGAAGCTGCTGAGCTTCTTGGTGTCAGCTGCACATCTTTGAGGCGGTATGCGAATGAGGGAAAAATCAAGGCTTACAGGGTTGGATCAGGCCGTCACAGGCGTTTTAGAAAGAGGGATGTTCTCATCTACCTGGAACAGAACAGCATGCTGTAGGCGTACGATTGAGATTTTCTTCCTCTCCTTTTTTCTGGTCTTTGCTGCAGGATGTGGGAACCTGAACGAGAGGAAAACCATATGGAAAACAAACAAGATACTTGGGCAGAAAACCAAGGACATCGATGAGCTGCAGGCAGTCAGGGGGAATTTGAAAAGGATCATTCACAGAAAAATCCAGGCTGTGGAACTTCTTGAAACTGCGGACAGGGCGCTGGCGAGGAAATACATGAACATCGGAAGCTATAATCTTGCAGAGGAGGTTTTAAAGGAAGCAGAGTACCTCAAGCCGAACAGTGCTTTCATAAAAAAGGAGCTGGGCGAGTGCTATTATTTCCTTGCTCAGTCTGCAGTAGGCCCGGAGGACGATGAGAAGTATTTTTCGTTGTCGAGACAGTATTATGAAGCATCTTTGTCGCTCGATCCCGATTTTCTGTTTGCCCGCTACGGCATGGGGCTGCTGCTGTTTTTCGGATTCAACGATGTTTCAGGTGCAATCGAAGAGATGAAGAGGATACTCGCAACGGAGCCCGATAATGTGGATGCCCATTTTGCCCTCGGGCGATTTTACTATGAGGCAAACGAGCTCGGGAAATCTTTGGGCGAATATATTGCAATCACACGAATTCTGCCGCAGGGCTCTGAAAAACGGAAAAAGGCAGAACAAAATATACTCAGAATTAACTCTGAGCTGGGGGTCGAAGTTGACTGAAGAGTGTCTTTTTATCATACTTTTTAATAGAGTGACGAACTACACTCCGATGCAAAAGGCAGCTCTTCTACAGAAATATTGCACTGCACACCGTGTGCTTGAGATGCAGAAAAATGCCGAGGCCGCATTCGGAAAGCCGTTTAGAGTAGACGGTGAACCTTTCGTAATGAAGAAAGAAATGGCGAACGCGCAACGGGAGTTCGAATTTTATAAAGAGAATCATATTGAAGTGATCGACATGGGCAGCAGCCTTTATCCCGATCGATTGAAGAACATCCCCGACCCTCCGGTCGTGATATTCGCGTGCGGGAACAGCTCGCTTCTGCGGCGCGGCGTGCCTGTAGGAATTGTAGGCTCGAGAAAGGCGTCCAACGGCGGGCTGAATCTTGCGTACAGCGTTGCACGGAGGCTTTCAATAAACGATGTTTCGGTCGTGAGCGGTCTTGCCTCCGGTATCGATTCCTTTGCCCACAGAGGGGCTCTTGATGGAAGCGGTGCCACCATTGCTGTTTTGGGAAACGGAATCGATATTGTGTATCCGAGGGAAAACAGAGAGGTGTACGAACGCATAAAACAAACGGGGGTGCTTGTCTCAGAGTTTCCTCTCGGGACACGTCCTTTGAAGTGGAACTTTCCAAAGAGAAACAGGATCATCAGTGGGCTGTCTGTCGGGGTGCTCATTGTTGAAGCTGCGCTCACATCAGGGGCACTCATCACCGCACAATTCGCTCTTGATCAGGGGAGAGAGGTGATGGCATTTCCCGGACGAGCGGCATCAGAAAACTTCGGGGGAAACAACAGGTTGATAAAGGAAGGCGCGCATCTTGTTGAAAGCGCCGAGGATATTTTGCAGATCATCGGAAAAGAGGTGGGAGAAGGGGGGAAAAGTACGCGGATGGCGCTTACACCGCTCGAGGAGGATATCCTGCACGTCATTGGAGACGACAGGGTGAGTCTGGAGGAAATCGAGAAGGTGGTGAAAAAGCCGATTTCGAAAGTCCTCTCTGCATTGATTATGCTCGAGTTGAAAAATGCAGTTGTCCGGTATCCGGGAAAAATATTTTCGAGAGTGAGCGGTTATGGAGAATAAAAAATCACTAGTCATCGTCGAATCGCCTACAAAGGCGAAGACCATCAACAAATATCTCGGAAAAGGCTACACGGTGAAATCTTCAAAGGGTCACCTCATCGACCTGCCGAAGTCGAGACTTGCGGTTGATGTCAACAACGGGTTCAAACCTGATTACATCACAATCAGGGGAAGGGGAAAGATCCTCAACGAGTTGAAGAAAGAGGCGCAGAAGAGTGACGCTATTTATCTCGCTGCCGACAGTGACCGTGAGGGTGAGGCGATTTCCTTTCATATAAAGAATGCTCTGGAAAAGAATAACAGAAATGCACAGATCAAGCGAATCGTTTTCAACGAGATCACGGAACAGGCGATTCAGGAATCTCTTGCTCATCCGAGGAACATCGATCTGTCTCTGGTAGATGCACAGAAAGCGCGAAGAATTCTCGACAGGCTTGTCGGCTACAATCTCTCTCCTCTGCTTTGGGAAAAGATAAAGAAGGGTTTATCTGCGGGCCGGGTTCAGTCGGTCGCGCTCAGAGTGATCTGTGAACGCGAGAATGAAATCGAAAAATTTATTCCCGAGGAATTTTGGACAATCGAGGCGAAGTTCGAAAAAGACTCTATCCAGTTTACTGCCCGGCTTCAGCGCTTTCAGGGTGAAAAAATAACTATCGGAACTGAACACGAGGCTGACCGGATCCTGAAAAGTGTCAAAGACGGTCCATTCGTCATTACTGCGGCCGAGAAAAAAGAACGGAAAAGAAGGCCCACGGCGCCATTTACCACAAGCACGCTGCAGCAGGCGGCAGGATCGAGGCTCGGGTTTCCCTCGAAGAAGACGATGATGATTGCACAACAGCTTTATGAGGGCATAAACCTTGAGCAGGGTCCCGTCGGTTTGATCACCTATATGAGAACCGACTCTGTAAGGGTCGCAGATAGCGCGCGAAAAGAAGCGCGGGAATACATTCTCGGGCACTTTTCGAGTAACTATCTTCCGCAGAAAGAAAATATTTACAAAAACAAAAAGGGGAGCCAGGATGCACACGAGGCGATCCGCCCCACTTTAGTGCAGAGGACTCCCAAGGATATCAAATCTTTTCTCAATCGAGACCAGATGCGGCTTTATACCCTCATCTGGGAGCAGTTTCTTGCATCACAGATGACGCCTGCACGGCAGATGCATGTGGCGGTTGACATAGAGTCAGACGGAGGTCTGTTCAGAGCAAACGGGCAAAAAATCGTATTCGATGGATTCTTGAGAGTTCTGAAATCGAGTGATAAGTCAGCGGCAAAGGCTCTTCCGGAACTGAATACGGGTGAGGTTTTAACACCGCTCGCGGTGGAAAAACAGGTCCATTATACCGAACCCCCGCCCCGCTTCACAGACGCGACCCTCGTTCGGTTTCTCGAGGAATCGGGCATCGGAAGACCGAGCACATACGCTCCCATCATCTCAACTCTCTTGAACAGGTATTATATCGAAAGAAAGGAGCGGCAGTTCAGACCAACATTTTTAGGAAGACTCACAAACGATTTGCTCATAAAAAACTTTCCCGACCTGCTCAACATCGAATTCACCGCGAAGATGGAACAGCATCTCGATGAGATTGCAGAGGGAAAACTCCAGTGGGAATACCTTTTACAGGACTTCTATTTTCCATTCAAAGAGCTTGTTGAAACCGCAAAAGAAAACCTTGAAAACTATAAAGGCATCACTGACGAGGAAACGGATTTCGTCTGTGAAAAATGCGGGCGCAAAATGGTTAAGAAGCTGGGGAAGTACGGCTATTTTCTCGCATGTCCCGGATTTCCGGAATGCAGGAATACAAAGCCGCTTCCCCTTGGCAAGTGCCCAAGGCAGGGCTGCGATGGTGTGATTGTCGAGAGAAAGACGAAGAGGGGGAGAAAATTCTACGGGTGCAGCAATTATCCCGAGTGTGATTTCATGACGTGGGATGCTCCTGCATCGAGGAACTGCCCGAAGTGCGGAAGCATCATGGTGCAGAAATCCATTGAGGGTAAACAGTATCTCATCTGTCTAAACGAAGCATGCGCTTATCAGGAGCCGCTTGAAAAAAACGCATCAAAGCTGTTGCAGGAGGTTTGAAAACACGGGTGGCTGGGAGCTGAACCGAAAATGTCGGGAGTTGTCGATAGGGCTAACCTGAAGACCCCGGACTACAGGGACCGGATACAAAACTTTTCAGACTATCTCAGGGTCATAAATCGTTCGGACAATACGGTTCGCTGGTATGTGAATGACTGCGTGCTGTTTTTACGGTTTATCGAGTCTCAGTGGGGTGAAATGGGGCTGAAGGATATCGGAAAAGACCAGCTGAGGGATTTTCTCGCCCATGAGCTTTCACGTGGAGTCGGAAGAACGTCTTTGATGCGGAGAGTGTCGGGAATTAAAAATTTTTTCCGGTTTCTGATCAGGCAGGAAATCATCGAGGACAGCAGTATCATGAATGTGAAGACGCCAAAAGCGGAAAGAAAGCTTCCCAAGGTGACGTCTGAAGAGCAGATTGCCTTTATGCTTTCGCACTCATTTGGAAATACAAAGCTGGACAGGCGAAATCTGGCGATCTTTGCGTTTCTCTACGCAACGGGAGCGAGGGTAAGCGAGCTTATCGGATTGAACAGAATGGATCTGGATTTCAAAACCGGGCTCGTACGGTTGAAGGGAAAGGGGAGCAAAACGCGGTTTGTTCCTGCAGGAAATTTTGCAACTGCAAAAGTCAGGGGATGGCTTGAGGAGCGTGGTGGAGATTCAGAGGCCGTGTTTACCACTCTCGCAGGAAACAGGCTGAGTGTGAGGCAGATCAGAAATATCTTGAACAGGGCGATCATAAAATCAGGGGTGAACGCCCGAATGTCCCCTCACACGATGAGGCATTCTTTTGCAACCCACATGCTCGATCACGGTGCGGATGTAAGGATCGTTCAGGAGCTGCTCGGCCACGTGAGCCTCTCAACGACACAGATCTACACGCATGTTACGCGCGAGCGGCTCAGGAGACTGTACAACAGATATCACCCTCATGGAAAATGAGGGAAAAGGCGGTCACCAGAAGAGGGATTTTCAGTATTCTGAGGAGGATGTATGTTCAAAGGAACAACTGTGCTGGCAATGATGGGGGAACAAAGTGTTGCCATGGGCGGAGACGGACAGGTCACCATGGGACAGACGGTGATGAAGGGCGATGCACGAAAAGTGCGGAGGATGTATGACGGAAAGGTGCTTGCCGGTTTCGCAGGTTCGACTGCGGATGCGTTCGCTCTCTTCGAAAAATTCGAAGGAAAGCTCAATGAATACGGAGGTGATCTCGCTCGGGCAGCGGTAGAGCTCGCAAAGGAGTGGAGACTCGACAGAGTGCTGCGAAGGCTTGAAGCGCTGCTCGTGGTTGCGGATCAATCGAACATGTTTCTCATTTCAGGAACCGGCGACGTGATCAAACCGGAGGATGAAGGTATTCTTGCGATCGGGACCGGCGGCGCATACGCATTGGCTGCGGCAAAGGCATTCATCAGATCAGGAAACAAGATGTCCCCGAGGGAAGTGGTTTCCGAATCCTTGAAGATTGCAGCCTCGATATGTATTTATACAAATGAGAATATTACGGTAGAGGAGATAAAATGGGAAGATCAGAAAAAGAGCTGACTCCTGCGCAGATAGTGGAGGAGCTCGACACCTATATCATAGGTCAGGAAAAGGCAAAAAAATCGGTTGCAATCGCACTTCGAAACCGATTCAGACGCAAAAATCTTCCTGAAGAGCTCAGGGATGAGGTGGCTCCGAAAAATATCGTCATGATCGGCCCCACAGGAGTGGGGAAAACAGAAATCGCCAAACGGCTTTCGAATATCAGCGGTGCGCCTTTCATAAAGGTCGAAGCAACCAAATACACAGAGGTCGGGTATGTAGGACGAGATGTGGAAAGTATGATTAGAGACCTCACCAATATTTCGATAAATGATGTGAAAAAGGAAATGAGCGAGGAGGTTGAGCAGCTCGCGAAGGAACGTGCTGAAGACGATCTTCTTGATATCCTGCTTCCTCCGATTTCCTTCCCGAAAAGGACGCCCGAGGCACAGGGAAGCGTTGTCTCCACCGGCGCAGGGGCTGAGGGAAAGCGGAGAAATACCCGGGAGCGGTTCAGAGAGATGTTAAAAAAAGGCGAGCTCGAGGAAAAGGTTATCGAAATCGAGGTGAAACAATCGCGCCCGCAGGTGCTGGGTATGTTCGCGGGAACGGGACTCGAGGACATGGACCAGAACCTTTCGAATATGTTCGGCAATATCTTTCCGGAAAAAAAGAAGAGGAAAAAAGTAACTGTGAAAGAGGCACGAAAGGTCCTGGAGGAGGAGGAGAGGGACAAGCTTATCGATATGGACAAGGTGGTGAAGGTCGCAGTCGAGCGTGTGGAGCAGTCGGGGATTGTGTTTCTCGACGAGATCGACAAGATTGCGCAAAAGGGAACAGTGCACGGACCGGATGTTTCACGAGAGGGGGTACAGCGTGACATACTTCCCATTGTCGAGGGTTCCACAGTAATGACGAAGTACGGTGCTGTGCGTACCCATCACATCCTGTTTATCGCTGCCGGTGCGTTTCATATGAGCAAGCCCTCCGATCTCATTCCAGAGCTGCAGGGAAGATTTCCTATCAGAGTGGAGCTGAAGAGCCTGTCTACTGATGATCTTGAAAAAATCCTCACCCAGCCCAAGAACGCGCTTGTAAAGCAGTATTCTGCGCTTCTCGAAACCGAAGGGGTTGATCTCGATTTCAAACCGGAGGCGATACAAGAAATCGCGAAAATCGCGACCTTCGTGAATTCCCAGACAGAGAACATCGGTGCACGGCGTCTTTATACGATCATGGAGCTTTTGCTCGAAGATGTGTCATTCAATGCTCCCGAATTGAAAGGGCAGAAGATACCGATTACAGTGGATTACGTGAGGTCGAAACTCAAGGATGTGCTCGCGGATAAAGACCTGTCAAAATACATACTATAGGGTTTTATGATTTTTCCGAAAATGTAGGTAAAGCGGTATGAGATGAGGAGGGAGACGGACTGTGTTTCTGAATTCGGGATTTATGCAGACGCAGGACATCCTGCAGAGGGCTATGTCCGCTTCGCTGGTGCGACAGGAAGTCATTGCCGACAACATTGCGAATGCAGATACACCGCATTTCAAGCGGAGTGAGGTGGCATTTGAGAGTGAGCTGCTTCGTGCGCTCAGCTCAGAAGACCCGCATCCCTTCCCTGCGGCCATGACGCACCCGAGACATATCTCCTTTTCCCGACCCATGGATTACCGTGAGGTGAAGCCGATCGTGTACCTTGACTATTCGACGACGTACAGAAACGACGGCAACAATGTTGACATTGAAAAGGAAATGGTCGACGCACGGGAGAACGCTCTTCGGTATATGGCTATGACGCAGCGCGTGAGTGATAACTTTCGGCTCCTTGACATTGTGATGAGGTAAACGAAATGGGAATATTTACAGCAATGAATATCGCATCTTCAGGTCTCACCGCTCAGCGTTTGCGAATGGACGTGATATCCAACAATATAGCAAACGCAACGACAACGCGAACCACCGACGGAGGACCTTTTAGACGGAAGAGAGTGGTGCTTCGACCGAGAAATGACGACCTGGAGTTCCGGACACGTCTTTTACCGCAGGCCCTGTGGCGGGGAATAGGAGAAGGTGTGCGTGCCATAAAAATCGAGGAAGATCGGAGTCCTTCGCGGCTGGTCTATGACCCGACTCATCCTGATGCGATACAAACCGGACCGCAGAAGGGTTATGTGAAGTTTCCGAATGTGAATATTGTCACTGAAATGGTTGACATGATCTCTGCAAGCAGGGCATACGAGGCGAATGTGACGATTATTCAAAACTCGAGCCAGATGTTCATGAGAGGGCTCGAGATTGGACGCAGATAGTGGGTAACCTCTGTGAGAGAACGATGAACTTTTTCGTATGGGGAAATGGAGGAGAGCATGGTGAATGTGCACGGTAATGATGTATTTATGAATGCAACCCATGGGGCGCATTTCGGGTTTGTTGAGAGGCAGAAAGGCGCGAAGAGTGGACAAGATTTCGTTACGGAATTTTCCAATGCCTTGAAAGACGCGCTCTACAGGGTAAATGATCTTCAGCTCCAATCGGACGGGCTGACAAAAGCACTCGCGGTAAGGCCGGATACGGTGGACATTCATGACGTGACCATCGCAGCGGAAAAGGCGCGCACCTCACTTCTTCTCACAAAATCGATTGTGGAGAGGATCACGCAGGCGTACAGGGAGCTCATCAACATGCGGTAAGCGCGAAGAGTCTCATGGGTTGGTAACCCGATCGTTGGGAGGGGAGAATGGATGCATTCTTTAAGAAGATTCTGGAAAATGCAAAAAATTTGCTTTCCAAGCTGAACCGGACGCAGAAACTGATTCTCATCGGAGTCGTCGCGCTCGTCATCGTCGGGTTCTTCTTCCTCATATCTTTCTCATCAAAACAAACCGAAGCACTTCTTTTTCGGACCCCGCTCGAGCAGTATGACTACATGCGGATTACAAACAAGCTCACTGAATGGGGTATGGATTACAAATCCCGTAATGACGAGTTTATCGTGGTACAGGATGAAAGTACGAGTGCGTATTTGCGGATGAAGCTCGGACAGGCGGGGATTCTTCCAAGCGGTATCAAAGGCTGGGAGCTGTTTGACACACAGTCCTGGACGACAACGGATTTCGAAAGGGACGTGAACAAGCGGCGGGCAATCATCGGTGAAATCACGCGCCATGTAAAACTGCTCGATGATGTGGAGGAAGTGAGCATACAGGTGACCATGCCGGAGCCACAGCTCTACATCGACAACGAAGAGCCCTATACGGCGTCCGTCATCATCACCCCGTCGCCTTATTCGGATATACTTACTAACAAGAAGAAAATCCAGGGCATCATCGATCTTATCGCCTTCGGAGTGGACAGGCTGAAGCCGGAAAACGTGGTCGTCACCGACAACCACGGCAATATCCTTTCTGATTTTGATAAGGATGACGAAGTCACTTATCTCACCCGGGCGAAGGAGGAGTGGAAGATCAAAGAGAAACTCAGATTGAAGATGCAGGCGGAGATCAGCGAAAAGCTGAGGTCCGTACTGGGGAGGGACAAAGTGGATGTGTCTGTCGAGGTTGACCTGGATTTTGATCAGAAAGAGGTGGAGAAAACGGAGTTCATCCCGATCGTCAAAATACAGGACAATCCGGAAACCCCCTATGACGAGACTGAAGTCGAGCTGAACGTGGTGAGAAGCGAAAAAGACACGAAGGAATACTTTGAGGGTGTCGGGTTTGTACCGGAGGGGCCTCCAGGGGTAGAACCGAACATCCCGCCGGGATACAAGGAAGCACTTGGAGAAGGGACGAAGTACGAGAAAACAGAGAACGTGAAAAATTACGAAATCAGTCAGCAGGTTTCACGCATCGAGTCTGCACCGTACAAAATCAAGAGAATCTCCGCTGCAGTCTGGGTAGACGGCACATGGAAGAAGGTCTTCGGTGATGACGGAAAACCGGTCATCATGAAAGAGGGGGGTATCAAACGTGAATATATTGTCCGCACTAAGGAAGAGATGCGAAGCTATGAAGAGATTGTAAAGGGAGCGATCGGATACGATCCGTCCAGAAAGGACACCGTCGTTGTGCAGAACATCATGTTCGACAGAATAAAGCAGTTCGAACTGGAAGATGCGTATATAAAGAGAAGGGAACAGGTCCGCAAGACGCTTCTCTCGGCGCTTATTGCTCTGTTTGCGATATTTATCATTACCCTTGCCTATCGCGGAATTGCGCGTGAAGTGGCGCGGCGAAAGCGAATAAAGGAAGAAGAGCTCGCGCGTCAACAGCAGCTCATGCGGGAAGCCGCACTGAAAACTGCGGAGGCAGAGGGAGTCGAGGTCGAGCTCTCCACCGAGGAGAAGGCCCGGCTTGAAATGCAGGAAAACGTAATGAATCTGGCCAGGGAGCATCCGGAGGACGTGGCGAAACTCATCAGAACCTGGCTTGCTGAAGAGTAAACGAGGAGGAGAAGATCATGGCAAAGGTTCCTGCGAAACCGGTTCAAAGCAGCCACGTTTCAGGAGGGAAAAAATCACTCACAGGGAGGCAGAAGGCTGCGATTTTTCTCGTAACGCTCGGCTCTGAGATATCAGCAGAGATCTTCAAGCACCTGCGTGAGGATGAAATAGAACAGCTCACTTTTGAGATAGCCCGTCTCGAAACGGTCGATCCAGGTGAACGGGACAAGGTCCTGATGGAGTTTCAGGAACTGATGATGGCGCAGGATTTTATCTCTTCAGGTGGAATCGATTATGCCCGTGATTTGCTTGAAAGGGCTCTTGGATCTCAGAAAGCGATCGACATTATCAACCGCTTGACGTCATCCTTGCAGGTCAGGCCCTTTGATTTTATTCGCAGGACCGATCCCAGCCACTTATTAAATTTCATTCAGGCGGAGCACCCGCAGACGATTGCTCTGATTCTCGCATATCTCGAACCGAACAAGGCGTCAATTATTCTCGGCTCTCTCCCTGACGATATCCAGGCAGATGTTGCGAAGCGTATAGCAACAATGGACAGAACCTCACCTGATACACTGAGAGAGGTGGAAAGGGTTCTGGAAAAGAAGCTTTCAACACTTGCGAGCGAGGATTACACCGCTGCAGGCGGTATCGGAACCATTGTCGATATTCTCAATCTTGTTGACAGGAGCACGGAAAAGACGATTATTGAGTCACTCGAGGAAGATGATCCTGAGCTCGCAGAAGAGATCAAAAAACGGATGTTCATCTTCGACGACATCGTCCTGCTCGATGATCGGGCAATACAGAAAGTGATGCGTGAAGTCGATACCCAGGATCTCGCAAAAGCGCTCAAGGGAGTAGACTCCGAGGTACAGGATAAGATATTCAGAAATATGAGCAAACGGGCGAGCAGTCTCCTCAAGGAGGACATGGAATTTATGGGGCCTGTGCGGCTGAAGGATGTTGAGGAGGCCCAGCAAAAGATCGTGAGTATCATAAGAAAGCTTGAAGAAGCGGGTGAAATCGTTGTTGCCCGTGCGGGTGAGGACGAGCTCGTCATTTGATACGGTTGAGGAGGCAGATATTTCGAGTAGGTGACTGCCTGCAAGAATCGCAATTCTTTTTGATTGGGAGGCATCCTTGGCAAGAAAGATTTTCAAGGCTTCCGAAGTAAATGAGCTGAAGTCGAAAGTGCTTATCACACCTCCGAGTATCCAGCGAGTGAAGGAGGAGCCTCCAGAGCAGATCGAGGAGGTAGAAGAGCTG
>Ga0315545_1002261_pt1 | contig 17577 bp, 13 predicted proteins | sample SalMarSW160210MG_FD_203096 | JGI IMG/M metagenome (GOLD analysis project Ga0315545, IMG submission 203096) | Salt marsh sediment microbial communities from the Plum Island Ecosystem LTER, Massachusetts, United States - Salt Marsh Sediment SW1602-10 ...
AAAGCATCCGCCCTTGACTTATCCGCATAAAATCTTTAGAATCTAAAATCGTGGGAAAAAGAGAAGAATTAATTGAAAAATTAAGACCCATTATCGATAACCCGGAAAAGTTAGAGAAATTTATTATCGAGAATTCCAATCTTCCCGGTCCGAGAGGAAATCTGGAACTCGCTTTCGCTTTAGCGGAGATATACAAGAACTTAGATGTTCTTTTAGAGTGGCTTGAGATAACAGAAGACGAGGCTGATACTAACGATCCAAAATCATTCCCGGCGTTTTGCGCGGCTGTGTGTTTGGGTAAGATTTATACAAAAACAAAGGATAAAAAAATAATTCCTATTTTAAAAAGACTGGCGAATGACGAAAGATGGAGAATGAGAGAAGCGGTCGCGTTCGCATTTCAGATTATAGGAGAAAATGCCTTCGAAGACCTACGATCTATTTTTAAAAAATGGATTAAAAAATCCAATAATCTTGAGAAAAGGGCAATTCTTGTTTCACTGGCACATCCGAAATTTCTTAACAAAGAAAACGCGAGATTCTGTTTCGAAATGGCTGAGACTATTCTAAGAGAGATGGACAGGGAAAAAGATTTTGATGTTTTAAAAAAGGGACTGTCATTTACTATCAGTGTATTCGCCGCAGCAAATCCTGAAGCGGGTTTTAAATTTATAAAAAAATGGATAGGAAAGGATAAAGATATCGACAGAATAATGAAAGAAAATTTAAAGAAAAACCGCCTCTCAGGGAAATATCCGGAAGAGGTAAAAAGTTTGCTGGATTCTATGTGAATCAGTGTTTCGTGTTCCAAGTTACTAGTTTCATGTTAAAATAAAGAATCCTAAAAATCGTACGTGATCTGCGTCCTATCACTTTTAGTTCTCTTCGGCTTTTATTTCTCTCCTTAATATCCTGTCTCCAAAATTCTTCGGGAAATCCATTATCTTCATTTGATGTTCAGTTATTTCCGAGAGAAGGATCCTTCTTTTTTCTTCGGAAGGAATAAATTTATGCGCAAGTAGACTGAAAAGATTGTTGACTTCTGAAGATTCAATTTCGTTAGCCAATTCGTATGCATCGTCAAGATTTTCTATCTTCTTTGCCGAATACTCCTCGAGTGATTTATTGATATTATGGACTTTCAAAATAATATCGTAATCCGGGGAAGAAGATAGTACTTCCTCAGAAAGAGATTCCTTGATTTCAGACAACCATTTAGCATGATCTAATTCATCTTTATTCATTCCCTCCCAGAATTCTGCTACTTTCGGAAAAGAGGAAAACATTTTCGCGAATTTTACATATAACCGACCTGCTGATTTCTCTATCTCGATTGCGTTTTCAAAGATTTCTTCAAAAGTTGTTTTTGGACTTAAATCGGACATTTTTAAACCTCCCTTTTCAATTCCTATCCTAAAGGTTGGCCCTAAGGAGCAAACCTTGATTTTTAAATTTTAAAAATTCAAAAATCAATGCCTGAGCCGCCTGTATGCTTCCATGAAAAGTCTTTAAAATTAATGATATGTTTCATGCTGTCTTTTGAAATACATTCAGCTTGCAGGCGGGCAATGTATTAACAGGGTCAGGCATTGAAATGTGAAAATAAATGTTTTATCGATCAAGCGTATTTATAATTTTTTCTATTTCTTCTATAAATTCTTCTGCCTGATTTAGCCATCTTTCCACATCCTTTCTTTCAAATTCAGAGCATTCTTCATAATCGCTCTTTTGTCTAAATTCAAACATTCTGTTATAAAACTTGCCCAATTCTTTGCTTATAAAATCTTGTTTAACAAATTCTTTATTGAATATTGAAAGGATGCCGCTATGTTTTGAAGAACTTAAGTCTTTTGTTAGAAGAAGCGCGTTTGCTTCGTAAAAAATGGAATAATAGATACGATTTACTGTAGAAAATAGACTTCCTTTATCGAAAAGTATTTTAGCGTCTTTCAGTGTTTCCTTAGCTCTATCTCTTCTATAGTTGATTAATTCTTTTTTTATATCTTTACTCCTTCTTTTTTTATTTCTACAATTAAAGGAGATTGTATGCTAGAAAGCCTATTCCATTGTTTTTTAGTATAAACAATAATTCCGAAAACAATATCGTATTCCAATCCTACTTCATAAGCAATATCGTATATTTCTTCTTCAATGGCAGTGCTGACTGGGTCCTTTAGTAGAACAAGTATATCTACATCTGACGATTCCGAACTTTCTCCTCTGGCAACTGAGCCGAAAAGGAATAATTCTATTCCCTTGCCGAATCTTCCTTTTAAAGATTTTTTAAGTTCCTCGATTGCAGTATCTATATTACCATTAGATTTCATAAATTATATCTCCTTTATTGTTACAAATATGATAATAATTTTTATTGTTTATGTCAACACCAAAAAATTCTTTCAATACGGAAAACCAGTATCAACGGTGGTAGAATTTAAATCGTAACAAACAGTCCCTAAATGGAAATCCCAGAAAGACAATAGAATAGTTAAATCCTCGAATGGTTAAATAGGAACATATAATCATAGTGTAAAAGTTAAGTTGATTACGGTATTAGTCAAGTGTTATCAACTTAACTGACCGAAGACCGCAGACGGATGACGGAAAAAACAAAAAAAGAGGACCGATGACGGTAGACGGAAGACCGAAAAACAAAAAACGTACTAAGATGTCAAGGGTTCGTACCTGATAGCAGGTACCGGATTCCGGGTCCTAGGTAACTGAGTCATGCGTCACGAGTCTTGCGTCATGTGTCAAAAATTACCCCCTTGACAAATTTCATTTTGCATTTTAAATTAAGACTACTATTGGAGATTCTAATAAGAAATTTGAAATAAATATAATAAAAAATTCATCCCCAGAGGTAATATATCCTCTGGCCCCCTCGGGGTTACGATCCCGAGGTTTTCTTTTTTATGAGCAAAGAACATAGGCTGGCATTTTTAATCGATGGCTTCAATGTTTATCACTCTATTATAGCTCTCGAGCGAAAAAGAAGACTTAGAGCTAAATGGTTGGACATAAACAGCTTATGTGCTTCTTATTGTCATTTGTTTGGTAAAACTGCCAGATTAAAATCCGTTTATTACTTTTCGGCAATCGCATTACACCTCCAAAATGAAAACCCAGGTAGAATCAAACGCCACCGTATATATATAAAATGCCTTAAGGACTCAGGGGTACAAATTGAACTTGCAAGGTTTAAAAAGAAGAGTGTCTATTGTAAAAAATGCTCGAAAAAGTTTACTGCTTATGAAGAAAAGGAAACAGATGTAGCAATAGCGGTCAAGGTGTTTGAATTATTCTCAAAAGATTTGTATGATACAATTATTATTATGTCAGGAGATACCGATTTAGCTCCAGTAGTACAAAGTTGCAAAAATATCTTTCCCGACAAAGAAGTTATTTTTGCCTTTCCTTATGCCAGAAAAAATAACGAATTAATTAAATTAGAGCCTAAATCCTTTTCGGTAAATCCAAAAAAATATTTAAACCATCAGTTCTCCAATCCCTATATTCTTTCTAATGGGGAAAAGATATTTAAGCCAAAAATTTGGTAATAAGTTTTAGATTCAACTCTTAATAACGATCGATAGCCGAAGACCGCAGACAGATGACGGAGATGCTTTGCATCAGTTAATTGGTGAATTAGGAAATTGGTAAATTGGGATTTAGGATTTAGAAAAAAAACAACAAATAAATCTTTGCGTTCTCCGTGTCTTTGCGTCTCCGTGCGGGACTTGACTAAACACATAATAGACTTATTTTTTACACATAGAGGAATTTATGAGATTAAAAGAAATAATCCGTAAACCAAATTTTTATTTTCTGTTTTTCTTTCTATTTTTATTTTTTTATTATCTTTTAGTTTTTAATTCATCCCTGTATTATCATCACCACCAGCCCATGTTTCTCTTCGACAAAACTTTCTTGAAAGAGTTTCTCTTATACCCCGGAGGACCGGCAGAGTTGATTACTCAATTCTTTTTGCAGTTTTTCTATTTTAATCTGCTTGGAGCCTTAGTAATTGCGGCTGTTTCCTTATCTGTTTTTATTGTTGTTTACAGACTTATTAAAAAAATCGGAGATTTTAAATATTCTTTAATCCTCTCTTTTCTGCCTGTTATTTTCTTGTTAATTATTCAAAACAATTATAATTTTCCTTTTGCAATAACTGTTAAATATTTATTTGCTCTTCTTTTTTTCTTTGTCTATATAAGGATTTCGAATAGATACAAAGTATTTTTCATTACTCTATCATGTTTAATTTATTACATTCTGGGTGGATGGATATATTTGTTTTATATAGTACTTTGTGTGTTACACGAATTACTTTTCCGGGAAAATCGGAGAAAATATATTTATGCCTTACTCAATTCATTAGTATACTTCATATACCCATATATTGCCGCGCGTTATTTGTTTATGATCACTCCTAAAGAAACATATCTTTACATTATGCCTTATAGATTCTATACTTGGCCTTTCATATTTAACCTAAATTTATATTTTTATTTGTTTTTTCTTTCTTTCCCGGAGCTGCAAATAGCTCTTTCCGTTTATCCAAAAAATATCAAAATCAATGTTAAAAAAGTTAAAAAACAAAAGAAATTACAGGCAAGATTCAATCATATATCAGCACAATCGATTTTTATTATACTTGCTGCAGTCTTAATACTAACATTTTCTTTTGACCGGCAAGAAAAAAAGAAGATTCAGATCGATTATCTTGCCCAGCAGGGCAAGTGGAAGGAACTATTGAATTTAGCACTGGAAACAGAGGAATATGATATGCTGGTAAATTTTAATGTAAACAGAGCATTATATCATACCGGGAAATTGCTTGACAATCTATTCGGTTATCCTCAAACGATGGGGGCTGATGTTTTATTTCTTGAAAACACCCCCAGGCAAGGTGCAATACCTGCTACCGATCTATATTTTGATTTAGGACATATCAAGGCGGCACAAGTCATGGCTTATGAGGGGCAAACAATATTCGTATATAATCCAAGAATACTAAAAAGTATTGTGGTGACCAATATTATGAACGAGAAATATGTTGTTGCGAAAAAATTTTTAGATCTTCTTAACAAAAGTATTATGCATAAAAAATGGGTTAAGCATTACCGGAACTATCTTTTTAATGAGTCATTAATAAAATCCGATAGTTTAATTCAATTAAAACGTAAATTCATGCCGAAATCCGATTTTTTTATTGCCATCGGCGAAAGGGTAGATAAAGATTTAATTGAACTATTAAAGGAAAATGAAAATAATAAAATGGCTTTTGAATATTTAATGGCATATTATTTGCTTGAATTTAGGTTAGTGGATTTGCTGGAATATCTTGGTCAATTTAAAGAATTGGGCTATGGAAAATATCCGCACTATATAGAAGAAGCAATAGTAGCAAGTAGGTTTGTATACCCATCAAAAAATTTTAAGGTTGACTATAGTATTAATCAGCAAACAATTAAACAATTCGAACAGTTCAATAGTATTCTTTCTAGTTTCGGAAATACAGAAAGAGCAAAAGAAACTCTGAGAAGAGGATTCTATCATACATATTGGTATTATACACTTTATATTAGACCAAAGGAAACAAATCTTGAATAAAAGAGGAGAAAGATCGATGAGGGTATTTTATAAATCCATAAATCAAGTCTTTTTCGGCTTTATTTTGATTATCTTATGCTTTCAAAATTGCTCTGGTTTAATTCCCGGAGACTACACGGAAACGGAGAGGTTGCCCAATATCGATCCGGACTATACGGGAATCACTTTTCCTCCTAACATCGCCCCTTTGAATTTTAAGATTAATGAAGAAGGAACTGAATTTTATGTCGATATTTATACGGACTCCAAAGACAGTAAACGTATAAGAATCAATGCCAGAGGGAATATTGTGATGATCCCGATAAAAAAATGGAAAGCCATTTTATCTGAAAATAGGGGCAAAGAACTGTATATCGATATATATCAAAAAGATGAGAATGACAGATGGATTAAGTTTCGCACTATAGAGAATAAAATTGCGAAAGAGGAAATTGACAGCCACGTTGCTTATCGATTGATAAACCTGGGGTATATGTTGTGGAGGAAAATGGGTATTTATCAACGTAATCTCGAAAATTTTAATGAATCTGCTATTTTCACTAATAGAATGACCAGGCATAACTGTATGAATTGTCATTCTTTTGCTAATAATAATCCGGAAAGCATGATGTTTCACCTGAGGGGCGATTACAGCGGAACGATGCTGGTTAAAAACGGCCGAGTGAATAAAGTTAATACCGCAACAGAATATACAATGTCTGCCGGCGTTTATCCTGCCTGGCATCCTGATGGAAATCATATCGCCTTTTCAGTTAATCAAATAGGGCAGTCATTTCATGCCGGGAAAGATAAGAGTATTTATGTATGGGATAAGGCTTCTGACCTGGTTATTTACGACATACAAACAAATACAATAACAACATCTCCAAAAGTTTCGACAAAGCGAACGGAGAATTTGCCTAATTGGAGTCCAGATGGTAAGTATTTGTATTTCTGCAGCGGGCATGAATGGTTAAATAAGGATAAGCCTAATGCATCGAAATACGATCTTATGCGTATCTCCTATGATGTTGAAACGAATCATTGGGGTGATGTAGAGCCAATTATTACTGCGGAGGAAACGGGAAAGAGTGTTTCTTTCCCGAGAGTTTCGCCTGATGGGAAACATTTATTATTTTGTATGAGTGATAACGGATATTTTTCCATACATTTTCTGTCGAGTGACCTTTATATGTTAGATCTAAAGACAAAAAAATACCGGAAACTTGATATTAATAGCGACCATAGTGAAAGTTTTCATAGCTGGTCGAGCAATAGTCGGTGGTTTGTGTTCGCCAGTAAAAGAAAGGATGGTGCGTTTTCCAGATTATATTTTAGTTATGTCGATACACTGGGAAACGTGTATAAGCCGTTTTTAATGCCGCAAAAAGACCCTACGTTTTATGATACATATATCATGAACTATAACGTACCGGAATTGATCGATGGACCGGTAACAGTCAGTCACTGGAACCTTATGGAGACTGCCCATAAAGAGCCTGTTAAGGCAAGATTCGATTCGACAGTTAATGTCGATGCTTTGTCAGGCGCTACAAAAATAGAAAAAAAAGAATCAAAATAAAGGCTTTAACCTTGTAAGGAAATTAATATATAATGATCCGAAAGTTTTTCTTTTCGACGACCACCACGCTTGTGCTTATAATGGGACTTATCGTATAAAGAGAGGGGTCAGGTCGTGAATCGTGAATATTTTAGCAGGTTCGTCGAGTTAACCGACCAACGCACCAACTGTTCAACGGACTAACGAATCTAAAATCTACATTTATCTGCGCATAAATTTGGCTGCCGGATACCAGGTTCCGGGCAATGAGAAACTTGACAAAAAAATATAGATTGTTATTCTTTATTATAGCTTAAGAAAAAGTCAATTAGACTTAACTTCTGAGGACTCTTTATTTTTAACTAAGGAGGTGAAAAGTGTATAAACAATTAATTACATCGTTATTTCTTGTTTTAGCCATAAATACAGGATCGGTTTTCGCTCAAGTCACTGAAGAAGATTCTCTTGCTCTTGTCGAATTATTTGACAGTACAAATGGTTATTACTGGACAAACTGGGAAAATTGGAAAATGGGACCAGTAGCTACCTGGTATGGTGTATTTGTTGGTGATGGCCGAGTGACAGGGTTGGAACTGCCGAATAATAATTTAGTAGGAACAATTCCTGCATCGATTGGTGATTTAGATAGTTTGGAAACTCTGTATCTCAATCAAAACCAACTTACGGGTTCAATCCCCTCGTCTATTGGTAATTTGACTAATTTGAGAAGTATACGTTTTGCTTTCAATCAGCTTACGGGTTCGATCCCTCCAGAGATTGGGAATTTGAATGCTTTACTGTATTTGGACTTTGAGTTTAATCAGCTTTCAGGTTCGATCCCTTCTGAAATTGGAAATTTGACGAACATAAGAGGCTTGCATATTTTCAACAACCAGCTCACAGATTCGATTCCCTCGGAAATTGGAAATTTGACTAATTTGGAACTTTTGTATCTTTTTAACAATCAACTCACCGGTTCGATCCCTGCATCAATCGGAAATTTGACTAATTTAACAGGGTTGAGACTTTTCAACAATCAGCTCACAGGAGCGATACCTCCGGAAATCGGAGATTTGTCGAATTTATTGGTTTTGTATCTTACTTCCAACCAGCTCACAGATTCGATCCCCTCGGAGATTGGAAATTTGTCAAAATTAAAAGAATTGTATCTTGAACACAATCAGCTCACAGGAGCGATTCCTTCTTCATTTGTTGATTTGACGAATTTAACAACGTTGTATATTTATGAAAATGAATTTACAGATTTCCCTGATCTTTCGACTTTACTTTCTTTGGATGATTTAAGAGTTCAAGACAATAAATTAACGTTTGAAGATATAGAACCCAATATTGAAATCCCGGGATTTTTGTATTCACCTCAAGATAGTGTAGGTGCAGTTCAGTACGACACAATAACCACGGACTCGAATTTTACTATGTCTGTTTCTGTCGGAGGTGACAGCAACCAATATCAATGGAAAAAAGATGAGAGTAATATTTCGGGCGCGAAGGACAGCTTATATACAATAGTTTTAGCAGATAGTAGCGATGCTGGTAGTTATATCTGCGAGATTACCAATACTGTTGCCACAGAATTGACTCTTTATTCAAGACCTATAAATGTTACTGTTAGCGCTTCAGGAATTTCATCTGAATCACCCGAAGTTTATTCGATGAGTGTAACAAGAATAACAGTAGACAATCATTTTGAACTCAGATATACTCTACCAGAAAAGGCTGCTGTCAAATTTAGCGTGTATGATATAACGGGGAAAAATGTTAAGGAATTTTCGAAAGAACTGCAACCCGGGTTTTATTCGGAAGAAATAAAAACGAATGTAATACCGACAGGAGTGTATTTCGTTAGAATGGAAGCAAATGAAAAAAAGGTTACGAAAACAGAAAAAGTTGTGGTAGTGAGATAAGCATGAAAGCGATTAGACCTTAAAAGGAAGAGACATGTCAAAATTAAAGAGACTTTGCATGTTTTTGCTTATGCTTTTCTTCATAACCAATTCTCCACTGTATGCCCAGATAATAAAAGACGACTTCAGAGTCAACGATGACTCGCTTGGAGGAGAAAACTCTGCTCCTGTAGTTGAAATATTGGAAAGCGGTGAGGTATTGATAGTTTGGGAAGACGAGAGAAACAACGTAAAAAACATATACGGACAAGTATACGATAGTACAGGTAGTGCGTTAGATTCAAATTTCAAGGTAAGCACTAATTTGTCAAGTGTATATGAATTCGATCCTGCAATTTCATCTTACGGTGACAGTTTGCTTGTTATATGGGCATATGGTTCCGGGCAATGGTTGTCAGCCAATGGCTTAAAAGAAGGTACGACATTTCATCTGGAAACGGGTAGTTATAATCCGGAGGTAGCAGTTAGCGATTCGGGAATGTTTGTGATTTGGCACAGCGATTTTTGGACCGGGGACCACGAAGTATACGTTATGAGATTTGATTTTAACGGAGATTCAATAAATAAGAGGATGGTTATAAATGATGATGTGAGTGAGGAAGATCAACTGCGTCCATGTATAGCTATGAATGATAGCGGTTATTTAATCGCGGTATGGGAAGATGAAAGAAATGGTAATTGTGATATATATGGGCAATTGTTTACTACTTCAGGCGATACAATTGGAGGGAATTTCCTTATAAACGATGATGGAGGAAGTGCTTATCAAAATGATCCCTCTTGTGCCATGGATTATGAGGGTAATTTTGTTGTCGTTTGGTGGGATGAACGAGGAACAAATTATCATATCTACGGGCAGAAATTTAATTCATCAGGTGATCCATTAGGTGGTAATTTCCTGATAAGTAGTGATACGGGAACCAGCGATCAATATTATTCTTCTTGTGCGATGGACTCAGCCGGTAACTTTGTTGCTGTATGGATAGATAATTTAATGGGAGAAGTAAGTGTTTATGGTCAAATATTTGATAATACTGGTAATCCGGTCGGCTCTAATTTCGAGATAGGACAGAACGCAAATGACGATTATGGTAATTTTCCCAAAGTCTCTATGAATAAAAGTAACTTCGTTGTAACCTGGTGTAAAGAAACAAACAGCTCCATAGATATCTATAAAAGAAGGTTTGAAAACGATGGAACGCCTGTTACTAACGAAATAAAGGTAAATGCGACTATGGGTACGGCAGATCAGAAAAACCCCAAAGTTGATATGAATATAAATGGAAATGTTGTTGTAGTATGGGACGATTTTCGTACCTCTCACGAGGTCTATTTTCAACGCCTCGATACGTTAGGCGATACACTCGGAGATAACGTCCTTGTACATGTAGGAGGAAGCCCAGATGTTGCAGTATCCGAAGATGGGAGTTTTTTTATTACTTATAACTATGCTTATAATTTTTCAAACTACATTTATTGCCAGCGATTTCACTCTTCCGGCGATTTCATCGGTTCTCCTATTATTATATCGGATACAACGGATGAAGGCCGTGGTTGTGTCTCAATAGATCTTGATGCAAATAATACTGCTGTTGTCGCCTGGCAGGATAGTAGAAGTGGAAATGATGATATATATGCCCAGATGATTTCCCCGGCAGGAGATACCGTGGGAGTAAATTTTAAGGTCAATGACGATTCCGGAACAGCGGTTCAATATAGACCAGATATAGCTATGAGCCCTTCAGGTAAATTCCTTATTACATGGTATGACCAAAGGAATGGAGATTACGATATATATGGCCAGATTTTTGATTCCGACGGGAATGCTCTTGGCTCTAATTTCAGGATAGACTCAGGCGGCACAGACAATCAATATTGTCCGGATGCAAAATACCTTCCGGACGGAAATTTTATTGTTGTATGGCAGGATTTCAGAATTCCAATGGGCATATATGCGCAGATACTTGACTCTACGGGTGTTCATGTCGATACAAATTTCAGGGTGAGTGATAATACCGGATATGAGCCTTCGGTAAACGTAACTCCATCAGGTGCTTTTGTAGTCGCCTGGGGGGATGCTTCGAGCGATCTCGATATATATGCCCAAGAATACAATCCCGACTACAGTCCAAATTCAACAAATTTTAAGGTTAACAACGAAAATGAGGGGCCGAATACGTTTCAGCAAGTTCCATGTGTTGCTACAAACGGAAGTATCTTCTTTTTTGCGTGGGAGGATCCTAAATGGCAAATGGGGTATGATATAGCAGCAAAAGTATTTGGTTCGCTTCTCTCTAGCATTGAAGATGTTACTAAAGAAGAAAAAGAAGTTATTATACTCGGGATCAGCAGTCCGATATTAATGGGTAAAGAATGGGTTATCCTTTCCCTGGATTACCCAACTGAAGTGGAGTTTAAAATCATAAATGTCGCGGGGATAGTTGTGTCTTCAAAGGAACTGACTTACACAACTCCCGGTGTGAAGAGGGTGGAATTTGACGTTTCACAATTCCCCTGTGGCCCTTACTTTCTGTTATTTAAAACACTTGAAGGCAGAGCAATTAAAAAGACGGTGGTTATTAGGTAGTAGATTTGTACTCTTTTCCTGCCCTGTAAGGAGGAATGGTCTTACCAGCGTAGTACTGGGGTCAGGGATTGTTTTTCGAAATTCAATAAACCTGCTTCATATATAGTTGAATAGTTAAATTCTTGAATGGGTAAATAGGAACATATAATCATAGTATAAATTTAGAAAATCAATCTCATAAGTCAAGGGTCTAGGTGGAACGATTGACTTGTCACCGGTCGTTGGTCACTGGTCTATTGTCTAAATTTAGGATCTAGGATCCAGATGAAAAAGGAATGTTGGCTGCATACTCAAAGCCTGCTGACTTTACAAAAAAGGAAAACATCAAAGAGTTAACAGCTTATGTTAATTCTCTAGGATCTTAAAACCACTTGACATTCCACCCACATTTTGAGTATACTATAAAAACAGGAGGGATATATAAATGAAAGCTTTAAACAAGACCATCGGTCGGTTTCCGTTAGGCATATGGATCGCATTAGCGTCATTAATACTCATATTTATAGCCTGGATTATGCAAGTTTATTCATTAATAAACTGGGAAGGTGCTGTAAAGATTGGATTTCAGAGTGAAAGCTTTACCGGTGATGCAATCGAACACGCAATGGCAAATGTAGAAAGAGGTATAGCGGTAGCCGATATATTGTGGGCTCTGCCGATTGCAATAGTAGCTTTTATCGGAATATCGAGGAAAAAACTCTTCGGCTTTGTTGCTGCAATGATGGAACTTGCAATTTGTGTATATTTCCCGCTATTATATGTTTTTCGAAGCGGGACGGAATCTGTTGTTGTGTTAGGCGTTCTTATTCTATGGGCAATCCCTTCACTTTTAGGCATTATTGGTTTGTGGTCTAATAGGAACTTTTTTACATAAATATTAACGACCGATGACGGAAGTTAGGTAGTGGGATTTAGGATATAGGTTTTAGTTAAATAAAAATATACTTTTTTATCTCTGTGTTCTCTGTGCGTTCTTTTTCCTCTGTGTACTCTGTGGTTAAATCTTTTTGGTTGGGTTTAAGGGGTTTTGTTTTTACCCGTGACTATAGACGATGGACTCTTTATGTGAACTCTGTAGTAATTTTATTGTTTTTATTGCCTATTGACAAACCTTGTCCTTTTATTATTTTTACCAAATTGAATTTTTATACTAACAGAATAATTTGTAAAAAGGTCGGAAATATTAAACAAAACCGGGGGGTATAGAATGAAACAGTTTAAATCTTTAGTAGTTTTATTTTTTTTACTTTCCTTTGCAATAACAAGTTGTAAAGGGGATAAAAAGACAAAAGGAGCCGGAGAAACAAGTGCGGAGCAGAAGATAGAAGGTGAAACCGAATCGGAAGATATTTTGCTGACGGAAAAAGAGGTGAAAGCCTTCTTAGAAGCTTTTCCGGTTTTTACAGAATTTGTCAATCAAAAAGAACAGGAAGTCGAAAGACTACCTGACAGCAAAAATGTACTAACGGCCATGAAAACAGGTCACGCGTTTATGAAATATAAAGAAGAGCTTGATAAAATTCTAAAAGCCTACGGGTTTACCACTGAAAGTTTCGTTTCGACTCATGTAAAAGTTATGGGCACATTTGCTTATATGCAGTTAGATGAAGCCCGGAAAGCAGCCAAAGAGAATATGCAAGAAATGCTTAATAATCCCAATATATCTGAAGCTCAAAAAAACGAGATAAAAAATGAGCTCAAAGAACTCGAAAAGTCGGAGGAAACAAAAGAGATTGCGGATTATAAAGAGAATTGCAAGATCGTTACGAAATACCAGGATGAAATAAAGAGACTATTCGAATAGTCCTTCGGATTAATTAAATAGTAAATCAATAAAAAAACACTGCGAGTCATTAGTCACGAGTCACTAGTCGTGAGTCAAAAAATAAAAAAAGAGGACTGATGACGGTGGACGGATGATGGGTATGTTTCGCATCTGTGAATTGGTTGACAGAAGCAAACATATCAATATATTAAATAATAGGTAATCCTATGTGGCTAATATTGTTCATAAGTACTATATTTACTGAGGGGACCAGGATCGATGAGGCTATGGAATTCTTCAGACATAACTACAATCAACAAATTACCCAGGGCCAGCAACGAGTATTTGACGATATAACTCCTGCCGGTCCAAAATTGTTACAGGAATTTACATTAAAGAAATTTCGAGCCGAGGACCTCATAATCGGCGATACCCCAGCTGAAACATTAAGTGTTACAGGTTATTTTTATCATGAAGGTAATATTATAATAATAAATGACGGCGTTCTTAGAGTTAAAAATGCTGATTTCAATCTTGATGGTAATATCTATATCATCAACCAGGGGGAGGCGGCTGTAGGCGACTGCCGTATCTATATATTCATTTGGAGTAACGCATACCGGACAGCCCGGACCCGAAAGATGTTCTATTTTTTCGGAAAGAAGGCTCATAATGCCGGATCGAAAAATCGAATGGGTATGTGTTCCGCAGACCTCCATTAAAGAAATCTTTCCTTTATATCCTTTTAGATCGCCATTTATTTTATCAGCTATTTTCCGGGATAAGTTCTTATTTCTGTATTCGGTAATATATTTCATTGTTTTTGAACTTCTGCGATCTCTTCCCAGATTTCCAGGGTTTTTTTTGCTTCCTCTTCATTTAGTTTTTCTATTGCAAAACCTGCATGTATTATCAGGTAATCTCCGATTTCGACCTTGCCCAGGAGGTCCAAGCTAATTTCTTTTTTACTCCTGAAAGCTCGACTATGCCTTTATTTCCTTCGATTTTTATGAGCTTCATTGGTATTGCCAGACACATTCGGTTTCTCCTTTTAGAGGGAAGATAACTTTCTTTATTTGAAAATCAACTCACCTGAAAAAAATTGAACCACAAAGTACACAAAGAGAACAACGTTTGTTATTCTTTGTTTTTTTACTACTTACTACACCCTAAATTACTACTTGTTACCTAATAACTATAGTCTTTTTGATTGTGCTTCCTTTATTTGTCTTAAGGGACAAGAAGTATAATCCTGAAGGCATTGCTGAAACGTTAAAGTCCACTCTCTTTATACCGGAAGTTGTGTAAGAAAGAGTTCTCGCAGATACCGCCATACCTGCAACATTTATTATTTGAAAATCCACTTTAGTGGGTGAATCTATAGAAATCATAAGCCATTCTTTACTGTTCAATATTGGATTGCTAATCTCAAGTATTTTAATCTCATTTCCCTCCTGTGCCACATCTTCAATACCGGAAGCCCATTCAAGCATCATTGCTGCTATATCATATCCTCTCTGCCATCTTGCATCCTGCCAGACAAATATGATACTACTTCCATCTGTTGCGACATTAGGAAGTTCCTGGTTAGGATTTACTCCTTCAATCTCATTGTTGACTTTAAAGTTTGTCAAATAAGGGCTGTAGTCAGAGTTGTATCTCTGGGCATATATATCGGATTGGCTATAAGAGTAATCTCTCCATGTAATCACGAATTCCCCTGATGGAGCAACACTCACCGAGGGTTCATACCCCCGGTTGTCACTTACCCTGAAGTTTGTATCAACAAGAGTCCCTGTAGAATTAATTATCTGTGCATATATAGCCTGGGGAGTCCTGTAATCCTGCCATGTAACAATAAAATTTCCATCCGGAAGATATCCGGCATTCGGATAATATTGACTGGATGTGCCGCCTGAGTCTATCCTGAAATTACTTCCAACAGGAGTTCCGTCCCCCTGATATATTTGACCGTATATATCATTATCTCCATTTCTATTATCATACCATGTTATAAGAAAAACACCTGAAGGACTTATAGCAATGTCCGGCCAAAATTGATTGGATGTTCCCGGGTTATCATTTACTCTGAAGTTGCCACCTATGGTATCCCCTGCCGAATTTATCATTTGGGCATATATATCATAGTTATCCATTCTGTAATCAGACCAGGCAACAACAGTATTGTTATCAGAATCTATATCTACAGCTGCAAGCGAACGACTGCCATCGATTGTATCCGAGATAACAAAAGGGGAACCAATAGGATTCCCGGAGTGATCGAATTGCTGGTAATAGATATCATTCGAATAATCATAGGTGATTACAAAACTTGAATCTTCGGCTATTGCGATATCCGGGGTATGCCCGCTAGCTACCCGGATGTTTTTCTCCAAGTTTATTTCCGAGAGCATCCAGTTGTTGGAAATATATTCCCTGGGGGTCACGGTAATCCGCCCATGTTACAACTATACTGCCGCCTGTATTCATATCAACTATCGGGTACAACTGACTTGCTGTTCCCTCAAGTTCGTTTACCAAAATCTGGTCTCCAACAGGTGTTCCATCGTTGTCGAATCGTCTTTTATAAACGCTTGAGTAATTGTTGATAGTTTGATACCAGGTGACAACGAAATTATTCTTATTCATGGAAACTTTAGGATGGTTGTCGTGCCCCGAACTGGAACTCGTGTCTATACGGAAATTGCCGTTCAGAAAGTTACCGGCATTATCAAATCTCTGTCCGTAGATATTTCCACGCCCATCCCGGTAATCTTGCCAGACGACAACAGAAATACCCGCAGAGTCCATTGCACATGATGGGTAATATTGAGAATAGCTCCCTCCATCATCATTGATCAAAAAATTACTGCCTATTTTATTTCCTGTATTATTAAATCGCTGGCCATAGATATTTAGACCTCCATCTCGGTTATCATACCAGACAACGGTAAAGTTACCTGCAAAGTCCATTGCACAAGATGGATGATATTGATCGTAGTCTCCTACATCATCGTTTATCAGGAAGTTACCGCCTATAGGACTACCTGATGGGTCAAATCTTTGCCCGTATATGTCAGTACTTACATTCCTATCGTCGTGCCATACAACAACAAAATAACCATCATTATTCATCGCTATCCCTGGGTAAACTTGATTTTCAGTGCTTACATCGTCGTTTATTACAATCCTCGGACCGAGTGAATCCCCATTAAAGGCAAACCTCTTTAAGAATATGTCCAGACCTTTTCCTGAGACATTGTAATACCACACTACAAAGAACCCTGAGTCACTGACTGCTACATCGGGAGCGTACAGAGATCCACTATTCATATTAACGGCGGAACCGGATTGCGAACCATCGGAGAGCAACCATTGTCCATCACGATATGCCCAAATAACGAGTATACTATCACCATAGCATGCGAGTGAGGGCTTGCCTTCAAAGTAAGCTCCATTATTTGTGCTTACCTTGAAGTTTGCGTTTACCGGAGCACCTGTACCGTCATATGCTTGTCCATAGGTGTTAAGTTCTCCATTTCTCTCGTCTGCCCATACGATTATTTCCTCACCATTTTCTAATATCTCAACATTAGGCTCATTATTTGTTCCGCCAATCACATCATCGTTGACCCTGAAATCGTCCTTGATGACCTGAGAGTAAAGAGTGGGACTTACAATGAGGAACAACATTAATATGATAATGGAAAAATTTTTTAATTTTGACATTATTACCTCCTTAATTAGTATGAAAATAGTATAGGTGTTTTCTTCTTATCTGTCAATGCGAAAATTTAAAAACTCTGTGTTTAAATTATTAGGGGTTGGGTTTAGTGAAACATAACATATTCTTTCTTTGTGTCTCTGTGGCTTTGTGTGGGATACCTTTTGATGTGGTGGGTGTTATTTTAAACAACAAATAAAATCTCTGTGAGCTCTGTGTGTTCCTTTTTTCTCTATGCTCTCTGTGGTTATTATCGTAGATTCTTCGAATCTAAGTCAAATAGTTAAATTGTAAAACAGGACATTTGTCCTAATAGGTTAACTCTTAACCAAAATCTAAAAGCAATTTCTAAAATTGCAAGGTTTCTTTTGGTATTTTTCATCTTTTAAGTTTTTTCCAGTGTAGGGTGGAACTTCA
>Ga0315545_1002264_pt1 | contig 17560 bp, 18 predicted proteins | sample SalMarSW160210MG_FD_203096 | JGI IMG/M metagenome (GOLD analysis project Ga0315545, IMG submission 203096) | Salt marsh sediment microbial communities from the Plum Island Ecosystem LTER, Massachusetts, United States - Salt Marsh Sediment SW1602-10 ...
TTATTATGCACTAGAAAGGATACCACGGTTTGAGGTAAAATTAGGATGGCTTGATAAGAGAGGAACGAATGACTTCGTTCAAAAAATGGTTGATACATTGTTGAGCATTGATCTTGTCTATTTAAGTTCAAAAGGTAAAATAACTCATGCTGCAATTATTGCTGGTGACGGAGATTTTGTCCCTGCCATAAAGGTTGCTAAAACAGAAGGGATTTCAATATGGCTGTTTCATGGCGAATCAAAACATTCGCACTTATGGCAAATTGCTGATGAAAGACGGCGTATAGATGATGATTTAATAGAAAAAACGCGTTTAATACAGAACGCTGAATAAAAAAGCCTCTCCGTTTTTAGAGAGGCTTTTAATCATGAACAACCTTGCATCCCAGGCTTACGCCATACAGAATGCAAGGGCGGATTAACAATAATTAGTTTATCTCATTACCGATTCTTGTCAAGAAAATATTATTTTTTTGTAAATTTTTAAAAATCAAGAAAAATAAATGCCAAAATACCGTGGTGTACAGAAAAAGTATAACAAGTGGTATTACTGGATCTATTACCACGGAAAAACAATATGGAGCAAAGGCTATGAGACCGCTCTCGAGGCCTCCGAGGAGCGGGAAAAGCAGGCCCGTGAGCTCAAAAAGAAAAAAGACATTCACGGATTCAATATTACCTTCAGAGAGTTCATTTCAAAATATCTCGAAGACCACGCAAAGCCCCACCTGAGGCGTACCACAATAGTACAAATCGAAAGCCTGTCCCGGCTCTATATCATCCCAAACCTCGGCGGTATCCGCCTCCGTGACCTTCAGAAAAAGCATTTCATCTCGCTGAACGCGAAACTCTACCGGGAAAAAACGCCTTCAATCGCATACCAGACAATGCGCACCATTAAAAAGATCCTCAACGTTACCGTGGAATGGGATTACCTTCCATTCAACCCGGTACCCAAAAAGCTCATCAAGGTGCCTGAAAGGCGGGACCATCATATTCTTTCTCTGAAACAAATAGACCACCTCATCGATAATCTTTCCGACCAGGACCGCGCGATAATCGCTGTTGCCGCGTATACGGGATTACGGAGAAGCGAAATATTCGGCCTGCAGTGGCAGGACGTCAACTTCACCCATAACACACTCTCAATAGAGCGTCAGTATGTTTACGGTGAGGTTGTCCCGTTAAAGACGAAGAAAAGCAAAGGCACGATCCCGATGCTTCACCGGTTGCCGCAGATCCTGAAGGAATGGAAAAACGAAAGCAAATCTTTTCTCTGGGTGTTTCCCGGCAAAGAGAAAGGCCGCCCGCTCGCGCATGAGAGCTGGATCGGGAAACACTGGAAACGGATAAAAAACGACTTCAATCTACACGCCGGCTTTAAATTTCATGATTTCCGCCACAGCCTCGCCACAAACCTCATCGAAGCGGGAGTCCCTGTCCCCTTTGTACAGCTCGTGCTCCGGCATGAATCCTACCATACGACCGCAGACAAATACGGCCATTATGCAGTGGACAACATACGGGGAGTTTTAGAAAAAGCTTTTCAAAAGCTATCTCTAGAAGATTTCTTAGAAGGTGGGAAGCTAACTTAAACAATAAAAAGAGTTAATTGTTGTAATATTGGGCGGTACTGGACTTGAACCAGTGACCCCCTGCATGTCAAGCAGGTACTCTAACCAATCTGAGCTAACCGCCCTTCCAGTGCGCGGTAAAAATAGTATATTACGCAGATTCGAATTGTCAAGATAAATCCAATTCTCAGTCCTCTACAATCGGAATCACCTGGTCGATCTTGATAAGCCTGAACATTTCTGCAAGGTTTTTGCTTATGCCGTTTATTTCCAGTTTTCCACCCTTCTTTTTCAAATTTTTGTAAAACATGAGAATACATCCGATTCCTGAGCTGTTCGAAACAGGAACTTCTCTTAAGTCGAGCCGTACAGCGGTGTAATTGTTTCCAAGGAGGTCGTCGAAAATATTTTTCAGCTGATCTGTACACTCAAAATTAAGCGCGCCTTTCAATTGCAGCACAACCCATTCCCCGTCTTCGAAAACAGTATGTTCCAAAGCGAATCCCCTTAAATTTAATAATATTTACGTGTCAGAGCATCTTTTTCAAAACTTCTCCGAGTTTCCGTACCCCCCTTTTGATCGTTTCAAGTGGAAGGTCCCCATAGGTGAGCCTTATATAGTTGTTTGGGTGTCCCTCCGGAAGAAATGCGTCACCGGTCACGAATGCGACCTCGTTCTTTACCGCTTCTTTGAACACGTGCTCCGAATTCATCGATTCCGGAAGCGTAATCCACACAAATAAACCGCCGTTCGGTTTTGTCCAACTGACCTTATCAGGCATGTAGGCTTCCATCGCCTCCAGAATTGCGTCCCTTTTTGCCCTGTATATCGGTTTCATCTTTTCCACGTATCCGTCTATAAATCCTTTCCGGATATAATCGAGAGCTATGATCTGGCAGAGAGGAGATGTACATGCGTCGAATGACTGCTTCTGAAGTTCGAGCTTTTCAACGAGCATTTTTTCTGCAACAATCCACCCAACTCTGATACCTGGAGAAAGAACTTTCGAGAATGTTCCGAGATAGATGACGTTCCCGCTGCTATCAAGAGACTTGATGGGCAGGTAATCTTCGTACTTTCCGTAAAAATAAAGGTCTCCGTAGGGATCATCCTCAATAATTGGTATGTTTTTCTGAACCGATATCTGAAGAAGCTTCTTTCTTCTCTCCTGCGTAAGGGTGATCCCTGAAGGATTACTGAAGTTGGGGATGACATAGATCCCCTTTACCTTCTTTCCGAGTTTCTCGCTTTCTTCGATTCTTTCATCCAGACCTTCGATGATCATCCCTTCATCGTCGACAGGGATTCCCAGCAGCTTCCCATGAAAGCTGTAAAACGAGGCGATCGCACCGATGAAACTCGGTACCTCCACACATATAATTTCATCGTCATTGAGGAGTACCTTTGAAACGAGGGCAAGCGCCTGCTGAGACCCTGTGGTGATAATTACATCCTGGCCGCGCATGGGAATGCGTTTTTTCTCCTCCATCCTCTCTCTGATCGTTTCAAGAAGCGGAGTGTACCCCTTTGTCGTACCGTACTGAAGTCCCACCCTGGCTTTCGAGGTATCCCACCCGTTGATGATTTCTTTTATCTCCTCAAAGGGCAGATTTTCTGAATCCGGCATTCCACCTGCCATTGAAATGAGCCCGGGGGTATTCGCCATTTTAAAGAGTTCCCTGATTTTTGAGCTTTTCAACCTTTTACTTGATTCTGATAAAATCGATGTGAAGTCCATCTTTCCCTCTTACAAGCGGCTGAGTGCCACTGCCTGTTTCCCCCTGTAAAACGCATCTATATTCATGTCTCTATAGTGCTTTTTTACAGAGTTGGTGATCGCTTTTTCGAATATTTGGTCCTCAAATGGCAGGTAGTTGGACATCGAGCCTATAAGAACGACGTTTGCAGTGCGTATGCTTCCCGCTTCCCGTGCGATACGTTGCGCATCGATAAACTGTATGTGCTGTAAATGTGATGTAAGCTGCGTGTCGATATCAATCGGATAGTCAAATGCGCCCGAGGTCACAGTAACAGGAACAATTTCCACGTCATTCACAATGAGCTTCGTCTCTTTGTTGCACAGGTAAAGGTACCGCAGCGCTTCGAGTTTTTCGAGTGCAATCATGAAATGAGCGCTCCCGTGACTGACGAGAGGGGAATACACTTCTCCGCCGAATCGTATCTGGGAAATTACACTCCCCCCTCTCTGGGCCATTCCGTGCACTTCGTTGTTTTTTACGTCAAATCCCATTAAAACTGCTGCTTCCGAAATAATGGTGCTCGCGAGGATAATGCCTTGACCTCCCACTCCCACAAGAACGAAGTTTGTGATAGCACCCATCTCATTCTCCATATCGCAATGCTAAACGCTCATTGCATATCCTTCTCTTCTATAATCGCTTACCGCAATATATTCGTCTCCGGATTTCCATATACCGTGAACATCACCGATCGGTTCAGTTTTCTCTTTTATATCGTATCCTCTTTTAGCGAGGTTGGAAACGACATCAGCATCCAAACCGTTGGGCTCTTTGAACAGCACATCAGGCCATGCCTGGTGATGGAGCCGTTCCCTCTCTACTGCCTGCTGTGGCTCAACACCGCCGCAGAGGATCAGAAGAAGAATCATCGAAAGGGTCGATGGTATCGAAGGCCCTCCGGGAGTACCCATCACTGCTTCCACTTCAGCCCCTTTTGTGACAAGAACAGGTGCCATGCTGCTTGCAGGCCTCTTACGGGGTTCCAGCATGTTCGGTTCGTTTCCAATCACACCAAAATAATTCGGTTTACCGGGAACAAACGAGAACGCATCAATACTTCCATTGAGCAAAAAACCCCAATCCGCCACACTCCACTTCGACCCGTACCTGAGATTCAAAGTGTAGGAGTTGGAAACCGCATTTCCCGCGGTATCGATGATCGAAAAGTGTGTGGTTTCCTTTCCGGACTTAGCGTTCAGGTGTGGGAGCTTGATTGAAGCGTCCGGATGAAGGGTGGAAAAAAGATCGCTCGTGTTCCCATCTCTTATGTGGTCTATGAGTGAGAAACAGTGCTTCGCGTATTCCTCAGTGAAGAGCTTTTTGTAGGTTTTATTTTCTTCGAGCGGTATGTCACCGAGATAAAAAAAACGGTCTATTGAAGCAATCTTGAACGCCTGCGCTGCTGTGTGGGAGAAATCAGTATCAAACGGCTTGATCCTGAAAAATTCCTCTCGATTGAGGATGTTGAGGATCTCAATCAGCACTGCACCTCCCCCCTCCGGCGGAACGGTCCATATTTCTCTTCCCCTGTATTCCGTACGGAGAGGGTCCACTATCTTCAGAGAGTAGTTCTTCAAATCGGAAACTGTTATACACCCGCCATTGCGCGTAAGATCCCTCTCGATGCCTTCGGCAATTTCTCCCTCATAGAACGCATGCTCACCGTTTCGGGAGAGCGTTTCGAATGTCTTTGCGAGATCGGGGTTCGGGAGCCTGTCTCCCGCAGTGTACGATTCTCTGCTGCAGAAGATTTTTTTTGATTCCGGAGAAAAAGAGAGTTTCCCGCACAGTCTGTTGAGACACTGCGCCTGATAATTACTGATCTTCCCGCCCTCGCGCGCACGCCTGGCAAGCCGTGAGAGTATGTTTCGTGCACTCAGTGTGCCCCGCTCTTTCTGGAGAAAGAAAAATGCCTTGACCGTACCGGGCACGCACACGGATTTCGGACCAAAGGCACTGGAATCCGGATCGACCTCTCCAGTTGGAGCGAGATACTCGCGTCTGTCTACACCGGAAGGGGATACTTCCCTGTAGTTGATGCAGTGAGGAGCTTTTTCACCGGTGGCTTTGTACAGTATATACCCTCCCCCACCGATGTTTCCTGCCTGGGGATGATAGACTGCGAGAGCAAACCCGACAGCAAGTGCAGCATCGAATGCGTTTCCTCCGTCTCTGAGTACCTGTATACCGAACTCTGTTGCGTCACGGGAAACCGTTGCTATTGCGCCCTTTCCCCTTGCGACCCGTACGCTTCTTTGTTTTTCTGTCTGAAGGTTTACATGAAAATCTTTGTATGTGCTTCCCAATAACCGCTGACCTCTTCTGCAAGAATGGGCATAATGTACTATAAATCGGTCACTATTGGAAGTACTATGTTTGTACAGCTTCTATTCTACAAAATCGAGAACCTTTTTTTTGGTCATTGGGTATTTCAGCTTATCCAGTGCGGTATGCTCGATCTGCCTTATTCTTTCCTTCGTGAGATTATACTTTTCGCCGATCTCCTTCAAAGTCAGTGGCTGTTTTCCATTCAATCCGAAGTGCCTGCTGATTACGTCTCTTTCTATGGGTTTCAGTTTAAAGAGCACCTCGGATATGATCTCCTTTAAATTGTTTTCCATTACGACCTTCTCAGGCTGATCATAATCGCCGCTATCAACGAGGTCGAGAATCGTGTCTGAGTTATTGTCTTCTGAAAGTTTCTGGTCCAGCGATACAGGCCTGTAGATCTGTTTCAGTTTTTGAACGGTCTCAGAATCATACATTTCATCCCTCTTGGAAATTTGTGTCGCGTATTTGAGCGGGAGTTTGATCGATGTAGACTGTTCAAAAATCGCTTTAAGGATAAAATGTCGTATCCACCAGCGAGCGTAGGATATGAACTTGAATCCCTTTGTAACGTCGAACTTTTCAACGGCCCGGATAAGCCCCATATTTCCCTCGTTGATGAGGTCCATGAGCGGCAGACCGAGGTTCTGATATTTAACTGCGATACTTACCACGAACCGGAGATTCGAAACGATGAGTTTTTCTTTTGCAGAATCGTCGCCTTTTGCAGCCAGCTTCGCGCACGCTTCCTCTTGCTTCCGTGTCATGACGGGAATGCTCTCTATCTGTTTCAGATATATTTGAACGGCGTTCTTAAACGTATTGTCTTTACTCATGTGTCGCTCCTTTCCTCATATTGAGGTTTTATGTTTAAGTCCTTCATTTTTGTCCGAAGTGTTTTGTAGTCAACACCCAATAGCCTTGCAGCTTTCACTCTGTTCCAGCTTGTTTGTAAAAGTGCCTTATTGATTGCATCACGCTCAGCCTTTTTTCGCGCCTCCAGAGATATCTCTTTCAAAGTACCGCCGCCAGTAGGCTGTTCAATTCGTTTGTTCTCCTCAGTGAGCAGAGGAAAATGTTCCGATTTTAAAACACCGTTGTCCGAGAGAATGAAGCCGCGTTCAAGTATGTTTTCCAGCTCACGAATGTTTCCCGGAAAATCATAACGCATAAAACGTTTGATTATTTCCTTTGACGGTGCGGGTATGTTTTTTTTCAGCTTTTTATTCAGCTTGACTGTGATGTGCTCGACGAGCAGAGGGATATCCTCTCTTCTTTCTCTCAGGGACGGAATATGGATCGGCACAACGTTGAGCCTGTAAAAGAGATCATCCCTGAACTGCCCGTTCTCAACCAGAACCTGAAGATTCTTGTTTGTTGCGGAAATGATTCGTACATCCACATTGAATGGCTCGTCGCCGCCAACAGGAGTGACCTCCCTGTCCTGAATGACTCTCAGCAGCTTCACCTGCATGCTTAATGGCATATCAGCGATTTCATCGAGAAAGATTGTCCCGTAATTTGCTTTTTTAAACTTGCCCTCCCTGTTGCTCACTGCACCGGTGAATGCTCCTTTTTTATATCCGAACAGTTCACTCTCCAGGAGAGACTCGGGAATCGCAGAGCAGTTCACCGGAACAAATGGCATCTCCGCACGAGCGCTTCGTTCGTGAATCTCACGGGCAACCAGCTCCTTTCCGGTTCCGCTCTCACCGGTAATGAGCACGTTGACTGTATCATTGTTTGACACCTTTTCTATGAGTTTGAAAACCGCCCGCATTGCCCCGCTTTTGCCTATCAGTTTCTGCTCTTCGTTTATGTACTCGAGTTCCTCTCTGAGGTTTTCATTCTGTTTGAGGAGGTTATACGCCTTCACAGCTTTTTTTACGTTCACAAGAAGCTCGTCTTTACTGAAGGGCTTCGTGAGGTAATCAAACGCTCCGTTTTTCATTGCTTCTACTGCGGTCTCAATTGTTCCGTATGCTGTCATAATGATCAAATTTGAACCGATATTCTGCTCCTTCACTGTCTTCAGCAGACCCATCCCTCCCATTCCCGGCATCATGAGGTCAACCAGAAGCACACTAAACTCCTCTTTAGAAATCAGCTTCAGTGCTTCCTCAGCAGAGTAGGCTTTGGTCACGACATACGTCTCATTTTTCAGAATATTCGAGATGATGTTTGCCTGTATTTCTTCATCATCTACAACGAGTATCTTGTTATTCATTACTAAATTCCACAGGGAGAAGTATTGTAAAACGAGTTCCCTTTCCCTTTTCGCTGTGTACTGAAATCTTGCCCTGATGTTTGTGTATAATACTGTGTATGAGTGAAAGCCCCAGTCCAAACCCCTTGTTTTTCGTTGAATAATAGGGGCTAAATATTTTTTTCAGGTTCTCCTCCTCAATCCCCATTCCGTCATCCGCTACGTTTATCTCCACATTGCCGTTTTGTATGTTTGTCGTGATATCGATTTGCCCTCCGCGCGGCATCGCCTCTATTGCATTGATGATCAAGTTTGAAAATACCTGGTTGAGCCTGTCGCGATCAGCCTTGATTAGAGGAAGAGCTGAATGATAATTCAAAAGCACCTTTATCCCGTGCCTCACAAGCTCCGGTTCGAGGGTTGACACATTGTACTGAATAATAGAGTTGACATTTTCATTCTTGAAGGTATAGACGTCCGGTTTCGTAAGCCTCAGAAAGCCTTCCACAATTCTGTTGATTCTTTTCAGTTCATTTTTCATGTTTTCAGAAAGTTTGAAAAACTCATATCGTTTTTCCGGATCATCCGGGCTCAGGTTTGTCTGCAGGTAATCGGTGATGAGCCCTACGGTGTTGATCGGGTTTTTGATTTCATGGGCGATACCTGCAGCCAGGTTTTTCGTTATCTCCACACTTTCAAGCCTGCTCTTTTCCTCCTCATATTCGACAAGACCCTCCTGCATGGATTGAAAGGAGTTTGAAAGCATCTGAAGCTCTCTGCAGTTGGGATGTACGACGTCACTTCCAATCTCGTGGCTTTGAAGGTTTTTTGAGGCATCCACAAGCTGCATGATCGGGCGGGAGATACTTCTCGATGTTACCACCGTCAGAAATACTCCCAGTATGAGGGAAAAACCGAACACCAGTGCGATATTGTTGCGGAGTTTGTGAAGAATAGTATTTGAATCCAGCGAGAACTGGACGCTATTCATTTGAGGGAAATCCGGATTGAGAAGATAATTGCTGTAGAGATCGCCTGTAAGCGTCACACCCGCCATGTAGTTGTAGGACACACCTGATGCAAATACATGGTTGGAGGAAGATACCCTTTGTTCCATTCGCCATATGAGAAGGAGGGCTGCCCCCGCACTTATCACGAGCACAGCGAGAACGGGTATCATGATCTTACTTCTGATACAGAGCATCCGTTTCATACAAACCTCCGTAAAGAATGCAGCAATATCCGTGCCAGTATTCAACAGATTCGCTGTTCTCTTACTCCAATTATTCTTTTAGTTGCAGAGAATAATTTTTTCACTTTATCACTCATCCTGTGTACAAGTGAAAAAAGGGGGAAAGACGCCCAATAATAGGGAATCTTTTCCCTATTATTGTACACCGAAAAGAGGTAAAACACACGCGGGATTCTTTCAGAAGAGGGCCTTACAAACAAAGGTGTTCTGCTTGAATGAGCACTCCTCTATGAGAGGAGGTAAACATCAACTTTTTGGCGGGATGATGCGACCTTTTTCTCCTACCAGCGCAACGAACCTTTGTGCATCATCCTCCGACCCTACAATTTTCCCGTAGTGAATGGGGACCGCGACCTTTGGATGAAACATCGCTACAGCTTCCGCTGCCTGTTCATAGTTCATCGTGTAGGTTCCGCCCACGGGGAGGAATGCAATATCCGTATGCACCGAGCTCATCTCAGGTATTTTATCAGTATCTCCCGGATGATAGTATCGAACTCCATCCAGCACAAATACATACCCGTTCCAGTTCCTGTCTCGCGGGTGAAACTCCTTGTTTATGTTATACGCCGGTATCGCATGGATATGCACACCGTTGACATTTGCATGCTGGAAAGGAGCGATCCCCACGATATGTCCAGGGAGCCGCCCAAGTGCATCAAGGCAGTCATTGCTCGAAACAATCGTCGTATCCTCCGTACATATCTTCTCGATATCTGCAACAGAAAGATGATCGAAATGGCTGTGCGTTACGAGAACAATATCTGCCTTCTCCTGTTCATCTATCTGATAAGGGTCAACATATACAGTTTTACTTCCCCTTATTTTGATACTTGCGTGGCCGAGAAACTCAACGTTTTCCAGCATAGCCGACTCCCACGCGGTTGGGTTACTCAATGATCCCTTTTTCCATTCCCACTTTCCTTGCGATCTCATAGAGATCGTTCATTTCAAAAGGTTTCTTGATGCAGGCGTATACACCGGACTTGTACAGCTGTTGCTCATCCAGTGTGTCTCGACCTGTAATGAATACGATTTTCACTTCCTTATTATTTTTGAGGATCTTCCTGGCTGCTTCGATACCACCCATTTTCGGCATTAAATAATCCATAAATATCAGATCAAAAGGCTTTTCCTTTGCGATATTCAGTCCGAACTCTCCATCCTCCGCCATTGTAACCCTGCACCCTTTTTTGTCAAAATAGTAATATATGGTGTTTCTGACGTATTCCTCGTCGTCCACAATGAGAATATCCATATCGAGATTCTCGAGACTCTCGTACGCTTTTTTGGGCCGCCGGAATAATTCGATTTCCTCCTTCAGTTCAGCAGCGGTCTCCTTTATGCCGGGGAAGCGTATGGTGTACACAAGCTTCTTCTCCCCATCTCTTTCAACAAGAATGCTCCCCTTGTGATTATGGACGATGCGGTTGCAGATAGAAAGCACGTTTCTGTTCTCGATTTTTCCCTCCTTGCTGTCGACTTTCAGCACAGGTTCATCAAAAGCGAATATCCGCTCCAGAGATCTGAAATCACTCATATCGACACGATACTCCTCTCCGATGATCCTAATAAGAATCTGTCCGTCCGTGCTCGACACAAAAAACCCAGCAGAACCGTTTTCTTTGACGTTGTGTATCACATCATTTAAAATATTGAAAAACACCTGGACAAGCTGATCGTAATCCCCGTTCAGGAAAAACTTTTTTTTGACGTTTTTCTGGATGTGAAGCCCTTTTGCACGTATCTGATTCTTGGCAAGGTCTACCGCCTCATTCATTGCATCGATAAGATTGACCTGATCTGTCTGCGGACTTTCGACCCGTGCGAATGCCCGAAGGTTTTTTATTTCATTTCTGACACGATAGGAGGAGTCTATGACGACCTGGAACGAATCCTGAATCAGTTTCTTGTCGTCCGGGTTCAGCTGTGCAAGCTCAGCATACCCCTGCATTCCTGTAAGTATGTTGTTGATTGCATGAGCAGAGTCACTGAGCAGTTTTTTAATGAACTGGGGATTTGTGACGCCGGAAACACCTTTCAGTTCTTCTCTGCTCCAGAGGTATTTATATATCGAAAATAAAGTGACCTCGAAGATCGAACCCGGCAGAGATGGAAGCAGAATTCCATCGACCCACTGGTTTGATCGTCTTTTTCCCTCAATCCCGGGGGTCAGCAGAACAACAGGGAATTGTCCTTCAATCTTGTCCTGACCGGTGACCTTTTCCTCGAGTTCACCTGTGTAGAGCGGGTCGTCGCAGAATAATGCACCGGTATCTCCCTCATCAATATACTGAACAACCATCTCAGCGCTGTCTGCCGTCGCAACTTCATATCCGAAAGATGAAGATATTTCCCGGAATATGGAAAAGTTCTCGTGTTTTGAATTGAAGAACTCGGAATATACAATCGACTTTTTCAAATTCGGTACACTCCTTTATCCCTTTTCACTTCTGAATATATTGTAATCCACCGGTGACTTGAAATCAATTAAATGTAAGCGGTGCGGCTTTTGCTCTTATCCGTCGTCTTCGGATTCGGAATAATGGTTGTCCCCCTCAAGCTCGAACATCAACGCAAGTTCTCGATTGCATGCGTTGAAGTCCTCGAGTGTATCGCTGAGGGACTCAAGATTGAATCCTGAAAAGTAGATTTTGGCGAATACTGAAAAGTGTATTTCGTCATCCCCCTTCATGATGTTGAAATAACTTCCATACTCGTAGCAGATTTCAAGCATGGATTCAAGGTGTTCCCGTAAGAAGCTCTCCTCATCATTGTCGAAACTGTACGTATATGCGAGTTCGATAAAGTTGCTTTCATTTTCGATGAAGAAAGAACCGTCAAAATTCTTGTCCTTGCCGAATGAGGCTTGATAAATGTCCTCTGTCTGCTCCTGGTCAAACACTTCATACCCGAGTTCGCTGAAGATGGTTTCTGCCCTCTCTATTAAGTCGTTCATGACCATGATTAAGTATTCTCGTCCGTAATCGATTTTAATTTTTGTATCGTGCTCTCTTCCTCAAGAGTGTGAATACCGCGGGAGCTTTCACTCCAGACGAGGATTATTCTCACTTCGTTGGAGGTCAATGAGATACGCCCTCCGTTGCTGTTCTCTATTTTCTTGAGAATGATGCTTTCCTCCGGAACCATAAAATCACCGTTGCCCCAATGACCGCCGTGTATCGTCTTGTCGGCCCAGATCTTAATCACATTTTTTTGTGATTCCGTCAGATGAATATACATGTAAGCCCCTCAACGTTAAAGACAAGCTAATTTAATTGATATTTAACGTCAAGAATTTACTTGACCAATCGCCCCATCTATTTTTATATTCCAATGCATAGCAAAACTTTATGGAGTTCTGTCGTATGGCACGGGTTTGTGAGATATGCGGCAAGGGAACGACTGCGGGTCGTACGTACGCAAAACGTGGTCTTGCGAGAAGGAAAAAAGGTGCAGGGGTCAAAATAACGGGAATCGCAAAAAGATCTTTTGCGCCGAATCTGAAAAAAAAACGCGTAATAATTGACGGAAAGGTCAGGACCGTGAAAATTTGTACTTCATGTCTTAAAAGCGGTTCTGTTGTTTTGTTAAAGTCTGTAGTAAAAAATCCGGCTTAAGATCAGAAGCTAGAAAATAACTTCAGACAATCCATCGATAACGATGAGTACTTTTGCTTCCATCAGATTTTTTCTCGTGACTTCGCTCTGAAGAAGAACTTTCGCATCCTGATTTGAGATTGTGATATCTGTTTCGATGAGCTTTGTATTCTTCAGTGCGACGACCCTGTATGGATTTTCACCCACTCTTTCCTCGAACATGCTGTAGTCCGGGTTGTCAGTGAACTGAACCGCACCCCATCTCTGAAACGCTTTTTTTTCTATCAGATCGATAGAGTACACGGTTTGATGCAATTCGTCAAATACCCTCGGACAGAGCGAAGGCAGCCGACCGATTCCGCGGGCGTCTATGACGAGACCGGTGAAAGGTGCACTGAAGACATATTCCTCATAATCTGGAAAGTGTCCCGTATCCGCACCAGTGTTGATCAAGCGCCATGCGAACCCTTTTTCCCCGAAAAGAGGAAACGCCTGTGTAATATGTACGGTGTTATCAGAGTAGCGGATATCACTTTTTTTGTAACTTTCCGCATATTCAAACAATACTTCATTTTTTTCTACTTCTCTCATCAGGAGGTCACGGAAAAAGTCATACGCATCAATACGTAAATAGCTCATTGCCTGCACGAAATTCCGCATCAGTTTAGACTGCGCCCGCATTGCGGCTTCGCGCTGCCATTCTATGTAATTTCCTCTGTCAGTTGGAACAACATCCGCATTACCCGTAACTTCGAGCTCCAAATCGATCCAGTGTATTGAATAGGGAAGAACTATCTCAGCGTACACTCCACCCGTAGAAAAAGAAAGGAAAACAATAAGAAAAATAAGAATTTTTACTCTTCTAACCATTTTTTCACATAATATTTCTTTTTACAGCTGTTCGTCCTCAAAAATTCTGTGCACACATCCTTAATATCGGGATAGAGCGTGATGTGGTCAAGATCTCGAATCCGAAAAAACGAAAAATCCCTGACCCTCAGATCCTTTCCGAGCCGGAGATCATCCATCTCATCCGTTTCAACTCTGAAAGTAGGCTGGATGATATGCTGTTCAGGAGAAAACATCGATTCCACAACAAACAACATTTCTTTCACCGTAGAGTCGAGGTTTATCTCTTCCTTTAACTCTCTTCGAAGCGCCTCTTTTATTCTCTCTCCGACCCTGATTCCTCCCCCGGGGAGCATCCAGTAGGATTTTCCGTTCTTTACATGCTTCACCATGAGAAGGGTGTTTTTATGCGCAATGATTCCCGCAGCCCTGATTTTCATTTCCTTTTTCATTTTCGACTATAATTATTGTTTCACTGATTTTTTTTTCGTATATTTTGCATGCTATTGAAGTTTTTTCACTGATTTCCTGAGGCACACATGATCAACGGAATACAGCATATCGGGATTGGTGTAAACGACCGCGACAGTTCATACGACTTTTACCGGAACGCACTCAATTTTACTGTACCCATCAGTAAAGACACAGGCAACTGCGCCGGTGTTATCCCATTTATCGATGAAGATGAAATACGAAATGTCGTAATTCCCCTGAATCCCTTCGGAGGCGCGCTTATTGAGATATTTCAGTACACCTCTCGAAAACCTGTTCCTATTCCCAAAGAAGTCGACTTTTCCTACAATGGATTTCTCTTTTACAGTCTGAAGGCGAAAAATATCGAAAAATCTCTTGAAAAAATTGAGCAGCACGGCGGGAGAATAGTGTCACGAAAAAGCACATTTTCCCCGATGAAAGAACACGGCTGGAATACCGCCGTTTTCCAGGATATTGACGGTATTTATGGAACACTTCTCGAATACCCGGAAAGCAACGTGGGGTATGGAAACGGACATCCAAGGATTGGAGGAGTAGAGTATGTTGCGATTGGTGTCTCGAATATTAAGGAATCCACTGATTTCTACAGGAATGTTCTCGGCTATGATGTAATGCTGTACTCCATCGGGGGGAGTTTTCCGGAGTGGGACAAGATGTTTGGAAAGGGGAAAAAGCTAAAGAGAGTGCTCCTCCGAAGAAGTGCGAAACCAAATGGACTTTTCAGACACTTCCTGAGGGGAGGAATGATCGAACTCATAGAAGCAGAGGACAACACCGGTAAACACAACTTCGAAGGGAGAAAGTGGGGAGACATCGGATTCATGGAGCTCTGTTTCGACGTGACGAATATCGACGAAACACTTGAGATTGTGACAAAAAAAGGGGCTGAAATCATTGCCCCGCCCCACAGACAACACATGGGCATGAATACCTTTGCGACATTCGCATACATCAGGGATCCGGATGGTTCGAAGCTCGAGTTCGCAGATATCTCAAGTCTTCCGGTACCTTATTTTGTTATACGATTGTTCGTTAATCCCTTTGTAGTGGGCATTGCAAAACGATTGAAAATCATCTAATTACACCAGAACGCTGTTCTTCAGCCTCTTTATTCCCTCAACGATATTTTCCATGGACGTTGCAAATGAAATCCTTATGTAATTGTCCGCGCCAAATGCTTTTCCCGGCACTACCGCAATCTTCCCGTGTTCGAGCAGATAATCCGCGATTCCGATAGAATCGTTTATTTCCTTACCCTGAAATATCTTTCCATACAGTCCGCTCACATTGGGGAACACGTAAAACGCCCCTTCCGGTTTACCGCAGGAGATTCCGTGAATGCTATTCAATTCACCCACTATATAATCTCTTCTTCTTTTAAACTCCTTGATCCAGGAGTCGAAGAAACCGAAATCACCTCTCAACGCCTCAAGAACAGCCCATTGCGAAATTGATGTCGGATTCCCTGAAGTGTGGCCCTGGAGTTTGTTCACTGCACCGATAATGTCCAAAGGTCCGGCAGCATACCCGATTCTCCACCCCGTCATTGAGAATGCCTTGGAAACGCCGTTTATCACGACAGTTTTGCTTTTCACATTTTCAGAAAAACGCGCAATGCTCTCATGGGTTTTCCCGTCATAGAGAATTTTCTCATAGATTTCATCTGAAATTATCACAACATCTTTCTGTTCGAGGTATTCGGCAAGAGAAAAAAGCTCTTCCCTCGAATAGACGCTCCCGGTTGGATTGCACGGAGAATTGAGAAGGAATACCTTTGTTCTCGGCCCCATAACTCTGTCGAGATCATTCGGGGTGATCTTGAAACCGGAATCCTCCGTTGTCGGGATAATGGTGTTTTTCCCTCCGAGAATTCGCACCATCTCCGAATAACTCACCCAGTACGGAGCGGGAATGATCACTTCGTCACCCTCTTCGATGAGAACTGCGAGTACATTGAAAACCGAGTGTTTGGCGCCTGAATTTATGGTTATCTGCTCAGTTGTATAGTCGAGACCGTTGTCTGCTTTCAGCTTCCGAACGACTTCTCTTTTAAGCTCAATAATGCCGCTTGCAGGAGTGTAATATGTCTTGTTCTCTTCAATAGCCCGGATTCCTGCATCCTTTACACGCCGGGGAGTGGGGAAATCCGGTTCTCCTGCCGCAAAGCTGATAACATTGACCCCTTTTGCCTTCATCTGTTTTGCTTTCGTATCCATTGCGAGAGTCAGTGATGGAGAAATGTCACTCCGCCTGGCAAGTTCCATTTTTACACCCCTTTTCCGTGAATATGCTGTTTTAATAACTATTTGCGGGGAAAAAGGCAATAAAAACCGTGTGATCACTTGATCATCGAGATCAAAATAGAAAGTATCGTCAAATCCGTTAATATGTACCCAACAATGGGTGCGAGCATTCCCCCTGTTCCGCGACGAATCAACCCGAGAACATCGCAGCAGTAAAGAGAGAAACAGACGCTCTGTAGTGAGCGAATGAGACAGCGACGAGACAGAGAGCTGAAAAAATCGTAATGGCTGTTTGCCACGGTTTCCCGATGAGCTGTAAGAAAAATGGTCAGAAAAGGGGCGGGACAACCGAAAAAAGAAAGAGGGAAAACAGTACTTTCTTGCTTTTCTTTCTTTTCATGATGGGGTACAATATGTGAAGCTTCATCCGTTTTTGACTCCCAGAGAGTATCCATGAAATCAAAAACTATCAAGAGACACATTATCGTCCTCGAGGACGCGGAAGTAAAGATAATTTACAGGGCGCTCCAGCGTCTCGAAAATCAGAACTCGCTGCCGGCAAACGGAAAAAAACTTGAGGAACTGAGAGAGGAGTTTTATAAACTCATCAAACCTGAATCGGCGTATGTCAGAACCTCGAGAGGCAACTGAAAAAGGCGCAATACGGCAACTCTTCTTGTTGCAAAGTGGGATTTTCGGGATAACCGCCAGCGAGCGGCTTCAGTTTTGCAGAAGCTTCATCAGCTGTATTGCATTCTGAGGTGCAAAAGCTTCGTAATCATTATTGAAGTACACATACACTTCCGCACACCCCTGCTGAAGAACACTTTTTATCTGAGAGACAACGCTCTTTAACTCATCTTCAGTGTAGTTCGATGCGTATCGTGGCCCGCTTCCATGTAATCGAAAATACTTGAAAGGCGCGAAAACGCTCTCAAAATGGAAGCCTTTTTCATCGGAAACAGAAACAAAATCCGCTCCGAATCTCCTGAGCAAATCAAACGTCTCCTGATTGTGAAATGTTTCGTTTCTGAACTCGAACGCATATGAATACCCCTGCGGAAGGGTTTGGAGAAACCGGTCGAGTACCCTGAGATCACATCGAAGGGAAGGTGGCGTCTGAAAGAGCACCGCACCGAGTTTCCCGTGCTGCTTCACCGGCTTGATAAGGTGAAAAAAGAGAAGAATCTCATCGAGACATTCAGCCAGACGTTTCATGTGGGTCACTGCTCTGGGTGCCTTGAGAGTGAATA
>Ga0315545_1002271_pt1 | contig 17503 bp, 12 predicted proteins | sample SalMarSW160210MG_FD_203096 | JGI IMG/M metagenome (GOLD analysis project Ga0315545, IMG submission 203096) | Salt marsh sediment microbial communities from the Plum Island Ecosystem LTER, Massachusetts, United States - Salt Marsh Sediment SW1602-10 ...
GCACATCATAGATGCCTTTTCCATGGTAGGAGCCTTCACCGGTGAGATCCTGATGGACATCGGAAACAGCCTTGGTGTACGGGTCAATCCCAACCGCGTCCGCGAAGAGTCGGCTGAAAGTCGAGGCGCTCGTGCTCGGCAGGGAAGGGCTCACGCGCGGCTGGATGATGGTGTAGGAGCCAGCCAGAATTCTGCCTTCGGCATTGAAGCGTGGCTGGTTCATGGGGTGAGCCAGGGTCTCAATCATTCTGCGGGCAGTACCGAGAGGCAGCTGTGTGTCGCTGTCTAACGTGATGACGAACCTCACATTGGACAGATGATCCGGGTCGCCGACGTATACCAAACGATCGGCATCTTCAAGCCGCGTTCCATCGATCAGACGATTGAGTTCTTCCAGCTTCCCGCGTTTGCGCTCCCAACCGATGAATTTCTGCTCGGATTCGCTCCATGTGCGGTCCCTATGGAAAAGGAAGAAACGCTCACCACCATACCGATGGTTGAGAGCTTCGAGGCTTTCGGTAACAGTCTGGAGCAGTTTTTCGTCGTCCTCACGATGCGCCTGATCCGAATCCGTATAGTCCGTGAAGAGGCTGAAGAGCAGATTGTCTTCTTTGTTGGCCAGGTATCGGATTTCTAATTTCTCCACCTCTGCCCGGATATTCTCCGTGTCCACGAGCATCATGGGCACAACGACCAACGTCCGGAATGCATCTGGAACCCCCGAAACTTTGAAATCCATCTTCGGAAGAGTGCGGGGTGGAAGGAGCCGCGTGACTATGTAATTGACTACCTCGAGCGCAAGTTGGCTGGTGGGGATAAGCAAGAGGCAAGCCATGAAGAGCTGCAGCCCGGGCGACTGTCCGCGCAGCCCAAACCCAACGATCAGGAAGATGAATACGGCGGAGAAGAAGCTGAGCCCAAGGAAGTAAACGGCAGAATGATGGCGGTATACCCATTGCAGGGCGCGAAACCGTGGCGCTTCACAGCACCGTATGAGCCGCGCGAACTCGCGCCTTCCTTCCCCGATGAGATAGGTCCCGACGTGGATACATCGCTCATCCCCTTCCGATTCGCGCACGGCTTGCGTTGCCATCTCGATGGCGCGTTGGGCGACATGTTCCTCCGCCTGACCGGACCTACGGGAGAACTCTTCAATTGCCCGACGATACCGATCACGTGTGTCGAAATCCATCTTGGGATACACTCCGGATGGATCAAGCCGAAGCATCTGCTCCACGCGGCTGAGTTGTTCAAAGATTTGCCTCCAATCCAGCAAGGCGAGTTGTCTCAAACTGGTAAATGCATTCCCAATTGATATCTGATCCTTCGTCTGGCGGCTTTGCTCAAGCAGGTTAAGCTCGCTCAAGGATTTCCGGAGCGTGCGTTCAAGCCAGCTCTGAACCGGTATCAGCGCACTCGCTTCGTCATAGAGATAACCGATAAGTTGAGAACCAAAATACGGGTTTGGGCTGGGTTGTGTTTCAGCAAGTTCTGCCAGGATCGAGAAGAGGTGGTTTGGATCTCGCCGATTCGCTGTAATGAGCCTGTTCGCCCAGAAGTTGGCCATCTCCCGCTCTCGCACGTCTCTTTGAGCTTGTACTGCGAGATTTTGGACGTTCTCAATCAATGCGGTGCGCAGCATCTGGGGTACAGCCCAAAGTTCACCAATCGTCAACGTGCGCACGGATTGATATGATTCAAGGAACGCAAGGATGTTCTCCATGTCCAGACGCAAGTCCGTATGGGAGACGAGTTCTTTCGCCAAGCCGTAGATGCGGGGCAAACCTCGGTAGGATTCATTGGCAAGGACAGGAAGCTGCTGGTAATAACGCCGGGGAAGGTTAAGTTGAACATCGCGAACGTTGCCCTCAATGATGTACTCATTATCAAGGATCCACTCAGCAGCCGGAGCCACACTCTGTTCCAATCGACTCGCTTCTGAGAGGTCCGAGCAAACTTGATGGATCCATTGACGGGTCTGCTCGAGACGCTCGAGTAGCCAGGTGTTTTGCTGCCGCTCTGGGTCAACCTGGTGGTCCTTCGCCAGCAGCTCGGCATGCTTCCGAATCTGCGTTGGCGAGAGTGGCGCGCCTGCGCTCCGCACATCTCCGATCGGACCCTCGCGCTTCGGATGCAGGACGAACACTGCCGGCGGGATCTCGCCGATTTCCCGAAGCACCGTCACTGGAAACCGCAACGTTTCGATCGGCGCCTGGAGAATCAGGACAGTCTCGTCAGACACCAACCAGCGTGCGTGATTTTCAAGCAGCCTTCGCTCGATACCGTACTTCGACCGTCGTGTCCACACCGCACCGAAGAGGGTTCCGACTAATCCGCCCACCAAGATCGACGCCAGGGTAGAAAGGGATTCGCTCAGAATCGACGCTGGCCAGTAGAGGATCGGGGAAGCAACACCGGCAAAGCCCCCGAACAGGATGGCCGCCAGGGTCACCACGATAGCACGGCTCCAAAGGAAGGAGTCCTGTGTGCATATATCTCCGTTGGCGGTCTTGTGCACCAATGCCACGCGGCGGAAGCCTCTCCTCTTCAGCTCCCGGAGGGCACCACGAGCTTCATTCCGTCTTGCGAAGTAACTTATGAGAATATTTGCTTCCATTTTCCGTTGTCTCTCCCAAAAATTCCGTATTTGTTCGATTTCAATGACTATGTAAAATCCTTGATTTTCTAACAAAGGTTAAAACTACCGGAATATTTGGGTGTCCACCCGAAAAACTCCGTCCCTTTTGTCAATAAAAGACTTACGCGAACTTGCCACACGTAACTAATTGTACTATCTTGGCGGCATGAACAGCCGGGCGTAGTTTAGAATAATCGTCTCATCCAGCGGATGGCTCAATACCATCGCACCATATTTCCCATTACCGCTGACAAGAGCTTGTTCCCATGTATCAGCAGGTCGAGTACTAATGAAGCCACGATGAGGAATGTTTGTGATTGTTGATTGCCAATCTGCAGAAACCTGCTTGGTAACATCCGTGCTGTATCTTGCTCAGCATTGCACACAGAGATTACCGCTGCAAAACAAACGCTCGAAAGCAGCCAACTCAAATATTTACTGATATTCATATCTTTTCTCCTGTTCTATATGGAGGAGGATGATACTATATTGTAAAACTTTCATTATATAGATCTAAAGTTTTACAATCCATAAAAAAGCTATCGTTTCAGTGTCACTATGTGACAATTTCTTGTCACTAGCATTGAAAAATAAGTAATATCGGGAAAGAAGGTTCACGACAAACTTTCAAATAGTTATTTTATGCAATGCTCCCGCCATTAAGAGCTAAAGATAATTCCAGGTCTTTTTTTCGTGTTAGCGGAGCTTTGGGGTCATATGCAACAACGGTCACTTATGAAGAACTCATAGCAAATACTAAAATCCCTGTTACCACAAATTTTTATTTTGAGGTATCCATTGCAAGATTTGACGATGGGACATTGTAAATCTCTGATTCCTGTTTAAATCCCAATGCTTAGTCTTTACCCTCAAGTAATTTTATAAGAATTTCTTTTGTCAGCATCCCTAAATCCCGTTGTTTCTCTACGAATGGGCGAACATCTGAAATCACTTTATCCCAGTCATATTTTGAAATTCGCATTGCTGTTTTTTTCCTCCAATTGTCGGCAGTAATTTTTCTGCCCCTCCAGCCCGTCTGCTTTAAGGCGTTATTCAAAAAAGCAATATTTGGTTCCGGCCAGGTTCTATCGGAAAGATACCACATCAAATCATAAATATCTCTGCCTTTGACATACCTGCGGCTCAGTAAAGCATGGAGTTTGCCTGCCAGCAGAGAACTTTTGTCATAATGTAGTAAGTTCAATAAACAATGTCTGCGTACAACGCTCGTTTCAAATACAGCTTTGGATGGCGGATTGGTGTCAATCTCCACCTTAATTGAGATAGTTTCAGATCTGTGTGATGAAAGGCCGATTTCATAAAGCAGACCTTCGAACTTCAAAAAAGCCGATTTGACAGTTTTTTCAATCTTGGCTTTGACTGTCAATTTATAATCTTCTTTCTCGAAGGTGCTTTTGATATTTTTCATTAACTCAGTAAAATCATCTTCAAGGTCAGCTTTAACTAAAGAAAAATCAAGGTCCTCCGAAAAACGAGGCATTGAATATAAAAATCGCAAGGCGGTTCCTCCTACAAACACCCAGTGTACAAAAGCACTGTTTTCCTGTAAACTTTCAAGAACTCTGGCTTGAAGGTATTCTCTGGTAATACATCTTGATAGATTGTTGTCCTGAATTTTCTCGGTGAGCTGTTTTAAATATTCTTTCACAACTCGACACCTTCACCTTCATTAATAATTGTTTCAATATTATTTACAGCCCTTCTAAGTTTAGGACTGTCCGATTTTTGGGCATATTGCCGGAGAATATCTTTACTGAGTTTATCAAGGTTCTGAAGTCTTAGTTCCTTGAGAAATTCTTCCCGTTCTCCACCTGGAGTTAAATATACCAAATCGAGTAAAGCTTTTTCTGCCGTAGCCACAAAGGCTTGCTGCTTGTCTGATATTTCGAGCAATTGATAACCGCAGAAGAGATTCTTGTTGACGTGTCTGTATTCAAATCGCCCCAAAGGCGTTTCAATTACCTGAGGTCTGGTGTTTGTAATACTGGTAGTTACAGGGACAAACTCAGGGATCAAACCATGCCGGGATAGTGCCGACTGGAGACTCACATAAGAGGGTGACTTAAGTAAGTTTGCGATACTAAAAAGTTCTGGCTTGATCTTTCTATAAGGCTCTGCAAGTGTATAGAAACCTTTATGAAGTTTGATAAGCCTGCCATCCTTTACCCAGCGGGCAAGCTGTAACCTTATTTGTGGCAGAATTTCTCCCGCAGCCAGAAATCTGGTTGAAAAACATGGCACATCGCCAGCTTTTTTTAACATATCTTCAAATTTCATCGCAGTAATATATCATATTCGACATCTTTCAGCAATAGTTTTAGTAAAAAAAAACGTCATCAGTGAAATCAAAACACTGTAGTCCAAAATTTATAGGCGAAATAATTCGATTTGTAAAAAAATAAGAAAACTCATAGCTTGTTTTGTATTATAAATTTCCTATTATTTTCTATAACCCTGTCTGTTTGTGCAGAAACATCTTGAACATATCTTGTTGCCATTGTTAAATCTGCATGACCGAGTAGCCTTTGAACAGCAAATGGATCACCGGACCTTGCTGCTATTGTAGCGGCAGTTCTTCTCAGTGAATAGAAACCTGTACCTTTGGGTACGTTGAGACCCGTCTTTTTAATCAGCCTTGAAAAATTTGTTGTGATTAAACTTAACGTTGTATATTTCTCGTTACCATTAATATCAGTCTTTAAAATTGTCTGTATGTAGGGATTACCTCTATTCGTATAAAAAACAAAACTACCTTTTCTGGGAATCTTTTGAAGTGACTTTATGGTCTCAGGCCATAATGGCAAATCCCTATATATCCCTGTTTTTCTTCTTGGTAGTTTAACTCTGGCATTGTCAAGGTCCAGGTCTGTCCATTTGAGACATGCACAATCGGTACATCCAAAACCACAATTTAATCCAAGCCATATCATAGCTTTCATTTTAATATCAGAAAAAACAAGCAGTTTTTTTATTTGTTCTGAGCTGAAAGTGAACCTGTCTTGGTGAATAACTTTTCCTCTGGATATGGCATCAATATTGGGAATATTCTTGAGAATATCATTCTTCCTGGCCCAGTGAAACATAGCTTTCATGACACTTATATGAAGATTCAATCTGCAGACTGAGCCATAATGTTTTTGGAGTCTTCTTTTGTAATTCTGTAAACTCAGAGTTGAAATGTTCTTGATTTTGCAGTTCTGACTAAGAAAATCCATTAATTTATTAAGGCTGCCAATTTGGTCATTGTAGTGGCGTGCAGAAAGATTCTTCGCTAGTAATTTTAAATGCTGATATTTGAGATACATATCACAAAGCTGCTTGAGTGACATATTACCGTTGGCTGATATTTGTGAATTGTTATCATACCCATGCAGAAATATTGCCTGATCGAGATAACTTTGTAATGCCTCTTTCTTGTCAGAACCGAAATAATATATCTTTCCTCGGATCTTTTTACAGTATTGTCCTGTTGGATGACGTGTAAGTGGAAATTTGTCCGAACGTGTTTTTCTGTTTGAAGCTTTCATGGTTTCACCTCCTCAAAAAAATGGTTAGAAATTGACACGATATTCATGATTTAGTTGTAGAAACGGTTGTAGCTTTCCGACAAAAAAATCAAACTCGAAAATCACAACTGACTGCCATATAACAATTTGTGATTATTATATGAAATCAAAGCAGATAGGTCATTGAATCCATCATACAAAAACCACTGTTATCTCTTAAATAACGGGATCCAGAAGAAAGGAAACCTCGCAATAAATGTGCCAAATGTGTGCATGTCATCAGAAAATGAAAGATTCTTGAAGGCTTAAGTACTTTATTAAGAAGCACTTATGGAATGCTATTGCATTTTTAGGCTGGGGGCATTATACCCCCGGCCCATAGAGACCTAAGTTCTTTTACAACAAGGGCTTACATCGATTAAAACTGGAGGCGGGGGGATTCGAACCCCCGTCCCGAGATGCTTCAAGACAAGCTTCTACATGCTTAGTCGCTTTATTGTTAATTCGCCTCGCTAAACGCCGAACGACAGGCTCTTAACTCGGCTATTTCGGAATTGGGCTCTCGCCAAACCGGCCCGAACAACCGGCTCGACCAGCCTGCTGTTTGACGCCCTTACCAGACCCGCAGGCAAAGTCGGGCAGGACGAGCCGCTAAATTAGGCGGCCATTCGCAACTGATAGTTGCCAATTAAAATTTGTTGCCGGATGATTAGCCAGGCCAACCGGCGTCCTGGGCATGCAACTTGGCTCTCCGCCATCCGGTCGAAGCCATTCGCCCCCTTATTCACTTTTCAAAAATCCCACTTGCTCAGAGATAATCTTTATTTCCAAACCGCAGAAATATTCTACCATAAATTACGCCGAATGACAATAAATGTTTTTTTGCCGAATTAAATTACGATTCGTTCTTAAATGCTGGTTTGGATTCTTTGTTAATAGGATTTCAACGTGTTTTGTTGTTCGAATCAACGCTGCTGGCGGCTTTTTCAAAGTGACAGCGGGCCTGCTAATCAGCAGAACTTCTTCATAATAGCGGCGGTGTGCATCGAAATCAGCATCAGGTAATCCAGATCGCTGAGACTGTAGTGCTTGTCTTTCATTGCGTTGTCGGCATATATAACGCCGAAGCAGCCGTTCGGTCGCATAATCGCAGCGATCAATGCAGAGCGTATCGCCTCCTCCTCTTCGATTTGAGCGGAAACCCGCGGCAGGACCAGGAACTGTCCTTTATCAACAACCTGAGTGATTTTCTGCTGAAGTTTTAACACACCCAAATCAACCGGATTACCGTCTCGTTTTTTGCCGGCGTGACATGTCATCGAGCCGGCAGGCCGTGTCCTCAAAGCACACCAAACGTGGTATGCGCTGAACTGCTCCAAAGTTATATCCAACAAAGTCAACAGAAGCTCATCGAGACTGCCTGCGTCGCAGATTGTTTCTGCCGCCTGTGAAAAATCCGTCAATCTTCTGGCCGCAAGTCTCATAGCGGGAGCATGCCCGGCGTCCGGTTTTCTAACCACGGTCTCGTGAGGCGGCACCGCCAATGAAGCTTCCAGATGAAGTGTGTCATCGAGCTGCATGGCTTTATCATCTTCGGAGATATCTTCTTCTATAACTATATCTATGATAAAATCCGTGATACGCAGGCAATCGCCGTGCTTGATTTCGGCTTTTTGAACCGCTTCATCGTTGAGGTATGTTTTACTCGACGAATCAAGGTCCTCAATTATCCAGTTTCCGTTCTCTGTGCTGTGAATTACCGCGTGTTGCCTTGAGACCGCTCTATCCGGCAAAAATATGTTACTATTGGCTCCTCTGCCGATTGTAACCGGACCCTTTTGAAACTGGAATTCCTTTGTATCGCCGTCTTTTTGTCGTAAGAGGATGCGCATGACCTTTCTCCTTTTTAATTCACTTTCTGAATGCTCGTGCCGTTATCATACAGGATTTGACGCTTTTTGTCAAGGATTCAGTTTTTGAACAGTGGGCAGGCTGTGGAGTTGACAGGCTGATATTTTGTATTTTCAGGTAAACCGACCTTTTTTTGCCGGTAAACCCGGAAATTAGGGCATGTACCGTGAATTTTCCGCAAAAGCATATCAGGATAATGCGTTCGATAATGTATCAAAATTGGCATCAAAAGGCCATAAAAGGATTTTTTTAAACCTGCCTTTCTTTTATGACGACAAGTCAAGTGTTTAGCCAGAAGTGTGCTTATATTGTACACATGTCATATGGGGGTAAATGACCTTGTGACAGTTGTATGAGGATTGTAGAAAGCGTTCCTGGTGGCGGGATACGGAAGTCGAAGACTGGGATTGATTATTTACTCCATACTGCCGGGTGAGAGATTTAGCAGGTGCAATTTTAATAACCGCCCAATTGTGATGGGGTGATTGAGAAATAGAAAATTTATGGGGGTGACATTGATGGTTATGAAACTGGATAAAAGAACATGGAAAAAGTGTGTTGTCATCTTGCTTACTATATTTATTTCAACAATGCAAGTAAGTGCAGAAGGACAAGAACAGAAATCACAGCCTAACTTTATTGAAGATTTTGTTGCGACATTCAAGCCTCGAATAAAGTACTCACCGGCCGATGAGCCGGGTGTTGATACTGATGCTCTTCCCAACTGGCTCCGTTCCTGGAAAGAGTTTAAGAAGCAAATGGAAGAACAATATGGAACGAGTATAAGTATTCTGCTGGATGATCATCATCAGCATATTCTCAATGGCCCCGGCTCACGCAAAGGGCGTAATATATTCTGGTGGAATCTTACTGTTAAGCAGAATCTCTGGGAAGATGGCAGACTGATTTTCAAGGCAAGGGGTAGTAATACCGATGGTAATCCTCCCAACGGCATCACGCCGTTAGTCGGTGCCGGACTTAATCTGGATTGGGCGGCATATGAGACGGAATTAGGTTATATAGCGAATCTTTATCTTGAGCAAAAGCTTATGGACGGAAAGCTGCTTGTTGCACTGGGTAAGTTGACATTTCCGAGCTATTTCGACGAGAATAAGGTCGCAGGCTGGGATTTTTTATCTCACTCATTGGCCAGAAACCAGGCATTCATCCACAAATACCACACCATTGGTGCTTTGGGTCGGTATGATGTAACTGATGATTTTTATGTACAGGCCGGAATTACCGATGTGCAGGGAATCTGTTCTGAAACAGGATTGAATACAGCCTTTCATGGGGAAGACTATTTTTTAACAATGGGTGAGATGGGAAAGAAAATCCAAAACGGCCGAGGACTCGAAGGTAATTATCGCTTTGATATCTGGTATGACCCTCAACCGTTAAGCAGACATGACGGCAAAGGATTTGAGCGGGATACAGTTGGTCTCGGGCTCAACTTTGATCAGGCAATAACGGAAAAAGCAGGTGCTTTTTTCCGCTATGGCTGGGACGACGGCCGTGTCCGAAAATTCTCCAATTACTGGAGTATTGGGGGGACATGGAAAGGCCCGAATCCGGCGCGTGAAAAAGATGTTCTTGGATTTGGTGTTGGACAGGGAATTACTCATCAGGATTATCGAGATGCCAACAGCGCTACGCACACGGAAACTATTTTTGAGGCTTATTACAAGATACATATGACTGATTGGTATTCAGTTACTCTTAATGTTCAGACGCTGCTTAATCCCGGCACAAATTCGCACAATGATGCATCTGTAATTCCCGGCATTAGGCTTGTGATGCTCTTCTAATTGTCATGGCAAAATTTCAGGATTGTATCGTCTATTATGAATAATGGTGTAATAAGGAGTTTTTACGATGAGTGATACAAAACCAAATTTCGATAATAAAAATGCGGCGGTTTTTGCCGTCATGCTTGTAGTTGTTTCTTTATTGAAGAAAAGTATTTTGACAAGATTTTTCAGATTTTCCAGGCCCTCTTAGAAGTTTATTATCTAACAGGGCTAATCTATGCATTGTAAAAGAGTCGTTGCATTACGGAGAAAGGAGGCGGTTGGTATAAAGAAAAAATGCTGTTGAGTATCCTTGTTCTTTCTATATTTTTATTTTTTTTAGAAGTAAATGTTTATACGGAGCAAAAAATGATTTCTTTAAAGGTCCCTGATTGGTTTCCTAACATTTCAGGGAAGGAGGTGTCTAACATGATAAGAAGAATAAGTCAATTGGTCATTCTGAGTGTGGTTCTCTGCCTCGTAGCTGCCAGTCACGTCTTCGCGGGAAACAACAAAAAACTTACAGTTGCAGCTGTCATCTATGTGAAACCCGGATTTGAGGACCAAGTCGAGCAAGAACTCCTCAAACTGGTACCCCTTACCCATAAAGAGCCGGGGTGCCTTCAATACGACATGCATGTGAATATTGATTTGGATACCTTAGAAGTAAATCGCAGGATGTACTTGTTTTACGAAAACTGGCGGAGCAGAGAGGATTGGGACCTTCACATGAAGATGCCCTATCTTAAGAACTGGTTTGATATGGCTCCAAAGGTAACTGAGAAAATTGAACTTACTATTTGGGAAATGTATGAATCAAACACAAATCCCACCTTCCGAGGAACAGCACCTGAACCTGAGAAGCAACTTTCGCTTATGGCCCAACTCTTTCTCAAACCCGAATTTGTAGATAAATGCCATAAGGAAATGCTCAGCCTGATACCCCTTACCCATCTGGAGCGGGGTTGCATCAACTATGATATGCATGTGAGTCTTGATATGGATACTATGGCGCCAAATCCAACAAAAGTTATGTTTTACGAAAATTGGTATGATTACAAAATCTGGAAGACGGAACACATGGAGGAGCCTCCCTTGGTAAGATGGTTCGGTATGGCTCCAAAACTAACTGATAAGATTGAGCTTACCGGGTGGCAACTGATTCGCTTTAGCGAAAAATATGAACCTGTCCAATGGAAAGCTGAATAAACAGCAAACTATTGAGGGAGCAGGGTCTTTACCGTTTTTATAAGGTACAAGGGTGACTATCGATGCAGATCGTTACCCTTGGCCTTTTAATGATACTGAGCCTTTATGGTTCCTCTGGCTTTCGTGATGGTGGCTATGATGTGACATCAAAGTGCATTCTCAAGGAGATTGATGGGCCGGACCAAAGTGTATAATGTGTTGCCTAAATGAGGGCACGTAGAGAAGGATGTTTTGAGAATCACTCTAATATTGAGAGGTAGTTGAAAAAGTAATTTAATGAATACTTTCCAATAAGATAATTATTTTGTGAAAAGCGAGGTCATTTTGAGGCTCTTGAAGACTGTATTCTCTATGTCAGTCTTTATAGGTCGTCAGTAACGCGATGTAAGGAGGTTATCATGAATTTGCAAAAAAGAAGAATATCTTTTTATTTGAGAACGATGGTATGCTTGTTGGTTCTTACGTTTGTGCATCTTTATATAAATCCCACTAAGTCGTTGGCTGGAGAGCAGGCAGAAATGGCATTAGCTGCGGTTAAGAAGCTTGTAGAGACAGGAGAAACTACAAAGGATTCTACTATTAAACTTTTAGTCAAACAGGGAAATATCAATAATTTTTGGGGGGACAATTTTGAAATAAAAACTGAATGGGAGGAGCGGACTGGGATATTGATTGATGCTAAAATCATGCCACAGCGGCCAGTCATGGAGTATATTAAGGAAAACAAAGATATAGATATTACGGTTGCTCGGCAGTGTGAATATCCTGATTTATATTTAGGGAATTACATCGCTGATCTCACTGGTTTTGCTCAAAAATACAAATTTATTTTTGATGACAATCCGGTTAACGGATACATATTGCCAAAGATGCAGACAGAATTCGATAATAAAATCGTGGCCGTTCCTGCCGATGGAGATATAACGGTTTTATATTTAAGGAAAGATCTCATGGATGATACTGTGCATAAAGAAGCATTTAAAAAGAAATACAACCGTGATCTTACCATGCCGGAAACTTGGGATGAATACCAAGACTTAGTAAAATTTTTCCACAATTACAAAGAAGGATTTTACGGATCGTGTGAACAAAGAGACCCCTTAACAGGTTGGATGTTTTGGATGCCGCGATACACATGTCGGGCAAATCCTAATCAATATTTATTTGATGAGAATATGCATCCTCTTATCGATTCTTCCGCCGGTGTTGCTGCCACGGAAAGCTATCTGGCAACCATACCTTTTTCACCTCCTGACGTATTAAAAGAAGATAATGATTATAATTATACAATGCCCTTTTTTAAAAGAGGTGACGGATTCTCATGTATCATAACTTTGGCTGGAGCGAAGATATTTAATTTAGAATCCTCAGCAATTAAAGGTAAATTTACGTGTGTTCCTATACCGGGAGCAATAGTTGGCGACAGGTTAGTCAAAAGGCCAAGCTTTATATACGGAAATAATTTGGTGATTGCCAATACAAGCAAGCATAAGCAATTGGCATTTCTGTTTGCGATGTGGTTGTCTGATCCGGATATATCTGTCCGTAGTATTTTGGTGAAAAGTGGAATAGATGATCCGTATCGCATGAATCATATAACTGATGAGCGTGTATGGTCCATTTATACTAAGCAAGTTCTCGATACTTTGGCGCAACAGATTACCATTACCACGCCGGCAGGAACAGGATTACCTGGAGATACAGAGTATATTCAAGCACTTAATAAAAATTTATTATTAGCCGGGAAAAGGGAATTGACGGCCAAAGAAGCAATGGAATGTACAGCTCAGGAATGGGAAGCAATAACGGAGAAATATGGAAGGGAGAAACAAATTCGTTACTGGCGATCATTTACAAAAAAATTCCCACAAGAGTCCTTTCCTGTTTCTACTGAACATCGGTAACAATGTCTTGAGGTTGGTTATTTTTATTATGAGTGATGCTCAAAAGAGAATAAAAATAAGATTTTTTTATAAGCTTTTAATAGGATTTGGAATACTCTGTCTTATTATAGGTATTATTTTAATATCTGGAAATAAAACCATTAAATATGCTTCTGACACGCTACATATTGTAGTTAACAAGCAGGTGCGATCATTAGCGCAGATCAACCAGCTTCACTATCGCGCCATTCACATTCGACTTTTAGAAGTAGAATTTTCACAAATTAATGATTACTATACTATTTCTGGAGGAATTGATAACTTGTATGCCCTCGCAGAATCATTTGAGAAAGATCTTCGCAATTTTGTCTTGTCCTTTATTTCAGAAGATGAAATGGCCCCTTTATTATTGCGCAGTTGGGAGTTATATCGAAAGGATTTAGAGCAGAGCTTACAGTATACAAAATCGATGGATATGGTAGAAGCCAAGAAAACAAGCAGATACTCCTCTTTTCCAAGATTTCAGGTGTTCTCTAAATACTTGGAACAGATATCAACCAAAATTGAAGAGAGAGCACAGCAAGATTATGCTAACTCAACTGTTGAGCTAGAAAAGAAAAAACATATATTTTTATTGATATCAATTATTGGGATAATAGGAAGTATTGTTATCACTTTTCTCTTATCTCGATCCCTTTCCAGCCGTATTATGGCATTGAGAACAGAGGCATTACGTTTGGCAGATGGCGATATGAAAAATCCTATCCCAATTGAAGGTAATGATGAGCTTACAGATCTTGCTGCAGCTTTTAATGTAATGCGTGTTAATATCCAGAATAGAGAGGATGCGTTAAAGTCAGCCCATGATGAATTAGAGGAACGAGTGAAAGAGCGTACGGCTGAATTAACCATAGCAAACCAGCATTTGGAAGAAGTAAAGGGAGAACTGGAGAAGGGTAACAATATCTTAATTAAAGAGATCACCGCACGCAAGAAAGCAGAACAGCATCAGGCACAACTGCTCGAACAACTGGAGAATGCTAACCAGGAGTTAAAGGACTTTGCGCACATCGTTTCACACGATTTGAAAGCTCCGCTGCGTGGGATTAAGACCCTGGCGGGTTGGATGTTAAATGATTATGCGGATAAACTGGACGAGGAGGGCAAAGAACAACTGAATTTGCTTTCGAGTCGAGTGGACCGAATGCAAAATCTGATCGAAGGAATTCTCCAGTACTCTCGTGTAGGACGGACGAAGGAAGAGAAGCAGGTGGAAGTGGATTTGAATCAGCTTGTGACCGAAATTATCGATATGCTCGCTCCACCGGAAAATATCGCGATTACTGTTGAAAACAAATTGCCCGTCATTGAATGTGAGCAAACCAGAATTACACAGGTATTCCAGAATCTTCTCAGTAATGCCATCAAGTATATGGATAAACCACAAGGCTGGATAAAAATCGGATGTAACGAGGAAAACGGCTTCTGGAAGTTTAGTGTTGCCGATAATGGTCCGGGTATTGAAGAAAAGTACTTCGACAAGATTTTTCAGATATTCCAGACTTTGTCCTCGCGTGACGAATATGAAAGCTCCGGTATCGGCCTTACGGTTATAAAGAAGATTATCGAGTTATATGGCGGGAAGATTTGGATTGAATCGAAAATCAGTGAAGGCAGCACGTTCTTTTTTACTTTTCCAACAAAAGAAATGGTGGTGAAACATGCTCAGTTCCAGTCAAATATTGTTGATTGAAAATAACGATGATGATGCAAAGATTGTCGAGCTTACTCTCAGGGATGTTCGAATCACGAACACGCTTGTTCATAAGGTTGATGTTGAAAGTGCTTTGGAGTATTTACGGGACAAAAATCAACCAAGGCCGTGTATTATCCTTCTGAATTTGAATCTGCCTCAGATGCAGACTTTTAAATTTCTGAAAGCTTTCAAGGCTGATGATACAATAAGAAAAATTCCGATCGTAGCCCTGATTTCATCCGAGAACGACAAGATAGTAGCGGAGAGTTTTAAATTGGAAATAGCCGGTTTTATCGAAAAGCCTATTGATTATAAGAAATTCATCGAGGTCGCCAGAGCGCTCGATATCCAGTGGACCTTAAAAAGGTATCAAAATGAAGATCAGTGATGACTTGCAAAAAAAGCCCCCGTGTTGACAGGACCGAGAATATTCCTATATTTTTAATTGGTTATTTCTGAAATACTCGTCTGCTGCTACACAGGGGCAAAAAAACACTGACCCTTTCTTCTTAATTTTCAAGTTATTATTTTCGCTAACAGAATGCATCGGCTATTCCCGTTCTTTGTCTTGAGCTTTTTTATAGACCCCGGAAACGACGGTTCAACACAGGCAATAAGACCGGAATCTGCGAAATCCCTCACCCTTTTTCCATTCCCCAAAGTTCCATCTTAACAATTTGAATATTTTCACTGGTACGAAGCGGATTCTCTTACTTAAATCCGATAACGAAATGCCGGTTGGTAGAAAATTTTTTTTATAAGAAGGAAAAAAATACGGATTTTTTAATCCATAAAACATCTCCAGACTAATCTTAAAACCTGCAGAAAACATAGGAATATTCCTGCCGAATAAAACCAGCAAAAATCGTTTACAAATTGCGAATCCACGCGAACTGGTAATATAGGATAGGAGCAATAAGAATTCACTTGTTTTAAGCGCCCCTTTGAAGTACTCTTAATAGCCTGTAAGAAGTATTAATAATTGTCTTTTTGAGGAGAAAACACAGATGACCGTAAAAGGACAAAGCAAGAGACGACACGCAATTATTACCACGCTTCGTGCTTTGACAATTCTAATACTCGGCGCGAGTTCTGCTATGGCTGGAGAGAAGACAGAATGGCAGGATCTTTTCGACGGTAAAACCTTGAACGGGTGGCAACAACTGAACAGCACGGCTAAATATGAGGTCCGAGACGGGATGATTGTTGGGACCACCGTTACGGGCTCTAAGAACAGTTTCCTCTGCACGAAGAAGGACTACGGCGATTTTATTCTCGAATTGGATTTCAAGGTGGACGAAGGACTAAACTCGGGCGTTCAGATCCGCAGCCAGAGTCTTAAGGAATACAAGGACGGACGCGTTCGCGGCTATCAGGTTGAGATCGATCCCAAACAGAAAGAGCTTTACTCAAAAAGCCCTGCGAATCTGTTGGGCAATGGCGAGGAAGTTCCTCCGGGAACCGAACCACGGCGCTGGACTGGGGGGATCTATGACGAAGCGCGCCGTGGCTGGCTCTGCAATCTTACTCGGAACGTAAGGGCGCGCAATGCCTTCATGCCGGGTGAATGGAACCATTTCCGCATCGAGGCCATGGGTGATTCTATGCGGACCTGGCTCAATGGCGTTCCGGCAGCAAGCATTGTGGATTCCATGACACCGAACGGCTTCATTGCCCTGCAAGTGCATGAAACCAAAGAAAAGGAGCCGATGCAGGTGTACTGGAAGAACATCCGGATCAAAGATCTGGGCTTTAATAAAGCGAAACCGGACCCTCACTACGATCCTGATATAGGCGACTGGCAGGCCACTAAAGCAGAACTCGTTGCGCTGGTTTTTCCGATTAGCAGTAACGAGCTCCAGGCAAACCTTTTCCATGCGTTTGATACAGCCGAGGAGCCGGTTTCCGTTCTCAAGGGTGTGCGAGGCCCGAATAGCATCGCATTCAGTGGAAACGGCTGGACGGGTTCAATCCAGAAAGAGCTTTTCAAAGTCTACAAGGACGGGGAAAAATTTGAGATGCGTCGAGTGACGCGCTACTCACCTACGCTGAACGCCCCGCCGCCCAAAGCCGCCATTTTGCTGTTCGATGGGTCCAATCTGGATGAGTGGACGCGGCAAAAAGAGAAAGAGTGGGATAAGGAAGAAGGCCCAGCGGATAGCTGGACAATCCTCCATGGCGGCCGATTGGAGCCTGGTGTCCGGGCTGGCTCTATCATTACAAAAAAGCAGTTCAGCGATTTTGAACTTCACTTGGAGTTTCGACTGCTTGGCGGCGAAATCAACAGCGGCGTTTATCTCCAGGCACGCTATGAGGTGAACATTAATGACTCATATGGTATCCTCGAGGGTTCCCAATGCGGGGCGTTGTCAAATTTACCCACATCGGTGGAACCCCGTGTCCACATGGCAGCTCCGGCCTTTCAATGGCAAACTTATGACATCGTTTTTCGAGCGCCGCGTTTCGACAAGAACGGGACGAAAATTGAGAAAGCCCGCGTTACTGTGGCGCACAATGGTGTAACCATTCATGACCGTGTGGAACTGGACCCGCCAAGAGGCGCGGCCGGCGGATTCGGGGAAGCGCCGACAGGCCCTATTATGCTTCAGCAACAAGGAGATCCGCTTCAATTCCGTAATATCTGGATTGTGGAAAAGAGTATAACTAGGAGTCTGTCGGATTACCTCATATAGTTTCAGTAGTTTTGGTCATTTTATATCTGGTGATTTAATATTTTGAGTCGGGTTTTTCAAATAGGTCAAAAACACACCTTTTTACCGTTGGCGCGT
>Ga0315545_1002272_pt1 | contig 17502 bp, 15 predicted proteins | sample SalMarSW160210MG_FD_203096 | JGI IMG/M metagenome (GOLD analysis project Ga0315545, IMG submission 203096) | Salt marsh sediment microbial communities from the Plum Island Ecosystem LTER, Massachusetts, United States - Salt Marsh Sediment SW1602-10 ...
GCCGGCCTCGGGCGCCCGCACCGAGCTCGATTTGGGTAACCCCGGCTCGATGGCCGCGGTAGCAACGATAACGGCGGACCAGGCGCAGTCGCGGTTCGGCTGCTGCTGCGAGATAATCGGCGACGTTGACGGCGACGGATACGAGGACATTCTCATCGGTGAGAGCGGCTGGAGCCCTTTAAGTGCGACCGCCAGGCGCGAGCGCTACGAGTGCGGTAGAGCATATCTCTTCTACGGAAGCGACACGTTTGGCGACACTGGAACCACCGCGGCCGGGATAGTCGTGCTGACGGGTGAAAATCGAAACGATCACTTTGGCGCGGCTGTTAGCTCGGCGGGCTACCTCGACGACGACCCCATGGCAGCCAATAAGTTCGTTGACTTCGCAATCGGAGCGCCGTGGTTTGACAAGTCGGATGGCGCCACAATCGTCGATAACGCAGGGCGCGTCTATATCTTCTTGGGCGCTGACTCAACGATCACAGCCACACACGCCACGGATGCCAACATAATAATAACGGGCGAGTGTGCGGACAGCTTCTTCGGCTCCGCGATTGGCACAGGCGATTTCGACGGCGACGACCGAGACGACGTAATAGTTGGCGCGCATGGTTATGACAACCAAAAGGGCAGGGCCTACCTCTTCTTGGCCAGCTCGCTTACCGCAGATGCGGACGGCCTCGTTGACGCCTCGCAAGCGGACGTCATCATCGAGGGGAATGAGGCCGGAGACCTCTTGGGCAGCGCTGTCTCCTCGGCCGGGAGGTTCTGCGACGCCTCTTCCGCGTCCGACGCCCTTATAATCGGCGCCCCCGGAGCCGACAACGGCAAAGGAGCGTTCTACGTCTTCGATACGACAGCCTCAAAGACGTTCATGCTCGCTTCCGAAGCCGTTTACACGGGCAGAGGCTCTGAGTGTTACGATTACCTGGGCCTTTCGGTTACTGAGCTTGGGGATGTGGACGGCGACGATGATTGCGACGTTGCGGCCATTGGAGAAGGCTCAATACTAATTCATGACAGCACATATACGGCACAGGCGCCAACGATCGAATGCTCATTGAACGGCAGTAGCTTCTCGCCTGGCGACATGTTCGCAGGGTCAATAGAAGCCGATAACCAAGCAGCATCTATTGCCGTTGATCTTTATGTCGGCCTTATCATGCCGGATGGTCTGATCATCTCCATTACCGATGGCAGACTTGAGGCTGGCTTGCATCCCTTCGTTTCTGGGTTTTTCGTGCCGCACGGTTTCCATTATGGCCCGGCGGTGATACTCGAGCTCATCGTACCGGCAAACGTATCGTCCGGTGATTACATCTACGCCGCCGCCTTTACCAAGCCGGGCGAACTCGATTTGATTGGTGAGGTCTCGTCTTGCCCATTCAGAGTTGATGCGCGGTAAGTTGGCTACTCGCCTAATAACGGAGGTTCCTGCACGGCCATGTGTGCCCGATCTACTTACTACGTGATAATCTGCGTCGTTCTTTGCGCCTCATTTCTCGGCTGTGCTAACCGACCCATGTACAACCCCGACTATATGTCGGCGCAGCAGTTCGATGAGATCGCGCGGGACGTCCTGAAGCCCGTCTATCCGCTGCTTGCGCAGCAGATACTTAACGATTATCGGATCGTCTTCGGCAAGTGTCTCGACGTAGGTGGGGGCGCTGGGTACTTGGCGATCGAGCTTGTGCGGCGTTCGGGGCTTTCGGCAACTGTGCTGGACATCGACCCTGAGGCAATAGCGCTTGCGAAGCGCAACATTGAGGGGGCAAACCTTACTGATAAGATAGACACTGTTGTCGCTGATGCCGCTAACACGCCTTTCGCCGACAATTCATTTGAGCTGGTCGTAAGCCGTGGGTCATTTCCGTTCTGGGAGGACAAGGTTGGCGGCTTTCGCGAGGTCTATCGCGTGCTCAAGCCCGGCGGGATTGGGTTCATAGGCGGCGGCTTTGGGCGCTATCTTCCCGTGCAGCAGCGCCCCCAAATAGTCCAGGCCCTGCGCAAACGGGTCCCCGGGCTTGACGTCGGCCACATACCGAGGCTCAAGATCGCGAAGATACTGCACAAGGCCGGTATAGAGGACTACGCTATCCAGCGTGACGCACCTCCCCATTTGACATGCCCCTGCCAGGTCTGGATCGAGATACATAAACCGTAGTTCCGAGTTTGTGTTTCAAGTTCGGGGCGCTCGCCCGTTTCCCCAACGGGGAAAACTCCTAAACCTATTCCATTATCCGGTTCGCGTTCTGATTCTCTCTCATCATTTGATTTACGAGCCGGTGCGCGGCCCTCGTCGTTTCGGGCAGCCGGAACTTCGGCGAGCATGAAAGCACAAGCTCCACTGCTGTTTTAAGATCAGTCTTGTGGCCAATCGAGACGAAGACGGGCGACACGTTGGCCCGCGTTCTTAAAACGGCGCCCACGAGCTCATCTCTGTGCACTAGGTCGGTGGTCGCGCCCCTCTGTGGCCCGGGCGTGTCGTATTCACCAACAAGCCGCGATTTAGCACAGCCTATCGTCGGGACGTCCAATATGAGACCCAAATGACAGCCCAGGCCCAAGCGCCTGGGGTGGGCGAGCCCCTGACCATCGACTATCACAACGTCAGGAATCATGTCGAGCGCCTCGAACGCCCGAACCAGCCCCGGTATCTCACGAAATGACAGAAGCCCCGGAATGTATGGGAATCCGGCGTCGATTATGGCCGTCTCTTGACGCACCGGCCTGAGCCCGGGGAAACTCAGAACGACGACCGCGCAGTAGCATCGGTTTGTGCCGCTGGAATACGAAACGTCACACCCGGCAACGTGCCTCAAGTCATCAATTCTGAAGGTTGAGCGTCGAATGACCATCTTGGCGAGATCGCGCTGAAGCCTGACTGCCTCAGCATAGGAGACGTGCCACGGATGTAGGCTCTCGACCTTCATTGACCTACAATTAAACTAAGCACCCAGTATGCAATGGTGCTAGACGACTTATGTCGGTTTCAGCTCACAGTCCCAAACGGGCAGCTCAAAGTGCCCCAGCCAAAAAAACGGCCGAGCAGCTCTCACCACCCGGCCGTGCGTTCGCTTCGTATTTGTGTGCGCCTATCTCACCGTAACGTATGGGAACACGGGGCTTTGGTTGCCGTCGGTGTCGGTCGCAACGATTTCAAGGACGTAGCTGCCAGTCGCAAGCCCTGGCTCAACGCTTATCGTGGTGTGGAACATATTGTCGCCAGCCACGTCGTCGCCATGCGTCCCGTCATCGTAAAGGAGTATCCCGGCAGGAATGCCCATGTAGTAGAGCTCCACCCTCTCGATCTCGCCCGAACCCGTGTATGGGTCCACGACCGCCATGATCGTGAGCTCGCCACCCATGGTGGAGCTAACCACCGAGCCCATGAAGCCTCCGGCCAGGATCAACGGATACTGGTCGGAAATTGGGTCCGCGGGAGGCGCAAGCGCTGAGGCGCTGACCACCAGGCTCTCATCTTGGCTGCCATCGAGATTATAGAGCACCAACTTGTAGTAGTAGGTGATCCCAATCGCAACGTCATTGTCGGTGTAGCTGTAGCTGTGCGGCTCCGAGCTCGTTCCGGCCGCCGGTATCAACTCGCTCGTAATGATGCCGAAATCACCGTTTGCGCGCTCGCACCGTGCGACGTGCCAGCCCAACGCGTCTTTCTCGGAGGCCGTCGTCCACTTTAGTGTTATCCTCCCGAAGCCGGGCACCGCCTCGAACGATGACAGCTCAACCGGCATCGAATCCGTCCAGGCGATATTGGACATGGGCGAAGTATTGCCAGCGTCGTCGGTGGTCTTGAGCGCGAAGTAATAGACGGTTGAGGCGTCAAGCCCCTTGACGTGCACCTTCTGAGGGCTCCCGGACGAGAGTGGGCTATTACCCGTAAACTCATCAATATAGGGCACATTCGTCCCGCTCCCAAAATCCGCGTCGCTTTCAAATATCGTTGTGGAATAGCGGATATCATAAGACGCAGCTCTTCCGTAGTTGCCATCGTCGCCCGGCGCCGTCCACCGGAGGGTGATAGTGGAGCCCTCTCCCCTTGGATAAGCTTTTAGGTCCTGAACCGCAGCCGGAGGAGTCCTGTCTTGCCCCTGTGCACCATAGAGGATGATGCTGCCATCGGCGTAGCCCTCGGCCAGCGTTTCCCCACCGTCGCCTTCCCTACTCTCCTTGATCCTGGCGATGACGTAGTAGATGTTGCCCGCTCGGTCGCTCGAATCATCGAACACGATCGAAAACTGGTTTAGCTGATCTCTCACCATAATCGGAAGCAGACTGCGCCTGACGTCGTCCGACGGGTCGCCATCAATGTCCGTATCGGTATAGACAATCACGTAAGCCAGCACGTTAGGATCGAGGTCCTCCCATGCCACCGTAAATGAATCACCAACCGGAACATACTCGGTTCCCGACGGCTCCTGAACGTTGATCTGATATTGCTGGGTGTGGTCAATCATCACCCGACCCAGCGAGGCCTCGGAGTACGACCAATCGGGGGCGTTCAGACTTCCCTTTGTCTTACCGATTATGTAGTAACTCTCGCCGTGGGGAAGGTCTTTCGTCTCCCACTCAAAAACGCCCGGCGTAAACTCTGGATACCCGAAGAGGTCAGAGGGCCCCATGATCTGCCCCTCGCCGCCAGGCTCCCTATCGACGTCATAAAACAGCCAATAGTAGCCATTGCCTCTCAACTGGAAGATAAGCGTGATGGCCCGGTCCGCGGTCACATCCGCATCCGGCCCAACTCTTATCACTGGCTCCATTATACGGTTTATGTAAACCGTGCCCAGGCTGTAGCTAGTACCGATCCAGGGCTCGTTCTCATCCGGCGACATCTTGATCTTACCAACAATGTACCACTCCGTCAGATTCGGCATGTCGTTGGTATCCCACCGATACGAGGAGAACTCGGACGCCATTAGCGGCAGCGGATTTATCAAAACCTCTCCGCCCTCCTCGTTGTCCGCGTCGTAAAAGAGGCTGATATAGCCGAAACCGCCGTCGAACCATTGGATAAGGAATGTCCCGTCCGGGTCCGGCCACTCCCTCGAGCTTACCGGGCTCCCCATGGTTATAAAGATGTCCGGTGCCTGCTGGGCGACTGCACTGCCCCACAGGCCGAGCATGACAACTGTCAAGCCCACGCAAAAAAAGCATCTACACAAGTGTCCCATTTCCTTGCTCCTCCCTAAGTTGTAGGCTCTGTCCTAACACCACCACTCAAATGAAATGCTAATCCGCCACCTTCGTACTGTATTTGATAGCTTTGCGCCTCCGATTGTCAAGACCCTATCGGCGAGGAGTCTCCGCTCGCCGTTCATCGAGTCTGCGAGTCGCCGTGGGGCGGGCTCTTCGACGAGACAAAAACGGGAGAATCCTCCCATCACCGGGAACTTCGGCGGACGAGAATGGGAAAGGGGGAGTGAGCAATCCCCGTTGTGAAGCCCTATTCCGGCAGGTCGTATAGCGGCTTGATATCGCTCTCTTTCTGGATGACAAGGCAGCCCGCCATCATATCGTGAAGCGCCTGCTTGCGCTCAGTGAATCCCCCCATCATGAATCCGATCATGAGGATTATGTTGGAGATTATTTTCCCGAAATACCTGCCGGTAGCACGGAGAAATGAGACCCTGTCACCATCCAAATCGGTAACGATGCTGCCCATAGCCAATTTGCCAAGCGTAGCCTGAAGCGAAGAGCTCTCCATCAAAGCATAATACAGCCAGCCGGCGAGAACGAAGAGTAGATTGGACAGGAGAATCCGAGGCATGAAAGAAGACAGCAGCTCCGCCATGGCCCGGGCAGCCTCCTCCTCATCCATGTTCTGGATGCTCTCAGGCGAGAATATGGTGAAGAAGTCGCTGAACATTGTCGGAAAGATAAACAAGAACACCAGAGCGTAAAGCGGGACCGTCAGAACGAATCCATCGATGATCACCGCGACAAAACGGCGCCAAAAGCCGGAAAAGATCATCCTAGCGCCCTCACTTGACTAACATATATGCGCAACGCGAAACAGCAAGTCCATCGGTATCCCACAGAGCTTTGGCTGGCCCCAAACGGCGGCCTTGCCCAAGTCCTTTGACTCTTCGTATGCCCCGCGATTTTCTAAACGGTCCATTTGCCAGACGACCCCCAACGCAATTAGGTTGAGAGCATAGCATCTCCTTATGTATGATATTGCTATGCCAAATGCAAGACTTACTGCAATCGTCCCAACGTTCAACGAGGAGGCCAATATCCAGGATTGCCTGGAACGCTTGACGTTTGCCGATGAAATACTCGTTGCTGATAGCTTTAGCACGGACAGGACGCTCGAGATCGCCCGCGGGTTCAACGCAAGAATCATTCAGAGGGAATACAGCTACTCCGCGTCGCAGAAGAACTGGGCCATCCCACAGGCGAGACACGAATGGATACTTGTCTGTGACGCCGATGAGCGCGTGACGGACGAGCTGAAGCGCGAGGTGAAAGGAGTGCTTTCCGGTGGGGCAAAACACGTCGGCTACTCAATGCCCAGGGCGAACTACTTCTTAGGAAAGCGCATCCGACACTGCGGATGGTCGCCCGAGCGGGACAGGAACGTTCGGCTTTTTATGCGTGACAATAGCAGATATGAGGACAAGGAGGTTCACGCCGACGTGATCTGCGGAGGTTCCGTTGGCCGCCTCAATTCGCCCCTTGTGCATCACAGCTTCCGCACGTTTGAGCAATACATCTCTAAAATGAACCGCTACACCACTTGGGCTGCGAAGGACCTTGTGAACACTGGAAGGAGTGTGAGCATCCTTGACCTGATTTTCAGACCGCCAATGACTTTTTTGAAAATGTATTTTCTTCAGGCGGGCTTCCTAGATGGCATCCACGGCCTCATTCTCAGTTCGGCCTCGTCGTTCTATACGTTCACCAAATATGTGAAGGCATGGCTCCTGTGCCGAGCCGCCGACTGATGCAGCGCAGACCCATTTCTCCTGAACTGCCTTTCCCGCGAAATTGAATCCGTTATCCATCCTCCAGATAGATTCGGCGGCCGGTTTCGGAGGCGGCGAGCAAGTGTTCATCGATCTGTGTCGAGGGCTCAAGGCTCAAGGTCACCTAATCGGCGCGGTCGTCAGGAGAGGCAGCTCGCTCCAGAGTGCTCTTCGCAACGCGAACATCGAGATCGCGATGTCTCGAAAACGCGGCGGTGCGGGCTTGTTCTCGGCCAGAAGACTGGCCAACATAATCGACGCTGATGGCTGGCAGCTAGTCAACGCGCATACTCCGCCGGACTACATTTTCGCAGCGCTGGCCAGGCGCCTATCGTCGTCGAAGCCCAAGCTGGTGCTTACCCGCCACATCCTGCTGCCGCTGGGTAACTCGCTCTTCCACAAGTGGACGCTCGGCTCAGCTGACGCATTCATTGCCGTGTCCGACGCCGTCAAGGAGACGCTCACCAAGCACCCATCCATCGACGCGAGCAAGGTCAAAACGATATGGAACGGGATCGACACGGAGAGGTTCGTCCCCCAGGGCACGAGGTCGCTGCGAGAGCAGCTTGCCGTTGGAGGAAACGAACGTCTAGTCGGAATCCTGGGCGATGTATCGCCGCACAAGGGACAGGAGGTCTTCGTGAAGGCGGCGCTTTTGCTTCTGCAAGGCGGACACGCGGCGAAGTTCGTTGTGGCTGGCCCAACGAGACCCAAGAACAGGCCATACCTGCGGCGCCTCCGTTCAATGGTGAGGGATTCAGGTCGGTCATCCGAGATACTTTTTGTTGGCCGCATCTCGGACATGCCGGACGCGATGCGCTCGCTCGACGTTATGGCGCTAGCTTCCGAGGCGGAGCCATTTGGCCTTGTAACAGTTGAGGCGATGGCTTGCGGGTGTGCAGTTGTAGCAACGCGCTCTGGCGCATCAAGTGAGATTATAACAAACGGGCGGGACGGGATGCTCTTCGAGCCCGGCTCGCACGAAGCGTTGGCCAACGCCTTAAGGGATGTGCTCGACGACGAAGTGGCCAGGACGAGGCTTTGCGAGCACGCTAGAGAGACGGCCCTTCAGAACTTCACCCTAAAGCGGAACATCGACGAGATTGAGCGACTGTTCCGCGAGCTCTGCGATCAAGGCTGACTGCCTCGATAAAATGACCGGAGCCTCTTCAGCCGACGTAGCCGGGGCTACTATGGCGAAGTTGGCCGCTACTCAGTCTTCAAGAGGTTCTTCAGGTTCTTTCTCGCCGTCCTGCTTCTCGGTCTTCTCGTCCTTGCCGGTCGAGCCGTCTTTGAACTCCTTGATCCCCTTACCAAGGGCCTTTCCGATGCCGGGCAGCTTCCCGGCGCCGAAAATGATCAATACAATAACGAGAATGATGATAAGCTCAGTCGGCCCCGGCGTCCACATCGCTTCTGTCCTCTACGTTAATCCCTTTCTGAGGTTTCTAAGAAACATCGGCGCTTAGTCGGCCTTCACAAATCCAAGCTTATCAAGTATGCGGACGGCAACATCAATGTCCCGCTGCGGAATGTGCCAGCCGACATCCTTTGCCTTTTCTCTGATCTCGGCGCGCGTCAGCGGTCCGCTCTTGCCGAGAAGATAATGGACCTTTGCGGCGAACGAGAGGTTCATGTAGTCGTCGGCTCCCCGCACGGCGCGAAGCTTCTCTACGAATTCTGCTATCTTCTGGCTATCCTTGGGATTATTCTGTTCGAGCCATCTCGCCAGTTCTTTGCCATGCTTGTTGAGCTTGAAGTCGCATCTGTGCATTTCGAATCCTCGCTGGTCCTCTCGCCCTAGATACTCTCGGCTCATGTCAACGAAACCGATACCCTCCAGCTGGTCCATTCCGCTTCCTACTTGGTCCGAGTACGGCCCGTAGAAATGGGGCCTGTAACCAAGGTCTATTCGGAGAAACTTAGCAAGAAAATACATCTCTTTTTGCATTCTCGTCTTGCCTTGAATCTCCCCGCCGGACTTATCCAAGAGCACGGCGATAATATGTCTGGTTTTCATTCATCCTCCTCTTCCCTTCCCTTATCCTGAAGTAATCCCGGTATGGCTTTTTTCAAACCATCCAGGCGTCTCTCCTTGTCCCGACCTTTGTGCTCAAATCGGGCATACACTTCCAGGAACTGATCCTTGACTGATTCGTTGATTGACCTGAATATAGCCGATTCCTCCTCGAATCGCCTACTTGATTCCCATCTACTTTCAACCTGTAATTCACCCTCGGATGAGAGAAACATCTGTTTGGCAGATTCGATGGTCAAACAATTGAGGATCACATATTCAGAGGGGCACCCGAGCTCTGGAAGGCGCGAAATCTCATGCTCTAATTCATGCCTCAGCTTCGTTTCCTCTGGAGATGAAATCTCAGAAAGCCTATCTCGAAACCGGCTCGTGATATTATCCATGTCCCTCAGATTCGCATGAAATACCATTTTGAATAAGCGCCTTTCATGCAGCCGTTTGAAGATCTTCTGACATCTGCCTTTCCTATCATCATTGACAATACTATCAATCACTCTGCTGTCATGCCATTGCAGATAATTGCGAAGATAACCCTCCGTCTCCTCATAGCGATAGAGCCGGCTCAAGAAATCGATGCCCTCATTCAGCCCAAGCTCGACGGCCCTGGCGATCATCGCGTCACAAATACTTCGGACCCTGTGCATGTAAACCTGCGTTGTCATGAAGTACTTCGCTAGGATAAATTGCTCGATCGTGTTCACGCAGTCTTGCTTGATCGCCAAATGAAGATCATTCTCCTCCTTATTCTCATAGAAGCTCAAGCTGTCCAGCATTCTGTCCAGATCGAAGACACCATACTTGACGCCGCAGAAATGGCTGTCGCGAAGAAGGTAGTCCATCCTGTCCGCGTCAACACCGCCAGAGAGTATTTCCCTCATGATAGTGAAGGGTGGATTGATGCCGGTAAGAAGAGATATGATCCCCGTTCGCTCCTTCGCGCTAAGTACTCTCTGGAGCTCTTCGTCAGCGTTAGCTTCAAGAATCTTTGCAGCGATCTTCTCATGGGGGCGGGCCTTGCCCGGAGGCAGAGTGTCGCTACTGAGACGCTCAAGAGTAACGTCTGACACGTGGGAGAATGGCCCATGCCCAATGTCATGAAGCAAAGCGGCAAACCTGACCAACTGGCTTTTGTCTTCGTTCTTGGCCAGAGGTGGTATCTTATGAGCCATTCTGGAGGCGATGTGGAACACGCCAAGAGAATGCTCGAACCTCGTGTGGGTTGCACCAGGATACAGAAGATGCGCCATCGCAAGTTGCTTAATTCTGCGCAGCCTCTGCATTACCGGTGCGTTTATGATCTCAAGTTCCCGATCTCTTGGGTGAATAAATCCCAGAACAGGATCCCTGATTTCCATTGCCCTCTTCTCTCCGTCCCTGCAACAGCATTAACGAATAGACTATCAGGGGAAGCTCCGATTCGTCAACATATTGTGCTGCACGAATCGCGCAGCTCAATTAGTTGTATGAGAAGCCGATTGGGAGGGAGACCTACCTGAAGAACTTGCCGAGGGCCTCGATGTCGTGGGTGATGGGGCAAGGCGGGAGGCTTTGCAGGAACTTGCGCCCGTAGGATTTTAGCAGAATCCGCCCGTCAAGTATCGAGAGAACGCCCCGGTCGGTCTTAGTTCTGATCAGCCGACCAAAGCCCTGCTTCAACGCGATTACTGCCTGCGGAACCTGAAACTCATAGAACGGATTGCCATTTTCGGACCGTATCCGCTCGATACGCGCCTCAATAATTGGGTCGCTCGGAACGGCGAACGGCAGCTTATCGACTATGACGCAGCTCAGCGCCTCGCCCTGCACGTCAACGCCTTGCCAGAAGCTCGCGGCCGCAAAAAGAACCGAGCTGACGTCTCGGCGGAAACTCTCGAGCAACGCGGCGTTCGGCATCTCCCCTTGAATGAGGCAGCGCTGGTCGATCTTGTCGCTGACTATCTCGTGCAAGGCGTTCATGTTGGCATTGCTGGTGCAGAGAACGAAGGCCTTGCCGCTGCTTTTCTCGACTATCTTGACAATCTCGGCTGCCGCCTTCTCGACAAACAGAGGATGGCCGGGCAGCGGCAGGTGCCTCGGGATGTAAAGCAGCGCTTGCCTGTGATAGTGAAAGCTAGGCTTGAGCAACAGTTCCAAAGGCTCCGGCGTGCCCAGGCGGCTCTTGATGTATTTGAACGAGCGCTCCGACGAGAGCGTGGCGGAGGTCAATATCACGGTTGGCACTTTCGCAAAGACATGCTTCGCAAGCGTATCCGCGAGGCAGATCGGTGTCGCCTTGAGCTGCACGTGGCCGTCCTTTGCCTCCGCCCAATGGACGAGCTCCTCGTCATCGAGATCACACACGGCGTCGATGGACTGCGCCGTCTCTCGGCATCGCTGAGAAAGCGGCTCAAATACGTCAATCCCGTTTGCCGCAACGTCGGAAAGAGACTTGGCGAGAGTCAAGAGCTGCTTGCATAGCCTATCCCGTACGTCCACAGAAGGTGTGTCAAACATGTCTTTCCTCAGCCTGAAAGCGCCATCACGCCGCACAGTAAAACGCCCGAAGAAATCCTTGCTTGCCTTCTGAACGTCATGGAGCGTCGAGGCCAATCCCTCGACCTCGACTTTCTCGAGGCTAATCTGCCTGCTGATCCGGTTCACGAGATCGCCAATCTGCGCCGGACCCACGGAGACACCCAGGAACTGCGATGCAACCTCTTCGATATTGTGCGCCTCGTCAAAAACCAGGAGTTTGCGTTCCGGCAGCATCGACGTGTCCGCGCCCAATTGAAGCGCGAGATTCGCGAAGAACAGGTGATGATTGATGACGACGATGTCGGCCCTGTCCGCGGCCTCACGTGCCTTTGCCAGAAAGCAGTCCTTCGAAAAACCACATCTCTGGCCTGTGCAAAGGTCCCGCTGCGAGCAAACATCAACCCAAACCGCCAGCTTGTCCGGTAAGGCGTGCAGCTCCGAACGGTCGCCGGTCCCCGTTCGTCTGACCCAGTTCTGTATCTGGCGGAAGTATTTGATCTCACGAGGGAAAACGAACAGCGGCTGCGACTCGAAGTCCCTAAACCTCTTCAGGCAGAGGTAATTGCCTCTTCCTTTCAAGCACGTTGCGGTAAAACGAGTCCCTGAGGCCTTCCGGAGCAGCGGCAGATCGTGATTGAGCAGCTGCTCCTGAAGCGTCTTGGTTTTGGTTGAGACGATCGCCTTCTTGCGGCTTGCGATGACCGGGATTAGGTAAGCGAGGCTCTTGCCGATTCCGGTGCCAGCCTCGACGATTAAGTGGCGCTCGGTCTGAATCGCTTCCCACACGGCCCTGGCCATTTGCGCTTGGTCAGGGCGCTGCTCGAAGTTTTCGATGGTCCTCGCCAGCGGGCCGCCCTTGCCGAAAATCGAGGCTACGTCAGCCATCTCCACCTCCGCTGAAGCTATGGCGGACAAGCCCGCCTGCGCTACCAACTCCGCACCAACTTCGCTGAAGCTATGTCGGTCAAGAAAGCTATCGCGGACAAGCCCTACCCGAGACCCTTGATGCGATAGGCCTTGCTCTTAACCTCAGTTATGCGAATAGCGAAGTTCGATTCGACCACAACGACCTCGCCCTTGGCGATGACGAGGTCCTCGTTCACGACGAGTTCGACCGGTGCATCGACGGACTTGTTAAGCTCTATGATCGAGCCGGCGCCGAGCTGGAGAAGGTCCTTTATGTGCATCTGCGTCTCGCCGAATCTGACGTGGACAGGCATCTCCATATCCATGATGACGTTGAGCCGCTCATCAATCTCCGCCTCCGCTGATGTTATGGCGGACAAGTCGGCCTCTGCCGCGACCTCGGAGGGTTCCGGCTCGGAGGGTTCCGGCTCGGAGGGTTCCGACTCAAGCCCGGGCGCTGGGCCCTCCGGTTCCTCGGCCTGGCTCTCATCGATTGCATCGTCAATCGAAGGTGCTTCAGGCGCCTCAGAAGCGGCGGCGAGCTGTTCAACAGCGGACGCTGAATAGAGGAAGAAAACGGCCCCTTCAAGCTTATCGGCCACGGAGACTCCGAGCTCCGCGCAGAACGCGTCACCATCAGGAATTAACTCCGATAGCTCTTGAGATTCCTTGTCAAACGCGGTGAACGTGCCCGTGCTGACTGTGCTTCCCACAACCTCCGAGAGGCTCAGGTTCACCTTCCCGCATATCTGGTTGACCAGCTCGAGAAACGAGTCCATCGAATCGGCAGAAAGCCCTTCGTCCTCACCCTCCAAAGGCGCGCCAAGAACAGTCTCGACCAGAACTTTTGCCGTGTCATTCTTGGCAATAAAGAAGGAGGCCCCTTCAATCCCCTTGGAGAAGGTTGTATGGGCGAGGCAGATGGCCGCCGGGTCGATGGCAGCGGCGAGTTCTTCCTTCGAGAAAGAGGCCATCCTGGGCTCCGAGACCTCTATCTCTGCGCCCAGTATTATTCCAAGCGTCTCCTTGAGCACATCCGGCAGCTTCTGGAAGACGCCGGAAACCACATCATACTGCGGCCCAAGCTCTCCTTCCGGCGCTAACGGCAACGTCAAGAACGCTGCATCTTCGGTCATTTCAAGTCCCACTTTTGCCGCGAGCCGTCTTCCGCTGCTCCGGTTCAGCCGACATAGCTCGCCACGCGGCGAACGAAGTCTGCTATCAAACAGAGCCTGCTATCTTTGCTCCCATCGATCATCACATTCTCGTCAAGTGTCTTTCAATCGGCGGATTCAGGCTGTTTCTTACTCTTTGCCGACGTCCCCGATTTCGCCATTCCCGAGGCCTCAGACGGGGGCAATCTGCGCCTCTCGATTCTTGAGACTATCTTAACCGCTCTCTTGTGGGCATGCTCCCCAACCGACGCAATGAACTTCGGCACACCGTTGACCTCAACTGTCAAAGGAGTATATGTGCGGTTCTCAAGAATCACAACGTCCCCCTCCTCAAGATCGACCACGTCCTTGACTACGAGCTTGCTCTTGCCCAAGGAAACCGTAACCGGCAGAGGGATTTCATTCAGCAACTCATCGATCCATAGTCCGACCTCCTCCGGACGACTTAAGGCAGAGACAGAATACCAATCCTGCGTGAATCGATGTATCTCTGGCTCAAGCATCCTAGATGGGACGCAAAGGTTCATCATCCCCGACAGTTCAGAGAACTTGATCTCGAACGTCACCAAGACTACCGGCTCATTAGGAGCGGCTATCTGAATCAGCTGTGGGCTAGTCTCGCTTTCAACCACTGCTATCTTAACGTCAATTGCCTGAGCCCACGCCTCTTGCAGGTCTTGTAGCGCCCGCTTGATCACGCCATCTATTATCCTGTATTCGATGTCACTTATCTCGCGTATCTCAGCAAGTGGCTGCCCGGGCCCACCCAGGAGCTTATCTACTATGGGAAAAACGATTGAGGGGTTGATCTCGAGCGCCGCGTTACCCTCAAGAGGCGCCATGCTAAGCACACTCAGGCACGTGGGGTCAGGCAGAGACATCAAAAACTCAAAATACGTGAACTGGTCAACGGAGACCAAGTTGACCTCGGACATCGTCCTCAGATAGGCCGAAAATGACGCGGAGCAGCTTCTCGCAAACCTATCGTGGATGAGGTGCAGCGAACGGATGTTATCCTTTGAAAGCCGATCGGGGCGCTTGAAGTCGTAAAGCTGGGCTTTTTTGCCGGACTTCCTGTCCGCGCCCTTTGGCCCGGCTTGGCCCCCCGCTAGCTCTTCCGGGGCCTGCGTAAGAAGCGCATCAATCTCTTCCTGCGACAACAACCGAGGCATTCTTAAATATCCCTACGTTGCGTGCTCTTGGGCAACACGCTTGCAGGACTAGCCTGGTTTTCGTCAACCACGTTGTCTTCAGAGCGCGCGTGGTTAGCCTTCGCATCTTCCACTTTAGCAACCTTCTTTCGCTCAATTGCCGCCAGCCGTCTGTAAGCTGACCGAAAATGCCAGTTCATGGCAAATGCACAGCACCATCCAAGGAGCCAAAAGATCAGAATCGACGTTACCAGCGAACGGCAGAGCTCGATAATGCTTCTTTGCTGGGAGATGGAAAACACAAGGACGATCAGCCCCGCAACTGCCGCCAACAGTGCACCCATCCTGCCCTGAGCTAGCCTAATCGGCGGCCTCCCGCGCGACCAATCCCGCGGTCCTTCAGTTTCCAGCCTCTGGTTATCGCGTGCACTCATCGTCGCCTCCACTAAGCATACGACTGAAAAAGCCTGATATCCCGCCTCCGAGCTGGTCTTCATTGTTATCAAGACGGTCGATCGTCCGTGCCAGTTTGCGTATCGCGATGCTGAATTGGGAGTTGGGAAACTCAGTCAGGCTCGGCTTACGAATCTTGACCGCATCTTTAAGACGCGGATCAAGTGGGACCGACCCTAAGTAAACGAGCTGTTTGTCCAGGAACCTCTCTGCAACTGTCTGCAAATTCTTGAAAACAGTCAGTCCCTGCTCATCGGAAACGACACAGTTGGCCACCACGTAAACGCTTGCGTCAGGCCGACGGGACACAAGGGTCTTGATGACCGCGTAAGCGTCGAGCACCGCAGTCGGTTCTGGTTCAGCCACGATGATAACTTCGCCAGCCGACAGAAGAATGCCTGCGACGCCCGCGGCTATCCCCGCCGCAGTGTCTATTAGGAACACATCAACTTGCTCATCATAGCCGAGCACCTCATCCAAGAGGCCCGTGACCTGCGATTGTGTGAGGTCGGCCAGCGCGCGTATCCCAGACCCCGCCGGAACCAGCCTCAGTCCTTCCGGGCCTTCAATGATAATATCCCCGATGGTAGCTTCCCCAGAAACGACGTCGCGGATGTTTCTCTCGGCCGAGAGCCCTAACACAACGTCGAGATTCGCCAGACCGAAATCCGCATCAAGCAGCATTACTCGCTTGCCAGAAATTGCGTACGAAACCGCCAGATTCGCCGTAATAACTGTCTTGCCGACGCCGCCCTTCCCGCTTGTTACCGCTATCACCCTTGCGCCGGGGCGTTCTGCCCGCTCCGCCACAAGCGCTCCGGCAAGAGGCCCGGTGGCTAAGCTCGCGTCGTGCGCCGCGGACTTTCGACGTTCGTGCGCCACAAGTTGACGCAGCTTGAGGGCCTGGTCGTTCATCACTTGGCCCTCGTACCCGAGGCGCCGGACGCCTTCTTTTGGAAAGCATTTGTCAAAATGACTTCCACAATACGACCCGCCTCAGCCACCTCAATATCATCGGGGACGCTCTGGCCTGTCGTGAGATAACTGGCCGGCTTCTGCGTCCACAGAATCTCATTTAGTATCCCACCGAAGCTATTGCACTCGTCGAGCTTGGTGAAGATGACGTAATCGGTAGGCACTTTTCCAAACTCTCGAGTGATTTCCACCAAGTCCCTATTCTTCGTTGCGCCGCTCAAGAGCAGGTGCACTTGGTAATACATATCGTCGCGCCCACCGACGAAGTTTAATAGCTCCGCCATCTTAGCCTTGTCCTTTTGGCTTCTCCCACCCGTGTCGATGAGCACAAGGTCCATGCTGCTGTAATCCGAAACGAACCGCCGCAGCTGTTCCGGGGTGTTGGCGACCTTGAGGGGCAGCTCGAGGATGTTCGCGTAGGTCCTGAGCTGCTCTACTGCCCCTATTCGGAACGTATCTATCGTCAAGAGACCGACCTTCTTCTTTCTGAACATAGAGTATTGGGCGGCGATTTTGGCAAGCGTAGTCGTCTTGCCAACACCGGTCGGGCCGATAAGGACAACGGTTTTAGGACCTGATTTTAGAAGCTCTATCGGCCCCGATACCAGCGTCTGGCGCTTCATCACGTCAAAGAGCACCTTGAGCGATTCCTTTTCGTCAATCTTTGGGCACTTCGCAAGCTCCCTTGACGTTATCGCAATCAGTTTCGTCGCCAACCTGTGATCGACATCCGAGCGCTTCAACCGGCGAAACAGCGCACCCAAAATCGGGCCATAGTCATTGACGGTCTGCTCTGCCCATTGGTCCGTTGCGAACTCAACCAAATCCTTCAGTTCAACTATCTCTTCCTTGATGCTCTCGATCGCCTGCGCCGGATGTTGTCCCCCCAATAGCGCAAGCTCGCTTTTGAGCTGATCGACCTGACTCTGGAGCGAGGCCACCATGTCGGAGTCTCGAGCGGACTTCGCCATAGTGCCTCCTTCGCCATAGTAGCTCGAAGAGCTACGGCGGCTGAAAGCCCTGGCTCCGTCGGCTGAACCCGCCCCGACGGGCGCCGCATCTTGATTGGGGGTTCTCACTTGCACCACGTCGGAGGCAGCGCTCACCTCAATGAGTGTCTTCAATCTGCCGAACTTGTCCTTTCTATTGATGCGGCGTGTCGAGAGAACGAAAGCGTTGGGCCCGAGCTCGTCCCGGATATTCCTGAGGGCCGTTTTCATGTTCTCGGCCTCGTATCGCCTGACGCGCAAAATAGTCGCTCCCTTTCAGCCGACGTAGCCGCCGCCAGGGTTATGGCGGAC
>Ga0315545_1002275_pt1 | contig 17484 bp, 15 predicted proteins | sample SalMarSW160210MG_FD_203096 | JGI IMG/M metagenome (GOLD analysis project Ga0315545, IMG submission 203096) | Salt marsh sediment microbial communities from the Plum Island Ecosystem LTER, Massachusetts, United States - Salt Marsh Sediment SW1602-10 ...
TCATTAAAGGAGTCCGGGCCACAACTGAAGTTGGTAAGATGAAGGCCAAAGAATTTCGGTGTGAGCTTTATTAATTTGGCGGTTTTTAGTATCTGTACGCCATAGCCCCAGTACATATTCGGAAAGTCAGAAAGATCAATATCCTTGATGGTAATAAAGTCCATTGGAACAGCTGTTAAGCCTATTTTTGCCAGGTTTTGCCCGAGCCTAAGGTTCAGCTTTTCATCAAATAGGTTATAGTGCCTGCCAGTGACGATCACCACGGGCTCCTTTTCTCCTAAAGAAGATGTAATTCTTGCACCGTGCTCGCGGAGCTCATTTTCGAAGCCCTGCTGTCTGCTAAAACCAATATCGATTGCTTCCCTGATCTGGCGCAGGTTTTTCCCCAATGTCTTTCCTATTTGTGTGTGCAGCTCTATGCCCAACTGATCAGGGCTATATTTGAGATGGACAGTAGGGTTTAAGATATCATTATCCTTCAGACCCAGTGCTGCCTTGAGCATGTACTGATTTCCCTGAACCATAGGGCAATAGAAATTGTTCGTATTTTTAATCTGAGAGGGAAGATCAATGATAGAGGGCAGGAAAAGGTATTGGGTCTTGCCGAGAAGATCTATGACATGGCCATGTGAGACCTTGACTGGAAAGCATGTCTCGGTTGTCATCGATTCAATCCCCAATTTTGTAATACGGTCGTTGGTTTTTGGTGTCAATACCACCCTATATCCGAGTGCGTCGAAGAAACCTGCCCAGAAAATGGCGATCTGATGACTGTATAAGGCCCTCTGCATCCCCACAGTCGGCCTTCCATCAATCTCAAAGATGGCCCTGTTGTCCTCGACATCCCTTTTTACATCTCCCAGATCATGGTAGAGGCCCATAAGGTGGCTTTCCCAGATTGTATCCCTCAGCTTAAAGTAATCCTCTTTCTTCTCGCCATAGTGGCCTCGTATCTCATACCTGCCGCATTCTCCTCCCCACACACTTTTTCTTCCGCTGAAATTATAAATCTTTAACTTACACTCATTGTGGCAGTTGGGGTCTGCATGACATATAGCTTCCTTAAACTCGAGCGTGTCATTAATTGCCTCATCTATACCTCTGAATGAGGATTCTTTCTTTTTTTCCTTTGCTATCTTTTCCTGCACACTGATACCAGCGCCGAATCCTCCGAGCACTTCACGGTGCTTAGGTATCACGATACCCTTGCCAAGCACTGCCTCAAAGGCCGCCACTATTGCCTTATTAAGGGATGGGCCCCCTAAAAACATGATCCTCTCGCCTATCTTCTTATTTTCCACCACCCTGTGTAAGTAGTTGTAGACAATTGCATAGCAAAGGCCAGCGATAAGGTCATTTTTTTGTCCACCTTTTTGCGCATACGATACAAGATCAGATTCCATAAACACAGTACACCGTTCGGTCAGCTTGATCGGTTTTTCCGAGGAAAGGGCTATCTGCTGAAATTCTTTCACGATGTTGATGCCATTTTTGCTTGCAAGCTCATGGAGAAAGCTCCCTGTTCCAGCTGCACATACCTTGTTCATGTCGAAGTCAAGCGGGTGAGTATTGGAAATAGAAATATACTTGCTGTCCTGCCCACCTATTTCGAAGACGGTGTCTATCAAGGGGTCAATTTCAACTGCACCGCGTGCATGAGCAGTAATTTCATCAATAATCAAGTCCGCATTGAGGAAATCACCAACCACCATTCTGCCTGAGCCAGTAGTCGCCACTCCCTTTATATCAATCGTGTCTCCACGTCTGCCTTTCAGTATCCTCAAAAGTGTTTGTGTTACCTCAATTGGTTTTCCCATTGTTTGGCGGTATTCCTTGTCAATAATCTCTCTTTTCTCATTGATGAGAGCATATTTCGTGGTAGTGGAGCCTATATCAATCCCTAAGAATGCCGGAATCTTTTTGCCTTCTTTGGCTACCCGTTTTACCGTATTATCCTCGGGGAAATCCGTTTTAATAAGCTCCAGTTTGGGAGCAGACAAGAATGAGAATGTATCCTTTTTTGTAATGGATTTGAGTTTGTCTACTGTGGGCTTGTGAGCGATATCCTGTTCTTTTGCCTGGAGTGCCACTCCTAAGGCACCAACAGAGGTAGCGTATTTTGGGACAATCAGGTTGGCAAAGTGCTGCTTGAATGCCCTCACTTGCAGTTCGTTCAAGGTGAGTCCGCCGATAAACAGTATAGGCTCTGACAGCACCCGGTTTGAGACAATCGTACTGAGGTAATTAGAGGCATTTCCAATGTGTAAGCCGGCGATGATATCTTCAAGTCTTTCACCCTTGTTTTGGAGGTGTATCATATCGGACTTGGTAAATACGGTACATCGACAGGCCACCCTTACGGGATTGTTGCTCTTGAGACCGAGGGAGATGAAATCCTCCATTATCTTGGTGAGGTGCTCCTCCGAGGTATCGATATCTTTTCCATAGAGAGATGATGCCAGTCTTTCTGCCTGTTGATCGATAAAGGACCCTGTGCCAGAAGCGCAGGGGGTATTCGCATTGAAGTCATCGAGCTGCCATGTACTCCCATGATGGTTGAGGGTATACAGGGCTGTATCCTGCCCCCCCATGCTTATGATGGATCGTACATCAGGCTGCAAATTTACGGAGCCAAGGATTTGGGCAATGGATTCAAACTCATAAAATCCGCCAAGCTTCTCGCTTATGATTCTCCCATGATTTCCCGTAAAGGCAATTGCCTTTATGTTCTCAATGTCGAGGCGATCGTAGAGTTCGCTGACGACCTCAAATACGCTTGTCTCCACTCCACCAAAATGTCTTTTATAAGGATATTCGTATATTATATCCCCCTTGTTGCTGATAACAACAGCATTTACACTTACAGAGCCAGCATCAATACCAATATAGTAATTTTCCATTTTTTAAGTGCCTAAAGCAGTGTTTATTAAGTTTATTAAATTCATACGTTGTTAACACAACAAACCCAACAAAACCAAAAAACTCAATGTGCCTCGTTCCAATTCTTACCCCAGTTTATATCTACTCGAAGGGGAATTTTCAAGGGATAAACACCCTCCATTTCATCTTTTACTAAATTAGTTGCAATATCAAGCTCCTTTTGAGGCACCTCAAAAACCAACTCGTCGTGAACCTGTAGAAGCATTTTTGTTTGTAAATGTTCTTTATGAAATCGTTCCGAAATTTTTATCATAGCCATCTTGATAAGGTCGGCAGCGGTTCCCTGAATAGGTGTGTTAATTGCTGCTCTTTCTGCCTCACTTTTAAGATGTCCGTTATCACTGTTTATATGAGTGAGATATCGTCTTCTTTTGAAAAGTGTACTCACGTATTGATTTACCCGAGCCTGCGATAGTATCTTTTCTTTAAAATTTTTCACCCCTTTATACCGCTCGTAATAATTATCAAGATAGGCCTGCGCTACCTTCTTGCTAATGCCGAGTTCCTTGGCTAATTTGATAGGACCCATACCATAGATGATTCCAAAATTAATGGTTTTTGCCATTCGGCGCATGTCTTCTGTGATCATTCTTGGGTCCAGGCCAAATACCTCTGCAGCTGTTCTGGAATGTACATCTTCTCCCTTCTCAAAGGCGTGAAGAAGAACTGGGTCACCGGAATAATGGGCAAATACCCGTAACTCGATCTGTGAGTAATCAGCAGATAGCAGAAGATGACCATCTTCTGCAATAAATCCCTTTCTTATCTGTCTTCCTTCTTCAGTTCTGATGGGTATGTTTTGAAGATTCGGATTGCTGCTACTTAACCTTCCGGTTGCAGTCACTGTCTGGTTGTATGAGGTATGCACCCTTTTTGTGCTGGGATTTACCAGGCTCACCAAGGCATCCAGATAGGTAGATTTGAGCTTACTAATAGTCCGAAAGCGCAAAAGAAGAGAAGGTATTTCATGTTGGCGTGCGAGCTCTGTAAGCACTTCAACATCTGTGGAGTATCCAGTCTTTTTCTTTGTCTTCTTTTTGCTTGGCAGGTTCAACTTTTCAAAGAGAATATAGCCTATCTGTTGAGGTGAGTTGATATTGAACTCTTCTCCAGTGAGATGAAAGATCCTCTGTTCAATGGATACAAGCTCATCGGCAAATCTTTCTGACATTTCTTTAAAAAAAGACACATCTATCTTTATTCCAGCCGTTTCCATACCCATTAACACCGGTACCAGATTCATCTCCAGATCTTGAAAAAGTGTATAGTTATCATCAGATTTAAGTTTTTCTTCCAAAATGGATTTTAATCGTACAGTGATCTCTGCATCCTCACAGGAATACTCCTTGGCCTTGATAATATCCACATAGGCAAAACTCTTGTGCTTATCATGGCCGGTTACCTCATCGTAGCTTACCATTTTGTAGCTCAAATAATGTTGAGCCAGATAGTCCAGATTATGCTGACGGAGTGTTGGGTCAATAACATATGAGGCTATCATGGTATCGAAAAATAATCCCCTCACAGTGACATCGTATCTCGCCAGGACCTCAGCGTCATATTTTATATTTTGTCCTATCTTTTTTATTCTCTCATCGCAGAAGGTGTCTTTTAGGAGATCGAGGGCCTCGTTTACACGTAATTGCTGACCCACACCTCTATACGCATGGCCTAAAGGTAAATAGTAGGCAATTCCTGGTTCAACACAGAACGATATGCCTATCAGTTCTGCCTCAAGATGGTTTGTGCTGGTAGTCTCTGTATCAAAGCAAAATATTCCTTTCTTTTGTATATTTTCAATAAGAGATACCAGTTCTTCTTTGGTGAGGATAAGTCTATAATCCTTTTTACTGAGTTCTGCATGCTCGGAGAATTTATTTATAAGTGATGTAAATTCCAGTTCTCGGAATATCTCTAAAAGCTTCTCTTTTTTGGGGGAGCCGAGCCTGAGATCATCAAGCGTTACGTCGACTGGTACAGAATTTTTAATGGTGACCAGTTTTTTACTTACAAAGGCTTGTTCCTTGAATTCCTCAAGCTTTTTCTTAAGCGATGCCTTAGTGACTTTATTGGTATTTTGAAAAAGGTTTTCTATCGAGTGAAATTGTTGAATAAGACTAAGAGCGGTTTTTTCACCAACACCGGGAATGCCGGGGATATTATCAGATGAATCTCCTGATAGGGCCATTACTTCAATTATCTGTTCAGGTTCAATCCCATAATCCCGCTTTATCGCAGTATAATCCGTCAGTTTTTCACTCATTGAGTCCCACATAACTGTATTTTCTGACAGGGTTTGCCTGAAATCCTTGTCGCTACTCACAATGACTACATTGAAACCCTGATTGCTTGCTAACATGGCAATGGTTCCGATGATATCATCTGCCTCATATCCTTCCTTTTCCAAAATTGTAACACTTAAGCCAGCGACCACATCTTTTATATATGGGATCTGTACAGCCAGGTCTTCTGGCATAGGGGGTCTGTTTGCCTTATAATCTTTAAATATTTTATGCCTGAAGGTTGGCCCTTTCACATCAAAGGCGACAGCCACATAATCAGGCGATTTATCATCAAGGAGTTTCATAAGCATCTTTGTGAAGCCTAATATGGCATTGGTAGGGAGACCTTTAGAATTAGAGAGGTTTCTAATCGCATGAAAGGCCCTGTGAATAAATAAACTTCCATCTACAATGTAGAGTGTTCTATTGGAACTTTTCATATTTGGATTTTAGAAAAAAAGGTTTTTTGCTCAGAATGGGAACCAAATGTTCTCAATGTAATGTAGCCAAGAAGTTCCAGGAAATCAACATGCTTTTTTTTAGAGTATGTAATAATGGACAGAAGACTTGTGAAATCAAGCCTGGATATAGAATGCCTCGTTGAATAACAAAATTGATTCTATTGAGAGGAAAAACGATGCCTTTTTTGTTCCATCCCTCCGGGGCGTAGTCCCTGCAGGCCGAAGACCAAGTCTTACAGCTTGTCTTTACCTTGACAATTAATGAAATATTGATTGTCTATTTCGGAAATGCTATATATGAAACACTTCGTGTTTAACAATGTAATAAAGCGAATGTATAAAATTACTTTTCACATAACCGCTCATTTATTTGTGGAGGAAGAATAATGGCTCAAAGAAAAAGGAGATTTGGTAGAGGGGTTGCTATGGTGGGAGCTGGGATGTCGGCCTTTGGCATCAGGCCCGATGTGACGAACCGCGAATTATTTGCAGAGGCCTTCCTTGATATGGTGAGCTCTGTGGATAGAGGGTTTGACCCTCAGGAGATCGAGGCCTTATATGTGGGAAATTGTGGCGCTGAGATGTGGGAGTCACAATCAGTGATAGGAGTGTTATGTGCTGATATAACTGGTCTTACCCCTCGTCCAGCACTTAAGGTTGAGGATGCATGTGCGAGTAGTTCAGTTGCTGTGAGAGAAGGGATTATAGGGATAGCCTCGGGTATATATGATATGGTTTTGGTTGGCGGCACAGAAAAGATGAGCATTTTACCAACTAACTGGACCACAATGGCTCTTGCCTGTGGCTCTGATACAACCTATGAATGTGCAGCCGGATTTACCTTTCCTGGACTTTATGCCGCTATGGCAACCGCACACATGGAAAGATATGGAACCACTCATGATGACATGTTGCGGGTAGCGATAAAGAATCATAGGAATGGAGCCCTGAATCCCAAGGCACATTTTCCTAAGACTATTAAGGATGTGATGGATATGCGTAAGGCTCAGGCTGAGAAAAAGGGGAAACCCGTTCCACACTGGGCTGATGAAATGGAATTTCTTCATGACCCACGATATAATCCAGTCATTGCCTGGCCGAATACATTGTTTGATTGTTGCCCTATTACAGACGGAGCAGCCTGTATCCTTTTGGTTGCCGAGGAGATAGCGAAAAACTTTACTGATACACCTCTTTTTATCATTGGCTCAGGACAGGCCAGTGGCCATAACCTCCATGACAGGGAAACCCTCACCTCTGTGCCCGCAGCAAAGCTCGCAGCACAGCAGGCGTATGAGATGGCTGGTGTTGGCCCTCAAGATATAAACATAGCTGAGGTTCACGATTGTTTTACTATTGCCGAGGTAATGGCGATTGCCGATCTTGGTTTTTTCAAGGAAGGCAAAGAAGCAGCGACCGCAGCAGGGGAAGGTAAGACTGCCAGAGACGGTGTAAAACCAATTAATGTTTCTGGCGGACTGAAGTGTAAGGGACATCCTGTGGGCGCTACCGGCGCTGCACAGGTAGTAGAGATATTTCAACAGATGAGAGGTGAAGCAGGCGCTCGGCAAGTCACGAATATGGATATTAATCTTGCGCTCAATCATAATATTGGGGCCCATGGAACTACCGCAGTTGTCCAAATCTATGAAAGGAGATAGTACAGATGAAAGAGATACCATTTACCATTGCCTCATTTGACAAATTTATAGAAGAAAAGAAACTGATGGCCTCCAAGTGTGTGAGGTGCAGTGCATTATGGCTGCCTCCACGTCCGATATGCCTCACGTGTAAAAATGATGAATTAGAATGGATAGAGCTTAACGGGAAAGGGAAGCTTGTTGCATTCACGGTTATCGGTGTTGGTCCTATCCCAATGATAGATGCAGGGTATAACAGAGAAAATCCGTACTGCGCCGGCATTGTTGAGATGGAGGAAGGGCCAAGGATTAGCGCTCAGATTCTTGGTGTTGATGTTGCCCATCCGGAAAACATTACAATCGGCACGTCTCTCACAGCAACATTTGTAGAAAGGGGAAGCTGGCATTTTGTGGAAGAGCTGGCCAAGGTGAAAAAGACATATCTGGCGTTTCAGGCGTAGCAATCTGAATGACGAGATCCTTCTGCTTACATCTCCTCATGATTTGATTCATGAAAGTTGGGGGTTTTTCTGATACTTGTACACATTAAAGGCTTGAAATGTTTGGCCTGCTGAGAAAATGAACAAAAGGCAGTATTTACAGAGGCAAAAGCTATACTTCGTCGCTCTACTTTTTGCCGCCGGTGATTTCCGGCATTAGGTAAATGGAAAAAAGTACATTTTGATTTGGGTCTGTTATATCATGAAAACAACACAATATTTTGAATATACAAGGCAAAGACCTGATCGTGTTCAAATTAAAGACGAATGGATCAATTTTGTGATACAGTATCCAGAAAAGACTGAAATTCAGACCGATGGCCGGGTCAGAAAATGGGCAAAGATACAAGAGGTTGATAAATATCTTCGGGTGATCTTATTGGAAGATGGTGAGATAATTCATAACGCCTTTTTTGATCGGTCTTTTAAGGAGGATTAAGGTATGAAAATAAAATATTTTTCTGATACGGACACAGCTCATGTGGAATTTACGGATAAAGATGTCTATGAAACAAAAGAGATAAGTGAAAATATCTATATAGACATTGATGAAAAAGGCAATATCGTGAACATGACAATTGAACATGCAAAAGCTAATGCAGGACTGTGGGAATTTTCATATCAAGAGATGTCTCGCCAAACTGCATAAAATGCCTAACATCAGCTTGGAGAAGGATGCTCATTAAGTTGCGCTTCATTCGCACCTCTCAAGCTGGACGTCATGTTCAAGGGATAAAAAATGATTCGCCAGAGGAAGGTCACCAAACAAGTTAATGAAATAGAATCGGTGGTCTGTGACAGATGCGGCAAGGAATACGGACCGAACGACTTCGAGACGGAGGAGTTTCATCACATCCGGTTCACAGGTGGCTATGAGTCTGTTTTCGGAGACGGGGTGTGGGTCGAGTGTGACCTATGCCAGCACTGCCTTCATGAGATGATAGGGGACATATGCAGGAAGCAGGAGGACCGTGCCGGATGAAGTTCACGAGGAAACAGGGACAGTACCTTGCTTTCATCTACAACTACACGAAGATTGCCGGTCGTTCTCCTGCCGAAGCAGACATGCAGCGCCACTTCCGCGTAACACCGCCATCAGTGCATCAAATGGTGCTCAACCTGGAGAAGGCTGGTCTCATTGAGAGAACCCCGGGTACAGCTAGATCGATTCGTATAGTCGTACCGCCCAAAGAGCTACCTTACCTGGAATGAGAGAAACATAACCAAGCGGATTAACTCTGATACAAAAAGCTAACGCTTTTTCTACAAGTCATACGCGCCATTATTTTGTTTAAGAGAAAACATGACTGTTCCAACTAAAGTTTCTGAGTTAGTTGAACGTTTCGATCGAAACCTGGAGGCTTACAAGCAGGGCAAATATAACGAAACCCAGGTGCGGCTTGAATTTATCAATCCCTTCTTTGAAGAATTGGGCTGGGACATCACCAACAAACAGGGCTATGCTGAGTCCTACAAAGAAGTGGTCCATGAGGACGCTATTAAAGTAGGCGGGGCTACCAAAGCCCCTGATTACAGCTTTCGCATTGGAGGAGTCCGCAAATTTTTTCTTGAGGCTAAGAAGCCCTCAGTCGATATCAAGGAAGATACCCACCCGGCCTATCAATTGCGCCGCTATGCATGGAGCGCAAAGTTATCTCTTAGTATCCTTACTGACTTTGAGGAGTTTGCAGTCTATGACTGCCGGGTCAAGCCGGTCAAGACTGATAAGGCTTCCCATTCCCGTATCCTCTACCTCACATACACCGACTACACAAAACGATGGGAGGAAATAGCAGATATCTTTTCCCGTGAGGCGATCCTGAAAGGCTCGTTTGATAAATATATTGAATCAAAGAAGACCAAGAGGGGAACAACCGAGGTTGATTCTGCCTTTCTGCAAGAGATTGAACGCTGGCGCGATCTTCTGGCTCGAAACATTGCTCTGCGGAATCCTCACCTGACCCATCGGGAACTCAACTTTGCCGTCCAGCGCATCATAGATAGAATCATTTTCCTGCGTATCTGCGAAGATCGCGGCATTGAGCCTTATAGCAGGCTTATGGCCCTGCAAAACGGCGCCAGGATCTATCAACGCCTGTTTCAGCTTTTCCGCCAGGCCGATGACCGATATAATTCGGGACTTTTTCACTTTCGACCTGAAAAAGAGCGCTCTGAGGACAGCCTCGATAGGCTTACCCCTGATCTGAGTATCGACGACAGGGTACTGAAAGATATTCTCAAGAATCTCTATTACCCTGACAGCCCTTATGAATTTTCCGTTCTTCCCGCAAACATTCTCGGCCAGGTATATGAACAATTCCTTGGAAAAGTCATTCGACTAACTCCTGCTCACCATGCCATTGTTGAAGATAAGCCTGAAGTTCGAAAAGCGGGTGGCGTTTATTATACTCCCACCTATATTGTGAATTACATCGTTACACAGACAGTGGGGAAGTTAGTTCAGGGCAAGAAGCCAGGGCCACGTGGAGCGGTCAGCAAGCTAAAAATTCTTGATCCAGCCTGCGGATCTGGGTCTTTTCTCCTTGGAGCTTACCAGTTTCTGCTCGACTGGAACAGGGATGAATACATAAAGGACGGTCCGGAAAAATGGGTTACCGGCCGCACCCCTCGCCTTTACCAGACTGACACCGGCGAATGGAAATTGACCACGGACGAACGCAAGCGCATCCTCCTCAATAACATCTATGGTGTGGATATTGATCCTCAAGCCGTGGAGGTCACCAAGCTTTCATTGCTGCTCAAGGTGCTGGAAGGAGAGGATGAGCAGACCATCTCCCAGCAGCTTGTATTGTTCCACCAGCGTGTCCTGCCCGATCTGGCAAACAACATAAAATGCGGCAACTCCCTCATTGGCCCGGACTTTTATGGCGGTCAACAGATGAGCCTGCTCGATGAAAAAGAGATGTACCGCATCAATGTCTTTGATTGGGAGGCCGAGTTTCCAGAGATAATGAATCCCCCTAAACCCCCTTTGGAAAAGGGGGGCAAGGGGGGATTTGATGCAGTAATTGGCAATCCGCCGTATGGCTATCTATTCAGCAACATAGAAACCCTTTACCTTTCTAAAAGGTATTCGATTTTTGCGTCGATATCCGATGCGTATGTGGGATTTGTGCAAAAGGCTCACGAGGTTATTGGGAAAGATGGACGGTTTGGGTTCATTATACCTTCAGCATGGTTAGGTGGTCCAGCATATGAAAAACTCAGATCCTATTTACTTGGGTTCAGCATTGAGACAGTTATTTTGCTTCCTTACGATATTTTCAAAGATGCATATATCGACACCGTTCTGATAACCACGCGCAAGGAGTCTCCTAAAGCATCACAGGTAGTGGTAGCTTACGGATATCCAAAGAGAGAGAAAATTTCATCAATTGACATTGACATGCTTCCTGTATCTAAAATTGATCAACAAGCATGGCTTTCTTCGGATGATCATAAATTTGTTTTGGACGTCGGCATGTTAAAGATTTTATCAAAGCTTAAAAGCAAGGGGCTCGTTAGGTTTGCTGAAAACATTTCCATGAAACGGGGCGTTCTTTTCAACAAAGAATTATTATCCGGAAGTAGAATGGATGCATCATTCCACCCATATTTTGAAGGAGACGTCTATAGGTATGTTCTTAACTATATAGCTCCATGCTGGATTGAATATGGTCCAAAAATGCGTGAATATCCCAAGGAATTCCATTGGTTTGAAGGAGAAAGACTTCTTCTTCGCCGTCTTGTTAATCGCAAGCAAAGACTTATGGCCACACGAATCGAAGATACCGTAATAACAAGTAAAAACCTTTACGTCATTAAATCTACTGGGAAAGAATCCATAGCATATATACTTGGCATTATTAACAGTCGACTAATATCAAGAACCTATCTTGCACAGGTAAGCCAGGCAACGAAAGACGATTTCCCCCAAGTCACAATAAGAGATATGCTATCCTTACCATTTCGCCCCATAGACTTCAGCAACCCGACTGACAAGGGCAGCCATGACCAGATGGTCAAATTGGTCAAGCGAATGTTGGATCTAAAAAAACAACTGGCTGAGGCCAAAGAACCCCAGTCCAAAAACGTCCTCCAGCGCCAAATTGAGGCCACTGATAGTCAGATTGATCGGTTGGTCTATGACTTGTACGAATTGACAGAAGAGGAAATCAAGATCGTTGAAGTGAATACAAAATAAAAGACGGAAAGGGGGTAAGAGTCAAGAGCAGACCCTATCTCTATTTCTGGAGGCAGCTTTAGCATGTTATCCGGCTAGGAAACTATAAATTATTCGAATATCTGATGTAAATCGTTTATTAACACCAGCAGTTATATAGAAGCTATACAAGCATTAGGCTATGGAAAAGTATGAGAACTCCGTTAACGTTACCACAAGGAATGGCTTACGGGTGGTGGCATTTTGCCCAACCCTTGCTCGATGACTTCTGCTTTGAAGTTGAAATCAAAGCTGGCGACGATCAAATTCCAGGTCGCTATTTCCAGCTCTACCAAGGGCAAATTGGTGGTGTTGGTATGTATCTGGGGTTCCAAACCGATATTGCTAAACCGCAAATGGGTGGCCAAGGTAAAGGGTTGATTTTCTCGCGATGGAAAACGCGTAGCAACAATGATGCTAAACCACCACCAGGAGGCTGGATAGAAATGCCAGGTACGAGGATGACTTCGTTGGGGTCAGATCAACATTCGACTGGACTCTTGGTCGATACAAATGCTGGCTTCGACCAATCCAGGAAGATATTAGCGGTCTATGGTATGAATTCCGGGTTTGCCGACTTTCGGACGGCATGGGAGCTGCCGCAGGCTCGTTGCGATTTGCGAAACAGAACGACCAATTGCCATTAATTCATAGTGGTGGAGGCTCGTGGACTGAGGTATACAGCGGGGCCGATTATGTCGAGGATGTGCCCTTCACGGAATTTGTGGTTCATCGAATTTCAGCGAACCGCAACTTTCTGAAGCCTTCCCATTGCGATACATGCTATAATTCAAAGTTTCCAGCTGCTGATTGTTTCGTATCTCCTGAAGGAGCTTTAAATCTGTTTTCTGGTCTCAGTGTTGCACAGCGGCACGCAGCACAGAAATATACGATTCCAGCCTAACAGCCTGTAGCGGACGGAAATTTTCTTAAAGGAATGGGGGACAATTCTTAGGTAATTAAATAACTTCTGAAAGCAAGGAATACCAAGGCGATAAAGCAATCATTGAAAACAGAACAAGGAAAGGCGCCCATCATAAAAAAACCGATGGGTCAAATCTTAAATAATAAAGGGTGATGTTGGTTCTAAAACAACTTGTGGATAGGGGCCAGGCTTTGAATCGTGAATTTTCACTCCTGTGCGAGATGAGCGCATCCCTGTTCCAGAAAAATCAACTCCTCGCACAATCATTATGAGGTAGGATATGGATAACAACCAAAGAGAAGATTTATCGAGTCTGATATTTTTCCTTAATGAATCAGAGGGCTTCATTTGTTATATTTTAGAAAATCGATGTGAATTTATACTTAAGTATTTTACTATTGATCAACGTTTCTGGAGTGCTTTAGAGAGCGCTTGGCAGAAGGTTAGAAAAAATTTTGAGCAAGTTCGTCAAACACTTGAAACAAGTCCTTTAGAGTTTACAGATAAATTAAGAGAGCATGGTCTTACGGATGATCCGTTAAAATTTAAAATGGAATTGTTTAATAGGTTGACAGAACAGTTCGATACTACAAAAGCTCTCATATGGCTTCGGAGGTTGCTAAATCTGGTCAATTCCATGCTTGGCAGCCTCACGGCTATTTTCCCGAGTCTCGGATCTGTAAAAGAATTTAAAGAGGCACTTGAGCAAATAATCAAGACGAGAAAAAATGAGGTTTATAAGAAGGCAACCGGGAGTGAGCCTGTTAGAGTTATCCGGTTTCCTAAACACCGGGACAATCCTTAAATAACTAATAACTTCTGAAAGCAGGGAACAAAAAAAGAAATGAAGTCAGGCCTTGACATGTGACAACACAATGTTTGACTAAATGCCTTTGGTGGAGGCATTGACAATGGGACATAAAATTGAAGCCAAGTGCCTTGATTGTGGCAAGACCTTCACGGTTGACCACGGTGGCGGGTTCCTCTTCCACCTCGTCCGCTGTGACAAATGCGGCAAGACGAAGTCCATAGGCTTCGATGAGCTTGGCGAGCTCCACCTGCGCTACTTGAAGGGATTGCCGGGGCCATACTGCGTTGCGAGTTCAGAACACGACGAGGACGTCCGAAAGCATGCACCAGTCGAATCGATATCCGAAGATGAGTACCACAGAGGCATCGAAGCTATAGCCCGAAAATGTAGATGTGGCGGCAAGTACACTCTCGACGCACCACCTCGTTGCCCCAAGTGCCATTCAACGCGACTCAAGGAAGGCGACGTTACCGTAATGTACGACTGATATGACCGAACAACGGGGTTTGTGGGTTAGGCAATACAAAAATGAGAAAAATAACGGATCCTATTGAAATCAGACAAGCTATAACAAGATTTGGCTATTGAAATGATGAAAAGAGAATGTCCGACAAGCCTAAACTTAAGAGCGGCGTTAAAGGGATAGAGGAAGATGTCAACTAACAGTCAACAGCGACCCCTCTCTACTGCGTTATACCCATGACAAATCGACGCGATTTCGAGACTCCACACACACCTGCACAGATGAAATCTCTTACCGACGATATCGCCGAGGACCGAGAGTCGCTCCCCGATCGGGAATACCACCGTCGTCGAGGTATCGCAAAAGACCTTATTGAGGAATATGCACCCCTCCAAGGTCTTGCCGAGCATACGGCGCCAAACTGCCGGGCATACTTGATGCCTCCGTCAAATCAGGGGCCCGACGGCGTAATTGAGCTAGCGTCGGGGGAGAGTTTGACGGTCCAAATTACCGTCGCTGACCAAAACGACCAAGTCGCTATGGGGAGGGAACGTTTGAGTGAAGGTGATGTAACTTTCCCGACGTCCGAGAAATTCCGCGATCCAAGAACCCGGGCTGTCGAGGAGCGAGGTAGGGTTCTCACCACCAGAAGAGCACGACTGGAGGAGCAAGTCACGGCGATAGTCGCAAGAATTCAAAGCAAGAACGACAATTTCTATGAGGGCACGGATATTTTGTTAGTGGGTACCAACATCTTTCTGGCCAACCGAGACTTGGGCTACCGCTGGGAGGAAGATCTTCGTAAGCGCATCGCCGAGATAGGTTCTTACTACCCCAGAATCTGCGTATATACGGGAAAGAGAATCATTGAAGTGTATCCATGAAGGCATAACTGCGTGAACTCGGACTGGCAATTACGCTGCGCTCTATTGCCAGCCGGTTTGTGGGTTAGGAGAGAAAATGTCTAAATTTGAATTGGTTAGAAGAGATAGTGGTGAAGTCATGGTATTCATTGTTTTATTATTCGTGGCTTTAAGCTGTTATGTTTTTTGGTTAAGTTTTAAATTAATTCTGATGGGTGTAAAAGGAGAATTTGAAATCACTGCTGGGTTTTCAGGCCTCAAATTATATTTTACTAGCATTTCTCCTGGACTGGGATTAGCTGCCATTATGGCACTCATATTAATAATAGGGTTACCAAAAGTACTTCATCCCAAAAATTGAGCCACCATCAGGGTGAAAAATGAGGGCCAAGTCTGCTGCTGAGAGCGCCGATTAAAACCGGCAAGAAGTAGGGACTGAAAGTGTCCTATGGTGAAGGGTTAAAAATAGTGTCCCTCAACAGGGATATAACGAAAGATGACAGGCAAATATGCCGTGTAAACTATTGCGTGAAAAGGAGAGACGATGGAACAAAAACCAAGAACATGTCAACAATGTGGGGAACCATTACAAGAAGATGATGACAAGTATTGTGAAGATTGCGTTGTGACGATGAGTGCCGGAGGGTCGGCTCATTATATGGCAGAGAAGATCAGAGAGAAGAGAAAACAAGACCAGAAAGAGAAGAAGTGAACTTGTCTTAATAGAGGCGAAAAGGACACTCCTATGAAACTTGCCTCAAGTTTCGTCTTGATTGCATGGGGGCGTCCGCGCCACTGGAGCCGCGGCGGATGCAAGTCGGGCTCGAGGTTGAATCAAGGAGGCCCGATTCAATCAAATGGGGTCGGGCCACGCTAAATGGCTGATATAATTTGGAATGATGGGAAAATCATAGTTGATATCGTACTTAAAACGGTATTTTTAGGCACAAAAGGGTCGATTTAAACGGATGGTATGCTATAAAGCTAATCGTTAATATATTGGACTCATGAGCTTTTATGAGATTTGCCTTCTTTAGAGGCGTTAAATATTGCGCATTTTAGGGCGTATAATCCTAATGTTATGTTTTAAGGAGGTATTTTCGGTGAGCCAAAGAATCCACGTTTATCCGCATAATGATCTACTCAATTTGGCTTCTTATCAAAAAGGCGTTATTGAGCAAAAACTTAACGAAGGAATACAGGATGCGTTGGCCCTTGACTGTATGGCTTGTCTGATATCGCTCGGCTTTTCTGTCGAAGCCTTGGTTAATTTTGTTGGATCGAAGAAAGTTAAAGATTGGGTTGAAAGACAACGTTTTCTAGACAAGGTCAATCGGGTTTGTGAGTCAGTGGGTTTAGAATTCAATAGAACTCAAGATCTTTACGCTCGAATATGGGAGTTAAAGGAATTGAGAGACTCTCTAGCGCATGGTCAACCAATCGAAACCAGTATATCAGCAAGAAATCGTGAAGAGCTACGCGAAGCGATGCAATGTCCTTGGGATGAGCATTTGAATCCCGCTTATGTTTTTGAGACATACCACGCGGTAAAAGAGTTTAAGCACCTACTTCTTGAGTACGGAGAAATAGCACTGGGAGAGACTTTAACAGCGAATGAAGGAGCTTACATAAATGCAGTACAAAAAGGGTGAACGAGTCAGACATCCAGCAAAAAGCGACTGGGGCCTTGGAGAAGTGTTGCAGGATAGCAGCGGCGACAATGTTCGCATCTTCTTTGTGGGTGTGGGAGAAAAGACAATTTCATTGAAATATGTAGAGCCCATTAAGGTGGATGGGGATGAAGCTAATCACCCTGTTCTTAATAATCTCAAGATATCCAATATATCAAAAGGCATAAAATACCAAAGTCTCTCTCAGTCCATAGAGCGTTTCCTTGAGATATTCCCGGAAGGCTTCTACGGCGAAAGGTACGCTGACGAGGAGCGGGATTATAAACTAAAAGCTCATAATCTCGCATGTGAATTGCTCGGAAAGAAGGATTTAGAAGCCCTTTTAAGCAAATCAAGCTATGGCGAAATATGCATGAGAGCATTAAGGATTGTAAATGCAACAAACCTTATTTTTCCAAATGAGAAAATGTCATTGAAAGATGGCTTGGCTGCGGAAAACAGGAAAAAACTATTCTCAGAAACCCTATATCAGTTACTTTATGGTAATGCAGATTTAGAAGAACGCTTTATGCAGTTTTCAAGAGCGTTAGAAGAAATGGGCGCAGCGAAATGGACAACGGCATCATATTTTCTCTTCATTGCGTTTCCAGATAGATACATGTTTATGAAGCCAACGGTTACGCAAAGTGCTGCTGAGATTTCTGCATTCGAAATCAATTATCGTCCGAAACTGAACTGGCTCACTT
>Ga0315545_1002276_pt1 | contig 17482 bp, 18 predicted proteins | sample SalMarSW160210MG_FD_203096 | JGI IMG/M metagenome (GOLD analysis project Ga0315545, IMG submission 203096) | Salt marsh sediment microbial communities from the Plum Island Ecosystem LTER, Massachusetts, United States - Salt Marsh Sediment SW1602-10 ...
TACTATTTTGCCTTACCAGCACTCCTTCTTATCAACTTAGCTGAAACAACGTTTACCAGGGAAACACTACAATTTATGCTTGCGGGCGTTATTCCCGTTCTAATAGTGATACCCTTTTACTGGATTATTAGAGTTATATGGAGATTCTCAAAAGATACCTTCTATCTGCTCATTTTAAGTACTGTTTTTGGGAGTACGGCCTTCTTTGGTATCCCTTTTATAATGTTTGCCTTCCCCACAGACCAGGGTGAACATCTGGCAATATTATCAGTGGTTTCTATCTCACCGGTGAGTATAACCATAGCTATAGCAACTCTGGAACTCTACAAACTTGGAGAAACAACTATCTGGAAAGGGCTACACCAGGTGGTAAAAAAGCTTTCAACAAACCCACTGATACTATCAATTCTATCTGGCATTCTCATAACCTTTATTGGAATTGAAGTTCCTGCTCCTCTCTCAATTTCTTTGCATATGCTGGGAAACACTACTGCTATCATAGCTATCTTTATGTTGGGTGTTTTTCTCTATGGAAGAAGGTATACAAATATAACGAAAGCCCTTACATTAAGTTTACTGAGGATAATAATCTTACCAGTTGTAGCACTTCTCATCACAAAAATGTTTAATCTCGCCACTATAGAAAGAACGATACTGGTACTTATGCATAGTGTACCAGTTGCTATTTCTATGATTATTCTCAGCGAACGGTACGGATTTTTTAAGGATATAATTGCCTCTCTCATCTTAATTTCCTCAATTGGAGCGGCAGTATATTTAAACGTGTGGCTTTGGGTATTAGGGTATGGTTTGTAAACATTAAAATAGGGGGGGAAAATGAGAGTACGAGATTTTATGAGTACGAATGTGGTAAGCGTTGACGAAAAAACATTAATTGATGATGCCAGAAAAATAATGGATGCCCATAAGATCAGAAGGCTGCCGGTGATGAAAAAGGATAAACTGGTCGGTCTTGTCACCAAGCACATGCTTTTAGAGGCATCACCTTCACCAGCTACATCTTTAAGCATCCACGAATTACACTACCTTCTGGCCAAGATGACCGTCAAAGATATTATGATCAAGAACCCTTACACTATTTCTCCTGACATGCCTGCTGAAGAAGCACTGCAATTAGGCCAGGAAAAAGGCTATGGTGCCTTTCCAGTAATGGAAAATAATAGACTTGTTGGCGTTGTTACCGAGTCAGATATCGTGAGAATGATGACACGGGTTTTGGGGGTAAAAGAAAAGGGCAAGAGAATAGATATAAGGGCTTCTAACGAGTTTGGTACCATGAAAAAGATCATGGAAATCCTCGATAAGAATAAAACGGTGCTGTTAAGCATGCTGACTCTCCCCCCTGAGGAATGGGAAAAGGATTGGCTGGTAATGTTACGATTAAAGGGTGAAGATGCTGGCCCGATAGCCAAGGAGTTAAAATCCTCTGGTTTTAATGTTACCTATGTGGGGTAGGATTTTCCTTGAACGATAATAAGCTTGAAGATAGTAATCGGTGATAGTGAAGATATCGAATATTTAAAAATGATGCCATGAGAAAGGAGGTGCTATGAAAGGTTTTGAGTATGAAATTACAAAGCACCCAGCGGAAGCCTTCAAGCAAATCATTTACTTTTGTACAGAAACCGGACAATGTAGCTTGGATGAGGTTCCGAGTGACCAGACAGAGATCCTCGCCAAAATGCTAAATGAGAAGGGGAAACAAGGCTGGGAGTTGGTGCAGATTTCTTTTGGCAAAGAAGGCTTGATGGCTTTTTGGAAGCACAAGATCAAAAGCACCCTAGAGAAAAGGAAAATGTAGCAATATCGGATAAGATTTTAGTATAAAATAAGAAGGAACATTTAAAACAAAATCAAAAAACAAGGAGGGAGAATCATGCCTGAATTCGGATCACCATTTTCTGGTCTTGCCCATGATAGAAAACTCACCCACGAGGAATTGGTGCGAGCAATACGATTTCTAGTTGCCGCAGAGTATGAAGCGGTTCAGCTCTACATGCAATTAGCAGAATCAATCGATAATGAGTTGGCCATAGAGGTGCTGAAGGACATAGCAGATGAAGAACGAGTCCACGCTGGTGAATTTCTGAGACTTCTAAGGCACCTGGAGCCTGATGAAGAGAAGTTCTATGCGGAAGGGGCTGAAGAGGTAGAGGAGTTTATCAATAAAATCAAAAAGGATTAGTCACAAAGGGTTGATCTATACGAAGAAAGGACTACAGCGAACAGACAGCGCAGGTTATCGATAAAGAAATCAAGGCAATCTTGGATTCTCAATATGAAGTAGCAAAGGGGATCCTTGCCAAGCACAAGAAAGTTTTGGAAAAGGGAGCTACACTTGTCCTAAAAGAGGAAAACATCGCGGGAGACCGATTGGAGAAGCTGCTCAGTGCTGAAAAAAAAGCCTAATAGTGTGAACTTAGTTCGCTTCAATCATCCCAACGGTTACATGGGAGAAAGAGGTTTTGAGGCGTAGGATCGTGCATCTACGAGCCGGAAGCCCAAAACCCATTATTCCAGTGTTCCATCATTCCAACAACCCAATTGGGGCGAAGCCCCTAAGTTCTGAAAGGAGGCTGTCTATGGAAGAAGAGTTAAAGGTAGGTTGTGCAAGGCCAACGGGAGGCCCTGTTGGTGAAACAGTTGAATTAGAGGAAGGTAAACCTGAAAGTTTAGTAAAGGAGGTCACTGCTATGATAAAGGTTGGAAAAAAAGCGCCAGATTTCACGGCGCCAGGGTACCACAAGGGTAAGTTTATCTCGGTGAAATTATCTGATTATATGGGTAAGTGGGTTGTGTTATGCTTTTATCCTGGCGATTTCACCTTTGTGTGAGCAACTGAGATTTCGGCAGTTGCCGAAAAATTTCCAGAATTCCAGAAGCTCGGTGTTGAGATACTTTCCATGAGCGTTGATAGTGTTTTTGTCCACAAGATGTGGGATGAAAATGAACTCTCTAAGATGGTAAAAGGCGGTATTCCTTTCCGAATGCTCTCCGATGCAGGGGGGAAGGTCGGAACCGTATATGGTATCTATGATGAGGATGCAGGGGTTGAAACCAGAGGAAGATTTATAATCGATCCCGATGGCGTAGTTCAGGGATACGAGGTGCTCACCCCTCCGGTAGGAAGAAATGTGAGTGAATCCCTGCGGCAGATCCAGGCATTCCAACTTGTGCGAAACAGCAAGGGTACAGAGGCAACACCCTCCGGGTGGAAACCAGGCAAAATGACCCTAAAACCAGGCCCGGATCTGGTGGGAAAAGTCTGGGAGGTATGGAAAACAGAGATGGCTTTTGATTAAGCGAAACAGATTATCTTGTATGTGAATATACTCGGTAGTCCTCGGAAAAAGTACCCTTAACGCGATCTTGTAAGTGATAGATGCAGATAGCTTTGAGACCTTTGCAAAACATGACAATTTTTGGTATCCAATAGAAACGGGGGTGGGTTTTTCTGAAGTGACTGGTGGAAGGGCTTAAAAAGACCAGCCCTGGAGCCTCGGCCTCCGGCCCATAGGGCCTACGCCCCGGAGGGAACTGAAGGAAAGCCCACCCCCGTTAAGAAAATATGAGTTATACAAAGGTGTCGTTTTCTAAGGCCATTAGAGGGAAGGTATACACAATGGCAGTGTAGAATAATTTGCGTCTTAGATTACAAGCAATTCAAAAAGGAGGTATTGATATGGATTTGAGTAAATTTAGTGAAAACACGCTCCTTGTGGCAGCACTAAAAAGCGAGATAGATAGCAAAGAGATTTATCAACATACAGCGAATAGGGTAAATAATGCACTACTAAAAGATAAACTCACCTTCCTCGCCTCTGAAGAAGTAAAACATCGAAACATTATTGAGGGGATCTATAAAGAAAAATTTCCTAACGAAGAATTACAAATCCCCGAAAAATCGCCTGTGCCTATGCCAGAATTAATAATTACTGACGAGATGATGCCTATTAGTGAAGTGTTTTTAATGGCTATGAACGCAGAAAAAGCATCATATGATTTTTATAATGAACTGGCAAGGTTGTATGAGAGCAATCCCAAACTAAAGAAGACCATAGAGTACGTAGCAACAATGGAAATGGGCCATTATAAACTTATCGAAATAGAAAAAGATAACATGAAAAAATTTGAAGATTTTGATATCTATTCGCCAATGATTCATGTAGGAGCGTAACAATTTATATAGGTGAAATTTTCCAACCTTTCGAAATTAAAGACAATTTTTGAAGCGTCTATTTTTTACCTCACAATGGGGTTCACTTTAAAAATATGCTCACATTATTAAACACATTAGGAAAAACAGTTGAGAGATTTCGACCAGTCGATGAAAAAGTTATAAATATATTTACATGTGGCCCATCAGTCTACCAAAGATCTCATATTGGAAACTTCAGGACATTTTTGTTTGAAGACATAGTGGTTCGATATTTAGAATATTTAGGCTACACTGTCAAAAGAGGAATGAATTTTACAGACATCGAAGACAAAGCTCTTAAGGAAGCAAAAAAAAGGCACCAAAGCGTAACCCACCTTACAGAGGAAAATATCAGGAAGTTTATAGAGGAAATAGATTTTTTAAGGATGAAGATACCAGATTACCTTCCTAAGGCCTCTGATGCCATTGATGAAGCCGTAGAGATTATAAGCCGTCTCCTCGATCTCAAGGTTGCATACTGGAATCGAGGAAATGTTTACTTCGAACCGCTAAAATTCCCTGGATTTGGAGAGATTTATGGGCTGGACATGACCAGATGGCCATCAAAAAAGAGACGTTTTCATAGGGATACATATCCAGGAATGCGCTGGAACCTGGGGGATTTTATCCTCTGGCATGGATATAATAAAGCCGATACAGTTTATTGGGACACAAGTATTGGAAAAGGGAGACCTTCTTGGAATATTCAGGATCCAAGTATGATCTTCAAACACTTTAATGAAACCCTTTCCATTTACTGTGGCGGGTTTGATAATCTTTTTCGACACCACGACTACACACGAGCAATCCTTGAATCAGTATGGACATATCCTATGGCGAGATACTGGCTCCATTGCCAGCACCTTTATGTAAATGGCCAGAAGATGTCAAAGAGCAAAGGGAATATGTATTATATCGACACACCTCTGGAACAAGGATACGAGATTCAAGAGATTAGGTTCTTTCTTATATATTGCCACTATCGTCAAAGGCTTAATTATTCAGATGAAAGCATGCGTTCAGTGGTCGAAAAGTTGAAAAAATTCAGGAGGATTGTGCGCACTATAGAAAAAAAAATAGCTCAAAGGACGAATCCTGATACAAGAGTTGCCCAAAGACTCAAACAGGGTTTTGAAGAGAAAATGGATAACGACCTGGACGTAAGGGCAGCCTTCAACGAGTTGTATGAAATATTATCCACAATTAATGTTACGACACTGGGGCTCAGTGAAGCCTCAGGAATCATCCATGCTCTGCGGGAAATTGATGGCGTCCTGAAGGTTATCTTTTAGTAAATGCTCGGAATCACTCCTAGACACCTTTATGGAAAACTGAAAAAAATATGACATTGAAATGTCATGTAATAATTGCTTGAGTTTGGACAAAAATAATACATATAAGTCTAAAATTAGACTGTAAGATAACATACTGAAATAAATGTATAATATTAGATCGATTCCCTTTGCTTATGTCTGAATTTAGACATTCTTATAGCTCTTTTGAGTGATGAGCTGCTGAGAAGTCGGAGAGAATGTTTTTAAAGCCACGTAAGGTAAGTCCTTAAGTGGCTTTTTTATTAGGTTTTATGGAATTTATACTCTTAGTCTGCCATCAAAACTCACAATGTTTGGCATTATAATTGCTTAAATAAATTTGGGTAAAGGATTTATGATTATCGAGAGCAGGGATTTTAGCCTTCCAGTCCCTATTGCTCCTATTACAACAGAGCAAAATATTTTTTCGCTCAGGTGAGATGGAAACGGGATGGAAAATTGAAGAACGTATAAAAATATTGATAGAGCGCCAATATTCCCACTTTCATCAGACATCTGATTAACACGTAAGATAAAATACAATATCCTTTTACAGGAGTAAGATATGGATCAAAAAGCCAACCCAATACCCGAATCAGGAGAAAGAAATATTTATTGTCCCTTTTATAATGATTGCTTAGATTATGCGGTTAGCGGTTCCTGGCAGGCCTGGAACTGCTCGCAATGCCCACATAAATTGATAAAGCAGTCAATTGCTGAATACGTGCTTGATAGCGCAGACTCATTCTATGATTTGCCGCTAACTGTGAGAGGAGGAATCTGCACTGATGAATTTGATTAAAAATAGCTTTTATCCATATGCCTGAAGAAACACATCACAGTCGCCACCACCACTCATCACAATCTCCTGTAATTCAATTCTTCTATGTAGCAAGGTAAATGGTCATGCATTCACATTTCTCTATTAGCTATGAACGGCTTGAGTTTTAACCAGCATTGGATTAAATGGCTGAATGTTTCATTTCTATTGGCTTCAATGGTTTTAGGATGTGTTGTTGCAAATCTGGCTCTCCACCATATACGCCCATTCCATGCCATTGAAGGCATCGAATGGCCCTTTATGATACTATTTTTTGTGTTAGCTGGGGCTTCGCTTCAGTTCGAAACCCTTTTTCAAATAGGCTTTATTGGATCCGCATACATCATTTTTCGAATCATTGGGCGCCTGCTCGGTGGCTGGACAGGAGGTGCTATAACTCACGCAAAGCCATTGATGCGCCGATGGATGGGAATAGCACTCATGCCCCAGGCAGGTGTTGCCTTGGGCATGGCACTCGTTACAATTGAGCATCGCCCTGACCTCAGTGAGATAATTCTCCCTGTTGTCATAGCATCAACTGTGCTGTTTGAGTTGATCGGCCCAGTGTTGACACGGATTGGGCTAATGCATGTGGGTGAGGTTCGTTCTGATCTGTAAACATATTCCAGGTAAGGCCTGAAATGTCCTATCGCCAGTTTTCCCTCACTCAATGTGAATCCATAGCAACACAGTGCGGAAATGAAGAAGATTAGAGTGAACGATTTCAGTGTAGGTCTTTTTTAAAACCGTGAGATTCAGGAGGCAATCAAATGACAGACTATCGGATTGAAACAGACTCCCTTGGCGAGGTAAAGGTTGCTGCCTCAGCCTATTATGGCGCTCAAACACAGAGAGCCATGGAGAATTTTCCCATAAGCGGCAAGCGCATGCCTCGGGAATTTGTACGCGCTATGGGAATTATCAAATGCGCAGCGGCTGAAGCAAACATGTCACTTGGCCTTTTAGACCAAAAAAGAGGCAAAACCATTGTGCGAGCAGCAAAGGAGGTTGTAGATGGCAAATTCGACCACGAATTCGTTGTGGATGTTTATCAGACCGGATCCGGCACCTCTACCAACATGAATGCCAATGAGATCATCTCCAATCGGGCAATTGAGCTTTTGGGAGGAAAGATCGGAAGCAAGACACCGATACACCCCAATGACCATGTGAATAAATGCCAATCCAGCAATGACGTCATTCCGAGCGCGATCCACATCTCAGCGCTTGAAGGCATTGAAAAAAATCTTCTCCCTGCACTGAACGACCTGCATGATGCCCTGAGTGCAAAAGTAAGGCAATTCCATAAGGTATTGAAGATTGGCAGGACACACCTGCAGGATGCCCTGCCCATTCGTCTAGGACAGGAATTCAGCGGTTATGCCACACAAATTCGGCATGACATTCGAAGAGTAAAGGGCCTTCGCCGTCATTTCAGAGAACTGGCCCTTGGAGGAACAGCAATAGGTACAGGGCTGAATGCCCCAAAGGAGTTTGCCCCATTGGCTATCAAAAAGATATCCGAATTCACCGGGATTCCCTTTACCCCGGCCAACAACCCCTTTGAAGCAATTGCAGCGCGAGACGCAGCAGTGGAGGCCAGCGGCCAGCTCAAAACCATTGCTGTAAGTCTTATGAAAATTGTCAATGATCTGCGATGGATGAGCTCAGGACCCAGATGTGGGCTCGATGAAATCACCATACCGGCATTGCAGCCAGGAAGCTCTGTCATGCCCGGTAAAGTGAACCCTGTCATCCTGGAGAGCGTAATGATGATATGTGCTACGGTTATGGGCAACGATGTAGCCATCACTATAGGAGGCCAACATGGCAATTTTGAGCTCAACACTATGATGCCGATGATGGCCGATCATCTCCTGGAATCAATCCGGCTTTTGGCTAATGGCTCGCGCAACCTGGTAGACCGTTGCGTTAATGGAATCAAGGCTAATGAAGAACATATAGGATCCCTTATTGAGGGGAGCCTGGCCCTTTGCACCGCCCTGACACCGATCATTGGATACGACGCTGCCGCCAATATTGCCAAAGATGCCTTTACTACTGGCAAGACTATTCGTCAGGTCTTACGTGAGCGCAAGGTGCTTCCTGAAAAAGAACTGAGCCGAGTGCTCAATCCGATCCGCCTGACAAAACCTGGCATTTTCAGTAAATAAGCCATGAAAGGGGGAGGTGTAATCTTGGTGACAAGGAAAAACAAAGAAAAACTTCACAACCGAGCAGGAGGGAACTTAATTAATAAGCACCCTACGGTCGTTGATCTCGAAGAGCTTCGTGATCGGGTTCACGTCTTTCGCGATCGCGCACACGCAGGAAAGGTCTTGGCCGGTATGCTCGATTCATATGGTCATTCAAATACAATAGTGCTTGGCATCCCGGCAGGCGGTCTGCCAGTTGCCGCCGTAATCGCCGAGCATCTACATCTTCTCTTTGATATATTGGTGGTCAGTAAGATCACACTCCCCTGGAATAGCGAAGCAGGTTATGGGGCAGTGGCATTTGATGGAACCGTGCGCCTGAATGAGCAACTCCTACCGCGCCTCGGGCTGAACAAAGAGGAAATCCGGCAGGAAATCAAAAAGACCTTTGGCAAGGTGACGCATCGGGTAAGGAGCCTTCGAGGTGAAAGAGCATTTCCAGACCTATCAAAACAATCAGTGATCCTGGTAGACGATGGACTTGCATCTGGATTTACTCTTATTGTAGGGGTCGAAGCCCTTAGTAAAGCCGGGGCACGCCAGATCGTTGTAGCAGTGCCCACCGGTCATTGGGATTCAGTTCAGTTGATGGCCCAACAGGTGGAGGCTGTATATTGCGCCAATATCCGTCAAGGATGGAGCTTCGCGGTCGCAGATGCTTATGAAAGATGGTCTGATGTATCTGATGAAGAAATGGTTGGAATGATAAAAAGAGTTAAGCAAGACTGATTTATTTAAAAAAATTTATATGTTTAAAAATAATTAATCATTTTTAAAGGGTGACGCCTTTAAGGAGTGGGCAAAAAGTCAAGGACATAGTACATTGTTTGAAAAAGAGGCCTAAATTTAACAAAAAAATTATAAATGTAAAATTACTCATGGGAACAAAAGATAACCACAGCAAACAAAATCAGGAAATGGTGATCTTAAAAAATGCAGTTGAAAACACGAATGAGGCATTTGTAACCATTGACGAAAACCATACGGTCTTATTTTTTAACAAAGCAGCAGAAAAGATCTTTGGCTATAGCAGAAAAGAGGTTATTGGACGTGATCTTAATGTCATCATGTCCCCCAGTTGTAGCAGAAACCACCGCCAGGCGGTAACGCGCTATGTAAAAACTAGAATACCAGGGCGCATCGGACACGAAACAGAAATGTTAGCCAGCCGGAGGAACGGTACTGCCTTTCCTGCATCTATTTCATTTTCTGTCACAGAGGTAAATGGGAGGCTTTTCTTTACCGGGATTGTAAGGGATATGACTGAAAAACAGGTGCTGCAGGAACAAATCATGCGTTCGGAGCGAATGGCTGCTCTCGGTCAACTGGCCGCAGAGATAACCCATGAGATCAAAAACCCGCTGATGCTGATTGGTGGTTTTGCCCAACAGTTGAGCCGGGTCATTGACGATAAAAAAAACCTTGAAAAGGTGAACATTATTACTGACGAGGTTACACGGCTGGAAAAACTGCTGACAGATTTGAGGGAATTTCATTTGCCAAAAACCATTGCTTCTGAAAAGGTGGATCTAAAGGAGCTTTTGCAGGAGATTTATTTCATGGTAAAGGATGACTGCGAAAAGAAGAATATCCGAACTGAGTTAAAAATAGACGATAAGGCCATACTGGTGACTGGAGATAGAAACAGGTTGAAACAGGTTTTCTTAAATCTGTTAGCAAATTCCATGGATTCTATGGAACATGGAGGATCTTTATCAATTAAGACCGTTTTGTCCGGCGACCATGTAGAAATAACCGTAACCGACGAAGGATGCGGGATACCAGAACAAGATAAAGAGAAAATCTTTTCCCCATTTTTTACCACGAAAAAACATGGAACAGGCTTAGGCCTCTGTATCTCAAAGAGGATTATCGAAGAGCATGCAGACGGTTCCTTATCTGTGAAGAGTAAGGAAGGGAAGGGAACATCCTTTACGATAAGCTTGCCTGTTTACCATGAAACTACCTCAGAGGCAGCAAGGATGGAATAGATATGACCTCATTTAAGGACACAAAAAATAATAATACCACACATACAAATATAGGAGAAAAATTTCAGCAGGAAACCAAATACGCCCCGAATAAACCAATGGGCTATGCCCTCGACTGGAGCCGTCGCCCCAAATCCCATAAGAACCACGAGTCTCCTCTGGCTTATATTCCCCTGTCTGATCCTGATATGAAATCAGGTGCCAACCTCTGGCAACTCCTTCGAGATAGAAGATCGAGGAGAGAGTATGATGCCGGACGAAACCTTAAAAAAGCTCTTCTTTCTGCCCTTCTTTGGGCAACGCAGGGTGTAACCGCGAAATATGGAGAATTTCTTTTCAGAACAGCACCTTCCGCTGGAGGACTCTATCCAGTGGAGACCTATCTGTTTTTAAGGGCGGTTGAAGGGCTTGAACCTGGCATCTATCACTTCAGAGCCCATGTGTTTGACCTTGAGTTCCTGAAAAAAGGCGACTATTCAAGGGAACTTACCGACGCTGTCCTTGGTCAGATGATAGTAATGGGGGCACAGGTAACGTTTATCTGGTCTGCTGTGGTGGAACGGTCAAGATGGAAATATCGTCAGAGGGCTTATCGGTATATCTACCTTGACGCAGGCCACATAGCACAAAATCTCTACCTGGCTGCTGAAGCCCTCGGGCTTGGCGCATGTGCAATAGGGGCGCTTTTTGACGATAGGGTAAACAGTATTATAGGGGTAGACGGAATTGAAGAAACTGTCATCTATATGGCCACAGTGGGTTGGCCTCAAAGGCGTGATTCATTTGATTAAGTAATATTCGCTATTTTATCATCGGAAAGGCATACATGACATTCACATTGTAGAAGAAGGAAAAAAATTGACTGGCGTGCTTTTAGCCATAGGAACTTTTAAGACATAATATCCCAGTGAACACACCCGACGGTGAATAAGATAACAACTTAGGCAAAATGGCGTCTAATACAAGCCTCTGATTTTAATGAGGAGATAACTACCCTTTAACTTGAAATCTATCATGCTCGAAGCAAAAATCCTGAAAGAATATAGCATTATTGCTATAGTTGGCCTTTCACCAGATCCGAGCCGACCGAGCCACAGAGTAGCCAAATATCTTACCAGCCACGGTTACAAGGTAATTCCGGTCAATCCGGATGCTCAAGAGATACTAGGTACAAGGAGCTACTCTGACATGAGCTCTATTCCCGAACCCATAGAGATAGTAGATATATTCCGAAGATCAGAAGAGGTGATGCCTGTTGTGGATGAGGCAATCAAAATCGGGGCTAAGGTCGTGTGGATGCAGGAAGGAGTTATTAATGAGGAAGCGGCATTGAGGGCTAGAGATGCAGGCCTCCTGGTAGTCATGGATCGTTGTATGCTTAAGGAGCATAAGCGACTCAATAAAAAGCAAGATTGATTATTCCTTAACAGCACCTGACTCCGACGCTGCCTCTCGGCCATGAGCTCAAGGCCGAATGGCACTTCAGGATTATTCATTTATTGGGGCATAACAAAAAAAGACATCTCCATGCTCTATCACATAGTTAGTTTATGAGAAGAAGAGAGCGTTTTGTATAAACAGAGATTATTTTACACGGCAACCCATCAACCTAAAAAAAGGAGGTATGGCAATGAAGGTAAAAGTCATCTTTTACAGCATGTATGGTCATGTCTATAGAATGGCTAAGGCTATAGGTGAAGGCGCTCAGAATGTTGATGGTTCAGATGTCAAACTGCTACAAGTTCAGGAGCTAATTCCCGATGAGGTATTAGAGAAGGCAGGGGCTAAAAAAGCCCGCGAAGCCTTCGCTCATGTTCCTGTAGCCAAGACTGAGGATTTAGTTGATGCTGATGCCATTATCTTTGGCACACCAACACGTTTTGGTAATATGTGTGCCCAGATGCGCAATTTCCTCGACCAAACCGGAGGGCTATGGGCAGAAGGCGCTCTCATCGGCAAAGTGGGCAGCGTCTTCACATCAACTGCCACTCAACATGGTGGACAAGAAACAACTATTATCAGCTTTCACACTTCTCTACTTCATCACGGGATGATTATAGTGGGGCTCCCTTATTCCGAGACCCGTCAGATGACATTGGACGAGATAAGTGGCGGTAGCCCATACGGTGCTACAACCATTGCTGCATCGGATGGGAGCCGTATGCCAAGTGAAAACGAATTAGCTATGGCCCGCTTCCAGGGAAGCCATGTGGCTGCCATTGCCAAAAAACTATCCGCGAAATGAGAAAAATGGCTCATCACAATTCAATACAATCAGGCTAATAGATTTCTCACTGTTACCCTCGACCATTACGGAGCAATGCGTCCTTTCTCGACAAACATACATGGCTTTTTAGCCACAATGAAGGATGAAAGCAGCTGATTGATCAAATGCTTGGGTGGTTGAGCAGTAAAAGACGTAACGTTAGGCACGTTCATATAAAATACAATGATTCATTGTCATAAAGAGGATTTTGGGCCAGCACGACTCTTGGTAGACAATATACAGCTATTACCCACAGGGCGGGCGTTCGATGTGGCTATGGGTACAGGACGGAACGCTGTGTATCTTGCCAAAAAAGGCTTTGATGTTGAAGGGGTTGATATATCACCCGAAGCTGTGCGCAGTGCCCTTGACCAGGCAAGGGAGGCAGGAGTTACTCTCAAGGCCCGTGTAGCTGATCTGGAGATAGACTATCATATTGAGAAAAGTGCTTACGACGTGATTATCTGCTTCAATTACCTCCAACGCTCCCTTATCACACAGATTAAAGATAGGCTACGCGTAGGAGGCATAGTAGTATATGAAACCTTTACCGTTGACCAAGCCCAGCTTGGTAAACCAAAGAACCCGGATTATCTGCTGAAGCATAATGAGCTTCTTGCATTATTTCGTGATTTCCGGTGTCTTTACTATCGCGAGGGAATTGTGGAAGAGAGAAAAGCTCTCGCGAGCATTATAGCGAAAAAGGTATACACAACATAAATAGTGTAAAAAATTTTTTCTACCTCAGATAAGCATACATAGAAACCTAAAGACAGTATAGTTTTAAAGGCTACTTAAGAACGATGACAAAACGAGTTGTCTTGACACTCCATTATAAAGCCTTACCTTTTTAACTAAAAGGAGATAATCACTATGGAAAAGATCACATTGTCAATCCCCACTATATCGTGCGAGCACTGTATTATGACCATTAAAAGAGAACTGGGGGAAATAAAAGGAATCAAAGAAGTGGAAGGAGACGCCACGACAAAGAAAATCACCGTGCAATGGGATTTACCAGCGACGTTGGAAAAAATCAAATCCACCTTGAAGGAGATTAACTATCCTGCCGCTGATTAGATTTCATTGAAGACAATAATGTAAAGGATAATCCAATGTCCGATGAAAATGTTACCCTACCAGTCACCGGAATGACATGCGCTAACTGCGCCCTTACTATACAAAGAAGCCTGAAAAAAGTTACGGGTGTAAAAGAGGCGAATGTGAATTTTGCCACAGAACAGGCCTCTGTTTCCTTTGATCTGGATCAGGTTCAAATAAAGGATCTGACAGGCAAAATTCATGATGCAGGCTATGGCGTTGTTACGGCAACTGTGGAGATCCCTCTAACCGGTATGACATGCGCTAACTGTGCCATGACCATTGAAAGGACTTTGAGCAAGAATGTTCCAGGCGTACTCAAGGCCTCAGTCAATTTTGCCACGGAGCGCGCACGTGTGGAATACATCCCAACCCTAACAACCATAGACGAGATCATTGCTGCCATAGAAAAGGCCGGGTATGGTGCCATTCGACCGGATGAATTAATTGAGGGTGAAGACACGGAACTGGCTGCCCGAAAAGCGGAGATACAAAACCAGACACGCAAATTTTTAACAGGCCTCATATTCACTGTACCGCTGTTTTTTCTCAGCATGGGAAGGGACTTTGGTCTTATAGGGATATGGGCCCATGCTGTGTGGGTTAACTGGCTTTTTTTTGCTCTTGCCACCCCTGTTCAATTTTACACGGGCTGGGATTATTATATTGGAGGATGGAAAAGCCTCAAAAATGGCAGTGCCAATATGGACGTGTTAGTGGCTATGGGATCCTCAGTGGCATACTTTTACTCCCTTGCTGTCCTTTGTTATTCCCCCTTTGGTGAGCATGTCTATTTTGAAACCTCAGCTGTGATTATTACCCTCATCAAATTAGGTAAAATGCTTGAGGCCAGAACAAAGGGGCGAACAGGTGGCGCCATCCGTAAGCTCATCGCACTACGGCCAAAAACCGCAACGATTCTGGAGGATGCAAAGGAAAGGGAAATCTCCCTCTCACAGATCAAGGTAGGCGATGTCCTCATTGTACACCCCGGTGAAAGTATCCCTGTTGATGGGGTAGTCCTGGAAGGCGAGTCGGCAGTAGATGAATCTATGTTGACCGGAGAACCTCTTCCAGTTGATAAGCATCCCAAAGCCAAGCTTACAGGCGGCACTATCAACGGTGAGGGCCGCCTCAAGTTTGAGGCAACCAGGGTTGGAAAGGATACTGTTTTGGCCCAGATAATCCGGCTGGTTCAGGAGGCTCAGGGAAGCAAAGCACCTATTCAGGCCCTTGCCGATCGTGTCGCTGCTGTGTTCGTCCCTGGAGTGATCGGGATTGCCTTCCTGACCTTCTTCCTCTGGTGGGCCATAGGAGGTGATTTTATCCCGGCAATGCTCCGATTGGTTGCGGTTCTGGTAATTGCCTGCCCCTGTGCCCTTGGGCTTGCCACACCCACAGCCATCATGGCTGGAACCGGGAAGGGTGCAGAAAAAGGAATATTGTTTAAAAACAGTGAGTCTTTGGAGATGGCCACAAAACTAAATACGATAGTTCTGGATAAAACCGGGACCATCACCATGGGTAAGCCCTCTGTGGTCAATGTGATTATGTCTGATGCACTTATCAAGGATGAAGAGGAACTTTTAAGACTCGGGGCATCAGTGGAAAGGGGATCTGAACATCCCCTGGGACAGGCCATAGTCAAGGAGGCAAAAAAGAGAGGGATTCATCTTTCAGAGCCAGATGCCTTCAGGGCCTTGAGGGGATTGGGAGTGCAGGCAAAAATAGAGGGGCAGGAAGTTTTGGTGGGGAAGCCCAATTGGTTTGATGAGATGGGCTTTACCTTTGATGATGTAAAAGATCAGGTGCGCTCTTTACAGAATGAGGGAAAGACGGTGATGATGGTAGTGGTTGATAGAAAACTTGCAGGCCTTATAGCTGTAGCAGATACGGTAAAGCCCGAATCGGCAGAGGCCATTGAAGAGCTTCATGAGCAGAACCTGAAGGTTGTCATGCTTACAGGGGATAATGAACATGCTGCCAGGGCAATCGCCTCGGAAGTCAACATTGATGAGATAGTTGCAGAGGTGCGGCCAGAGGAAAAATCCACAAAAATCAAAGAGCTCCAGGATAAGGGTGAGAAAGTCGGGATGGTTGGTGATGGCATCAATGACGCCCCGGCATTGGCCCAGGCCGATGTGGGCCTTGCTATCGGGACAGGGACTGATGTGGCCATAGAGTCTGGCGATGTGATCCTTGCCAGTGGTAATCTGAGAGGTGTTTCAAAGGCGATCCAATTGAGTAGGGCTACTATGAGAACGGTCAGGCAGAACCTTTTCTGGGCCTTTTTTTATAATGTTGTGCTTATTCCTGTAGCAGCAGGGGTGCTCTATCCATTTGAATTTCTCCCTGCATTTTTACGACAACTGCATCCCATATTTGCTGCCCTGGCGATGTCCATAAGCAGCATTACAGTGGTTTCCAATAGCCTGCTTCTATACAAGACAAAAACAGAATGAACTACCTCGCAGCCCCGCTCAGACGGGATCTCCTCCATAATTAAGGCGGACAAGTCCGCTACGCTCCGATACAGAAATACCCTGATTGATTTTGAATAATTCATGAGGGTTGAGCCAGGAGGTGGATATTTTCAAATAGTAAATGTTTACCCCTCTATTCATCTGCTTTTCGCATGAACCAATTTGATAATAGTAACCTCAGGAGGTGAAAGAAACCGGATAGGAGGCCCCCACGTTCCAGAGCCCCTGCTCACGTACAATTGGGAGCCATGCGACAGAGGTATCAATCCAGTATGGTAAGGGAAAAAAAGTCGAGTAATCAGATTAAAGGGAAAAATTTGTCCTTTGTGGGTGTGTCCTGAAAGCTGCAGATCAAAGAGACCAACCGCCTCCTTGTTTACTACCGGCATGTGTTTAAGAAGGAGAACAAACTTCTTATTGGAGTGATGAGAGAGCAGAGTTTTTTCTGAAACGCCTCTGTAGAGACCAAAGTACTTTCCAGTTGGATCATCAATACCAACGACTGTGATGATCCCGGAAGCGTCAGATGTTTCTCCCCTCAGCACTGTAAAGCCCGCACTTTGCGCAAAATTCAGGGCCTGATCAAGGCCTGCATAAAATTCGTGATTTCCTGTAATTGCAAATTTGCCGTATGGCGGATTGACAGCCTGCAAGAGTTCTGCGAGTCCGGTGAGATTGTCGATCTGTCCATCCACAAGATCACCTGTTGACACCAGAATATCAGGATTTGCCCTCCTTACTGCGTTCAAAATCCGTTTCAATCTCTTGTGCCTGACAATCAGTCCAAGGTGAACATCAGAGATCTGAGCGATGGTAAGTGCACCGATTCCTTCAGGAATTTTTGGGCTCCGTATTACCACGGTTTCTGTGCGGATAGTGCGCGCCTCATAGTAACCAAATACTGCTATGGATCCTGTGGTGAAGAGTGCGATGAAAAAAGCAATTCTTGGAGAAGGGATTAAGGAAGGAAATCCCGTATGAAGCATAAGTCCTGTTGCGTATACCAAAAGGCGGTAAATATCAATAACGAGAGAACAAAAGAAGAACAGAAATACAAGCCCCATCCATGTATA
>Ga0315545_1002279_pt1 | contig 17475 bp, 17 predicted proteins | sample SalMarSW160210MG_FD_203096 | JGI IMG/M metagenome (GOLD analysis project Ga0315545, IMG submission 203096) | Salt marsh sediment microbial communities from the Plum Island Ecosystem LTER, Massachusetts, United States - Salt Marsh Sediment SW1602-10 ...
TTGGCGATACTTTCTCATAAGCTCTCCTTTTAGCGTTTTTTAGGTTAGCGAGTAAGTGTACCAACTCACTACCTTTTTCGCTACTTGTTGCACTTATGAGTTGAATCCGCCCAAGATAATACGGATTGTTATCCAATTAAAATAGCAACCGCTCAGACTATAAGAGACATTCTTAATAATCTGAGGATGGCGAGATACAGAAGGAAATGTCACAAAGCAACGTTCATCCAATATTAAGGACAGGTCCTATAAGAATCTTCGCTTTATTACTTGGAAGCTTCGAAAATTCTAAAGGTGTTTTTGCCTGCCTGCTTCGCTGCATAGAGGGCTTGGTCGGACCGACTCGTAATATCTTCTGGATTAGTATCTACATCATATTGACCAAGGCCAACACTGATTGATAGCTCTATTTGCTGTTTTCTCCAGGATACCGGAGAGCGAGCAACCGCCTCTACCATACGTTCCGCCACAACGACGGCGTCGCTTAACGAAGTGTTTGGCAAAACTACTGCAAACTCATCACCACCATAGCGTGCTGCAATGTCTATTTGCCGAATGCACTGTCTTATCCTTCCGCTGATTTCTTGGATAACTTTATCACCTGCCCGATGGCCGTAAGTGTCATTTATAAGCTTAAGATTGTCAACATCAACCATAATTAGAGAGATATGACCACCGTACCGACGAGATCGCCATAGCTCCCTCTCAAGTATATCGTAGAACGTCCTGTGGTTCACCAAGCCAGTAAGGCCATCCGTTGTAGCCTGATGTTGTAACTTCTCGAACAACTTAATGTTGCCAATCGATGCGCCGAGTAATTGGGCAAACAGCTCTATCAGTGCTACATCTTTATCGCTAAAGTAGTCGATATTAACCTTGTCCGCTAAATTTAGCACCCCCACTACTCGGTCCTGACAAATCAATGGGACAATGGCGCAATTCTTTGTCTTGTAGTTTTCGGCAAAAACACGCTGCGATCGCTTAATTATCGGTCGTTTATGTGAATCTATGTCCCCGATTAAGATGAGCTCTTTACTTCGAACAGCCATCACCATAGGTGACGGAGGTTGCTGATTCAGAGAGACAATCTTATTTATTCGAAATGGATGCGTGTACCGTACTAAATGCAGAATATTGTTCGTCTCATCAAGTGTATATAGAGAGGCAAACCTTACACCAACCAATTTCGGAACGCTTTCCACACAAACATCCGCTATACGTACAATGTCAAGACAATTCAGCCGACGTGCAAGAGGAGTAACCTGCTCGAGTAAAGAAACACCACCAGCATCTGTGTTAGGCACGCGCTGAGGATTTTTATCTATTTGGCCCATAGTTATAAACGTATTCGGTCTTGGCCCAACGGCCCCCGGACATACGGTAACAGTCATCAAATTAAGACTTTATCTTTTATCGGATAGCCTTGGGAGGATGTTTTGGAAAAATGCTTTTCTATAGGGATAAAATTTACGCTGGTTTTACCGGCTCTTTCATGCGTAACGAACACGATAAAAAGTGCAGAAAATTAAGCGGAGATTACACTCTTTACCACTTTTGGGGCAATAAAGGTGCTATGAGTAGACAGAAACGAATGGGCTCAAAGAAATTATAATTTTTTTCTGAAAAAATCGAAAATCAGTTGACATCCGATAAAAGGAATTTTACATTTTGTAAAATGTAAAATATATTTATTTTCTTGGTAATACTTTTTTACAAAGAAATTGGCCATATAAACTTGAAATGCCTATTAGCTTAAAACATCAATTCTCACATAAACATAGAAACGTATTATCTTTATTCTGTGATCTGCCCCCTGGCACCTTTTCGTTGCTTACGCTTTGATAAATTGAATGAGAATCTTGTTACAAAGTTTTGAACGATGGCTTAATGCAAACAATTGACCCAACAACCTAAGATAAAGGTACCGTTCACATTGACTAATATATTCAGTCGGCGAAGAGTCCATCTTTATTGTTTAATCGCTTTTGCTGATGCAATTACAACTTGATAACCGAATAGTGCAGATACCTGCCAAGCTCTACAGAATCGGTGATTTGGTTCGCCACACACCGTTTTCTCGCCAGACTATTCACAATTACACCGTCATGGGTCTGATAACCGAGGCAGAATGGACTGAAGGTGGACATCGACTTTATGATGAATCGGTATTTGAAGTACTCTTAAAAATTAACCAACTCAAAAAGACAAAAACCCTATCTGAAATAAACCAGATTCTTCGTAAAGAACAATCACAGTATTCTCCTCAACCGATTGATCAAAAAGTTGGTGATACTGCAGAAGAAAAGGGCCATCACACACATTACGTTCAGCGGCAAGAAGGAAATAAATAAACAAACTCAGGATGCGATTGAGTTAATACATAAGAAAACAACTGCGAAAGCCTTAGCCGTTCATTGCTCTGCGTTTGCTATGCAGTGAAAGCTCAAGGAGCGACCGAAAGGATCAAGGATGATATGTACAGTCGCGCCCTTGACAAGGTGTTTTTACTACGCTTTGCCATACTTTTACCGGATAGAGAAAAGTATAGGGGGGATTCAGGCATGAGCGAATGTAGTGTCGGCAAACATGTCCTTCTATGGCTTGTCCAAGCATGTCAATCGGATGCACACTTACAGTTTAGAATTCTGGCAGAGCAACAACAAAAAACAAAACGTACAAATCACCTCACTCTTTATTCGATAAATGCTTTCCGCCTGCAAAGGCTCGCACAATTGTCTCGACAACTGTTCATTGGACTTTGTCCTATAAAAACGGTCTCTGAAACGGTTAACAAGACAAGGGCTCGGCCGCTACCAGACATCCATAAGCTCAACAATCGCCTTAGGATAACTATGTCGCATAATTGAAGGATAGGATAATGAATCTTCAGCCGCTAATAGCCGATAATATTGATGAACTACTAGCCAAGATAGTCGAGTTCACACAGGCACGTCGCGACACTCTTGTCCAAAACATACAAAATGTGCACACCCTGAGCTTTAGCCCCAAAGACCTGCCCATATCGGAATTTTGCGAGGTGCTCAACTATGCACTCGCAGAGCATATTCAAAGCCGTCGGCTTGTATTGCGTGACACACAGAACATCGAGTTCGGGCTTAATGGCAGTATGAAAACAACGCCTGTCGTTGACGAAAATGCGAAAAAAATACGAAAGAAAAATCCTGATAAATATCTTGGACTACAATTAAGGAAGCTTTTAGAGGCCTCACTCAATAAAAAAGTTGCTGAGGAATTACTAAAGCAAAAACATCAATTAGTCCAAACACCTAAAGAGCGAATAACAAAAAAACCAAAGCGGCTGCCAATGTATCGAAATAAGACACATTTCTAACCACTTATACAGGCTCTCTTTAGAACGCCTGACGAGAAACCTTTTTCAGCAGGAAATGATAAACGAATTGCCTCACTTACAGCAAATGACACAAAACTGCTCACGCTCTGCGAAAGTCATTGCAATAACAAGTGGTAAAGGAGGTGTCGGTAAAACAAACATCGCTGCAAACTTGGCTATATGTCTGGCTGCTTCACAGAAAAAGGTCCTGCTTTTAGACGCAGACATGTCGTTGGGCAACCTCGACGTGATCATGAACATTAACAGTAGATATAACGTCTCCCATCTGCTCGCTGGACGTAAAAGTATTCAAGATATAGTCCAGGTTGGACCTAAAGGCCTGAAGATTATCTGTGGGGCTTCTGGTCTTCAAAGGCTTGCCAATATTGATGAACGTCATCGTCTGTTATTGCTGCGCGAGCTGTCAAAGCTTCAACAAGACACCGATGTGATCTTAATTGATACAGCAGCCGGTATCTCCCGCTCAGTTGTAGGATTTTGCCTTGCCGTCGATCATGTTCTGGTTGTAACAACACCAGAGCCCACAGCAATGACCGACGCTTATGGAATGACTAAAGTACTGCTGAGAAACCGTTTCGCAGGGCATATAAGCTTCATCGTGAATATGGCGGATACAACACTACAGGGCATAAAAACATACAAGAAGATAGCAAAAACCGCAGAGCAATTCTTAGCTGCGCAAACAAACTGCGCCGGCATTTTGCTCAAAGATGAACGATTGCAAAAGGCAGTCCGATCAAGAATGCCTGTTGTACTGGCCTATCCCAAATCACGAATCTCGTTATCTCTAATTGCCTTAGCAGCAAAATTAGGCAACGGTCTGGCTGCGCAGCAAACGAATGGAAACTTTTTCGAGAAATTTCTTCGCAGGTTCTTCTAAAGTTGTCAATGAAAAGGCCGATAAGTATGTGGGATGAATAGAGCTTAAACAATACTAGGGACATAGAGAAAGTGGGGAAAGCGCATACATTTATAGGACTTAAATTCAAATAAACAAAATATAAAAATATCACGGAAGATATCCATGAAGATAAACCAACAGCTTGACATTAGCAAAATATGGGAACAGTTCCACAAAACGCGCGATGATTACCATAGAAATCTCCTCTTGGAGTACTATAGAGACATAGTGAAGTATTCTGCTGAGAGGTTACACAGCAAATTGCCAGATAAAGTGGAACTGGATGACCTCATTAGCGCCGGCATCTTCGGATTAATGGATGCCATTGATGCATACGATCCGTCCAGAGGAGTAAAGTTCGAGACGTACTGCGCACCAAGAATAAAAGGCTCTATTTTAGATGAGCTGCGGAGTATGGATTGGGTTCCGCGATTAGTCCGTGCCCGCGCACACCAACTCTCAAGGGCTACACATTCGCTTGAATTGCACCTTGGACGTAAGCCTGTTGAAGAAGAAATCGCTGGGGAGCTGAACATGGATATGGAAGAGTTCAATAGACTTCAGCGAGATGCAAACGCAGCAAGTCTGGTATCGCTGAATACAAAATATGGCGATGATGATAGTGAAAAGGAAGTCTGTGAAATAGACATCATCAAAGATCAAAAGAGCGAAGACCCCCTGCTGGAAGCCCAAAAGCGAGATTTGAAGAACCTACTTACGAAGGGACTAACACGGGCTGAAAGACTAATTATTGTGTTGTATTATTATGAAGAAATGACAATGAAGGAAATCGGCGCAACGCTGGATTTGTCAGAATCTCGTGTTTCGCAGATGCACTCATCTATTGTCGCACGACTGAAAGCCCAATTGGACACCAGAAAAAAGGAATTCTCGGTCGAGTAGCTGGCCACTTTCAGCTTACAACTCGTCGAAAGCTCCTTTTTGGGCCTACTTTCAGCCTCCTGCCGCATCAAGACCGATGCCACATTTGCTATTCAATGCTCGGATTCTTTTCGTGCCACTACATCACACGAATTGATTTTCTTACTCCTATAAAGTATAAATTTAGAGTATTTTTGAACAAGGAGACAATAAATGAGATTTACAAAAATGCACGGGCTTGGCAATGACTACGTATACGTCAATTGCTTTAACGAGCATGTTGACAAACCGATTGAACTTGCTCAAGCAATTAGCGACCGACATCGAGGCATAGGAGCCGATGGACTAATTTTGATATGCCCATCGGATAAGGCCGATGTGCGTATGCGAATCTTCAACGCCGACGGCTCAGAAGCAGAGATGTGCGGAAACGGAATTCGTTGCGTCGCCAAGTATACATACGAACGTAAAATCGCTGAACCAGGCGGGCCATTCTCTATCCCTGGCCAGCCTAATCGCTATTCTGCCTCCTTGAAAATAGAAACCGGCAACGGTGTTATGACGGTTGGGCTCGTTATAGATGACGACGACAAAGTTCAGAAAGTCTGTGTCAATATGGGCCAACCGATTCTCTCACCAAAAGAAATTCCGGTAACTCTGCCGGGTGAAAGAATTATAGAAGAGCCAATTGAAGTGTTGGAACAGGAACTGTTAATGACCTGCATCTCAATGGGCAACCCACACGCCGTGTTCTTCTGCGATGATGTAGGCTTGATCGAGCTTGAAAGGATTGGCCCCGCTATTGAACACCACAGTCTTTTTCCCAATCGTACCAACGTACATTTTGTCCAGACTGACAAGGCTACCGAGTTTACAATGCGAACATGGGAACGGGGCAGCGGAGCCACAATGGCTTGTGGTACCGGAGCCTGCGCGTGCTGTGTGGCAGGTGTGCTCACCGATCGAATTGAGCGCGCGTGCATCGCGCATCTGCCAGGTGGTGATCTGTATTTGAACTGGTGCGAGGCTGATAACTGCGTCTACATGACAGGACCGGCAGTGGAAGTATACGAAGGTATCTGGCCAGAAAAATAATCCCTACGTAGATAACCTGGGCGACTGACAGAATTGGGCAGCTACTTTAAATCTGCCGGAAACATCACTTTTTTGCGAACTTGAATCTACCAAGTTTTGAGTTCTCAAGACCTTGACAAAAGCTGTAATCTCGCCGCCTGATTCAAGCACACCAACCGTGGGCGGAACTAAAAAATCGATCTTTACGAAATCGCCGGGCTTGAAAGCTTGTGCCACCATTTCGAAACACACACCGCCGGTACTGATGTTACTTGTAAAACCTCTACGCGGGTAATTTGTCTTTGAAGTAACCCGGCGACACGATAAAGCAAACTTTATTGGCAACCGCTCATGCTGTCGCCTCTCAGAAACCATTTATGCCTCCTTGCATACTGCTTCCATCTCTCCTTGATACGGCTCTTTGGCAAACATTGCTAAAGCAAAAGCTATTCCAAAACAAAGTTACCTAAATACCCCATACTTACTTGTGCAAGGTCTTGTCTGGTATGAGCTTACATAATTCGGCGAGTCTGCAGAAGAAGAGCCGAGAAAAATCCAGCCCTTCATGTTTACAAATAACAACCTGACAGGTATTTCTCACACATTTTTTATGCAAATCAAAGCTTCAATCGCGTCAATTAATCCTTTTTGGATATAATCTTACATCTGCTGCCATTCTGTTCGTTTGCTAAATTCAATAATAGTAACTACAATGTTGTTTTTTATCAACATTATTCTTGACATCAACACAGACATGTCTTACTTTCTGCGCTATGCGAAACCGCTCCAAATCACAGTCTGAAAAGCTTAACAAGATTAACCAGCCTAAGAAGCCAAAAGCAAATCGGCCTGCAGGTCTTGAAACCTTCGCTGTATCAATATTGCAGTGCTTACCTATCGGTGTAGTGACTTTCGATAGTGAGTTAAGGATTATAGACGCTAATCCACAAGCGGAAAAGCTGCTTACACTGACAGAAAACATCGACAAATCTCTGAAAGAGGGAGCCTCAAGCACTACAACGGCAGCTTCTGACTGGACAGAGCGGCTGAGAACTCTTGTACAGACAGGAAACAAGCAAACCTTTGACAATGTTAGTTATTTAAAAAATGGCAAAACAAGGCTGTTGCGAATCGGTTGCGTGCCGTTGAGAAGGTCTAAAAATGGACCAATTTTTGGCGGCGGCATCATTGTTGAAGACGTTACCGATGAAATCGAAATTCAAAAGCAATTGGTTAATACTGAAAGACTGGCAACTATAGGCAGGCTCGCTTCCAAGGTAGCTCATGAGCTAAATGATCCACTGGATGGAATTTTACGATACATCAGCCTAACGTCAAGAATTGCTAAGCACAATAAACTGGACAAACCCCAAGAGTACCTCGAGCGCTGTCATGAGGGGCTTATGCGAATGGTCCAAATCGTAAGTGAGCTTTTGGAATTCTCCAGGAGCATTCCAGCCCAGCCCGTGTACAGCCCGATAGAACAAATTATCGAAGATGCCATACGTGCCATGGAAGCCAAGAGCGAATCTTCTGGCGTCAGAATTTCGCGGAAATATGCCTCTAACTTACCTCTTATTAGAAGTGGCAATCTGTTCCAGGTGTTTTGCAACATTATAAAAAATGCCTATGACGCCATGCCCCAAGGCGGCGAACTACGCATTGCGACACGCCTGGCACCAGACAACACTTTAATAGCAGAATTCCACGACACAGGATGCGGCTTTGCACCAGAGAACGCAGAAAAGATTTTTGAGCCTTTCTTTACCACGAAAGAAAGAGATAAGGGAACCGGACTGGGACTAGCAGTGTGTAAGGACATAGTTGAAAGACACGGCGGGCACATAACCGCAAGAAATACTCCTGACGGCGGAACCATCTTTACCGTATCTTTACCATTATCAGAAGGTCTATAAACTATCGGAATGAGATTATGAATCAGAAAAACATCCTTATTATAGATGATGACCGAATCATACTGGACTCGTTATGTGAGTTTTTATCACTTGAAGGATTTGAAACTAATGGCGCTGAGACCTACAAAGAAGCTGTGGCTAAATTGCAAAGACAAAGCTACTGCCTTGTTATAATAGATGTAAATTTGCCGGATGGAAATGGCTTAGACCTGTTAGATTTTATAAGGAACAATTTCCCTCAAACTGTTGCAATAGTGATAACCGGCTATGGCAGTATCGAAAGCGCAGTCAGAGCCATCAAGCAAGGTGCCTATGATTACCTTACCAAACCGATAATCGATGATGAACTCCGCATGACAGTTGAAAGGGCAATCAAACAACAATCACTGATAAGCGAGAATGAACGCCTGCGATTACAACTCGAACACAAATACAGCCTCGAAAACATAGTCAGCCAGAACTACAAAATGGCAAAGATTTTTGAACTTGTCGAGGCCGTTGCAGACAGCAACACAACGATACTAATGGCCGGCCCATCCGGCACCGGCAAGAGTATGCTCGCCAAGGCTATACACTACCGCTCGAGCCGACGCACAAAGCCGTTTGTGGAGGTTAGCTGTGGGGCCATGCCAGAAACACTGTTAGAAAGTGAGTTGTTCGGCCACGTTCGAGGGGCATTCACAGGTGCTGTAAGCAACAAAGAAGGCAAGTTCTTAGCTGCGGATGGCGGGACCATCTTTCTTGACGAGGTCGCTAACGCATCGCCGGCTTTACAGATAAAACTGTTGCGGGTTTTGGAAGACACACAATTCGAGCCGGTCGGAAGTAACAAAACAATGACAGTCGATACCCGAATTATACTGGCCTCGAATCGCAACCTCGCCGAAGAAGTAAAACACGGCAGATTTCGCGAGGACTTGTACTACCGAATAAACATAGTAACAATTGAGCTGCCGCCTTTGCGCGACAGGGTAGGCGATATTCCACTACTGGCAAGACATTTTTTGCAAGTGTACGCCGCACTTCACAACAAGGAAAAACTCGATTTTACCGACGAGGCGATGCAGTATTTGGAGCGCTACCCTTGGCCCGGCAATATCCGCGAACTGGAGAATGTAATTGAACGAGCAGTTCTGCTGAGTAAGGACAAGTTCATTGGTATCATAGACCTGCCGGAGACAATCGAACAAGAGCAAGGCCAGCCAGAAGCCTACACGTTAGTGAGCTTAAAGCAAGCACGCATCGAACCGGAAAAAAGGCTTATTCTGCAGGCACTTGAAACTAACAATTGGAACCGCAAAGAAACAGCTAAAGCCCTTCAGATAAACCGCACAACTTTGTACAAGAAGATGAAAAGCTACGGCCTCGACGTCGAAGCCGAACGATTAGGATTAACCTGACCAACTGACTACTGACTATTTACTATCGACTATTGAAAATCAAGGGGTGCAAGAAAAGACCCCGAAGCGGACTTCGGGGCTAAATAGTTGAATTAGTGGTCATGGTTTTCGACGTATTGAATTCGTCGGGTTAAATCATCCTCATTAAAACAAAATCTTTTATCAAATCCACGCGTCCAAACTCGACCGGCTCGGCCATGCTTTCTTAAAGCAGAGGTGGTGACATTCTTGAATCTGCTGACCTTCGGCGTGGGTGCAAAGTTACATATCTGGCCAGATTTCTCCGCTACAATAATCAATCATCATTCATCAATAATCAATGAAAATTGCCCAGGACTGGAGTCGAACCAGCACGTCCCTAAGGACACCAGCCCCTCAAGCTGGCGCGTCTGCCTATTCCGCCACCTGGGCCTTTCAATTGATTATTGATTATTGATTATTGATTATTTACTATCGATTGTCAATTGAGATTTAACACAAAACGATAGTCCGAAACATCACGTACCCCTTGCTGCATTGAAGAGCAAAACGTGTAAGCGCTGGCAGAATGCAAAGCCTGTTTGCTTACACATATCAGCTAACATCTCTGATTTGGCCAAGAGTTCATCCCTCGTAGTAGCTTGGGGCATAAGCATTACTTTTTCTAAATCGACGTTTCCAATTTCTTCTATAGTTCGCTGTATCTCCGACAGATCGTCTTGCGAATCAACGACGAACTTCAATTGATATGTGTAATCGGCAATCAACTTGCGCAGGGCTGCTATATCAAGCCTCGCATCTTCGTGAATTGCAGCAAGCTGCGGATCGTCCGGCATTGAGTTACTTAATTTTGGACTAATACTCATAAGATCACAGGGCATATCCGGCACGTATGCAATGCCCGCCGTTTCTATCGTAATATGTTTGCTGTGGGCCTTCAACTGACTTATCAAAGCAGACAAGTCAGAATTCACCATCGGCTCGCCGCCGGTTAATACAACGAACCTGCAAGGCCACTTTCCAACTGCCTGAACAATTTCAGAGACACTTATATTCTCTCCCGCTGTCTCGCTCCAGGCATATTTTGTGTCGCACCATCGACAGCGCAAAGGGCAGCCAGCGATTCGTACGAGCACGCTGGGCACGCCTGCCAAGAATCCTTCGCCCTGGAGGGAATAGAAAATCTCACTTACTCTCATTGTTCTCGTATTGCGTTGTGCGTGATGCGTATCGCGTTAACTGGCGGTAAAACCGCCAGCTAAATATCCCTTATATACTCTGCCGGGTCTTCTATACCGGCTTCGGCGAAGCCCTTCAACCTTAATCTGCACGAGTCACATCGGCCACAGCTTCTGCCCTGCTCGTCCGGATCGTAGCAACTATGCGTCAGAGAATAATCGACACCAAGCTTTATCCCCTCAAGAATAATTTCGGCCTTCGTCATATTTATAATCGGAGTACGTATACAATATTGGCCTTTGCCCTGGACGGCAGCAGCGGTGGCAAGGTTTGCGGTCTTTTCAAAAGCAGCTACGAATTCAGCTCTGCAATCCGGATAGCCACTATAATCGGTAGCATTGACGCCGATGAAGATATCGAAGCTATCAAGCACCTCGGCCCATGCCAGCGCATAACTTAAAAATATCGTGTTCCGCGCAGGAACATAAGTTGACGGTATTTCATGCAAATCTCCCAGCTTTGCTCTATCCCTTGGCACATCGATCGTCGGATCGGTAAGAGCAGACCTGCCAAAATCAGCCAGATTTATATTGATTAGCCGATGCTCAACTACCCCCAAAGAACGAGCTACTTTCTTTGCAGCTTCAACTTCTCGCTGATGTCTTTGGCCATAGGCAAAGGTTAAAGCACAACATTCAAAGTCTTTGCTTCGGGCAATCGCCAGGGTTGTAGCTGAATCCAAACCACCACTTAATAGGACAATTGCTTTATCTTTTGCCAAGTTAGGTCCCTCGCCAGAAACAATTTGTACTAAGAATTAATGCACGAAAATAATACCCCCCCTGCCTCCATTACAGGCGTATAAAATATTTCTCCCCTAACAGACAATCTTTCCACACGCAATTGCAGCGTGGTCAGAAAATATAAATCGCAGATTCATTCAGATAGTATTTCAATGCCGTTAATCTCAGGATTCTCGATGTTCGGCTCAAAACCAATAACGAGCATTCCATCGGTCACAGTCACGCCTTTGAACTCCTTGACGATAGGCTTTTGTGGACCACCAGCTACTTTGTATGGGTCGAAATCTTCAAGAACGAGCTTATCATTAATGCTCACCGAAAAGACCCGCTCATTCTCGCCATAAATACCCTCATACGTCTCAGCGAAGTGCAGCCTGACAGTATATTTACCGTTGGGTAGCTTGAACTCGTATGCAGTCACGCTGTATCTCTCAGTCTCATATATCTCTGGTGCATCCGTACCCGTCATACCCAAATCACTTCGATCAACAGTCATACCATCAACTGCACCCCAATCGTTTTCTTGCTCCATGTACTGGTCAGGCAGCCAGACATTACCAGCGTTATCCGTGTAAGGCTCAAAAGCAGCACAGTTTACACGCAGAGTAAATTCCGGCTCGCCCGGCTGATCCATGGTTGCACAACCAGATATAAGCAAGACCGCTACGGAGACTACACGCGCTACACTAATCCATCTTTTCAACATTGTGTCCATCCCTTTCAAAAAAGTACCGAAGCCCATGCTATGTATACACTCCGCTAAAAACTTCAACAGCCAAGATACTCAAATCGGTATTAAGATACAATGGATTTTCAAAAAAATAAATTATAAACTTTACGGCTCATACACCTCCAAGAAGAATCGTATGTCTCCAGCTTAGCACCATAGGAGCGTAATTACTACATTGCTGAATCTGCCGGATTCTGGCGTGCAATTAGGCAAGAAGTACGATAGATAATGAACGATGTGTAGCAGCCTCAAGCGTAGCGGCTCGACTGAATTCGCCAAAGTTTTGGGGATGGGTACGCGTCTACAAAAAAGGTGCTAAAGGCCAAAAAACTATCTACAAACTCGACGCGCAGCCAGTTACTCTATAAAGCCGATTATTGCTTGTCGCGACTAGACAGGCGCGTTATATTAAATAACTCAAACTGACCGTTTTTATTGTCATGCTGAGCCGAAAGGCGAAGCATCCGGCTTTAGCAAAAGAAAACCCATATTTTCTCTGGCCAGATTCTTCGCTTCACTCCGTGGAGTTTACCCTTGAGCGGAGCGAAGGGCTCAGAATGACAAGGCGATATATGTCTTTGCAAATTAATACGCCTGAGGCGTATAAAAGACTTATCAATAATAATGTTAGTAAATAGGTCAGTTTTAGTAAATAAGACAGGATATTAAAGAGGGATAGGCGATGAGTGAAGTAGCGAAAATTGAGCTGTTCGAGAATCCGAGACCAGAGCGAGATTACAAAATTACAATCAAATGTCCAGAGTTTACAAGCCTCTGTCCGCGGACGGGCCAGCCAGATTATGGTGAAATCATCATTGAATATTGTCCCGATAAATCCTGTATCGAGCTGAAAAGCCTGAAATTCTATATGCAGAGCTATCGAAATAAAGGAATCTTTTACGAAGCCCTGACAAACAATATACTGGATGACCTAATTAAAGAATGTAAACCGCGTTGGATGAAGATTACTTCTTGCTTTAGGCCACGCGGCGGAATAACAACAGAGATATTGGCGGAATACACAGCAGAAAAAACGAAAAAGTAATCATCAGAGGTGACAAAATGGCAATACTATTTCACTGTGAACATTGTGGCAAAAAAATAGAAGCGCCCGATAGTGCCGCCGGCAAATGGGGCAAATGCCCGGCATGCCACAACAAGCTATATATACCCAGCCTCAACTCTGACGAGGAGCTTAAACTGGCACCTGTGGATGAAGCCGAAGAAGAACGAGAAAAGGAACTAATAGCCGAGACATTCAAGCTAACACAGGACATTTTGCAAGAGAAGGAGATCCCGAACGGCCCAGCATCGTACTCGCGAACAGCACCAAAGATAGGCGAGAAAGAGCTGAACAAGAACATAATCCTATATTTGCGACAGATGGCCAATGGAGACTTGGACGAGGCACAAAGAACAGCAGATGCAATTGTCCCATACGGCCCTCAGGCTATTGCAATTCTTGACAGGATAGCGCTTAGTGAAATGCCTGAGCCGGAACTCACTGATATTCCACCGCACGTTCTTTCCGGTCTTATAAGAAATTTACGCACTCGAATAAGTTAAAGATCAAAAACATTTGTCAAAGCGACACTTGGGGTCCTAAAACATATCATTTATTCGGTCAATAGACCGTAAATTTTCGGTCTGTTAAAAAAACAAGCCATGTAAATCCTGTAATTTTGCCGCAATAACACTACTTCTTATACTTTAAGCAGAGAAACAAAAAACGACTTTGGTAGACTCCTTATAACTTGAAGGGAAGCTTACATGGCCAATAAAAAAACTGTCGTACATGTCACACACGAAACAGTAGGAAAAATCGGCGGCATTGGTGCCGTCCTTCAGGGCTTTTTTACATGCAAATCTTATCTTGATGTCGTCGACCGCTCAATCATCGTTGGTCCACTATTTACAACCGAAGGCTCAGTAATCGACCGACTGGGCGAGGATGGCGAGGTCCTCTATTCATCTATCGACGGGTTGATCAATCCAGGGTATGCATCAGCCTTTCGTAAGATTGAAAAAACTCATAATGTCGGAATTGTCTATGGCAGGCGCACTTTCGTTGATGAGCAAACAGGCATAAAAAGCTCACCCGAAGTACTGCTAATCGATATTAGACGCATAGATGCGGGGATAGTAAATAAATTCAAAAGGCAGCTCTTTGAAGAATTTGGAGTTCAGAGCCACTTACATGAACATCTCTGGGAGTACGAACAGTATATAAGAGTGGCTCCTGCAGCGATTGCCGCGCTAAAGTCACTAGGAGCGGCAAATGAATCAACGGTTATTATTGCCCACGAATTTATGGGATTGCCCACGGCACTTGCAGCAATTCTCGAACCTAACCGGCCTTTCAGGACAATCTTCTACGCCCACGAAGTAGCTACGATGCGACGCATTGTTGAAGAGCACCCTGGCCATGATACAATGTTCTACAACGTTATAAGACAAGCGCACCAAGACAGGTTGTACGTAAATGAAGTATTCGGCAATCAAAACTCCTACTTCAAACATACCCTTGTCGAATCATCGAAATATTGCGACCGTATCTACGCAGTGGGTGACTATGTTGTAGATGAGTTGCGATTTCTGGCACCGGAATTTGAAACTATCAACATTGGTATCGTCTACAATGGTATACCAGCATATCAAATCAATGCTGCCCAGAAGCTTGAATCCAAGAGAAAACTGCAGGCATATTGTAAAAACCTTCTCGGATTCAAACCCGATTATGTATTTACACATGTCACAAGACTTGTGAAAAGCAAAGGATTGTGGCGTGACTTGCAAGTTCTATACACAATGGAAGAAACGCTTAGAAACCAGGACAAAACAGCTGTATTATTTCTACTATCAACTGAAGTTTCGCAGCGCCACACGAATGATATAAAAAATATGGAATCTAATTACGACTGGCCTGTTGCCCACCATGAAGGTTGGCCTGATCTCTCAGGCGGCGAGGCGAATTTCTATGCACACATTCAAAGGTTCAATGCCAGAAGCCGCAATATAAAAATCGTGTTCATCAATCAGTTCGGATTTAACCGTAAGAGCTGTGGCAGGTCAATGCTGGAGGACATGGAGTTTATGGATATCCGTAAAGGAACTGATGTCGAATTTGGCCAAAGTACCTACGAACCTTTTGGGATATCTCAGTTCGAGCCGCTGACCTTTGGCGGAATATGCGTCGTAAGCAGTGTATGTGGATGCACGGGCTTCCTACGTGATGTTTCAGGTGGCAAAAACGTTGAGAACGTCATTATCGCAGATTACACTAATCTGGTAGATTTTAGTTACGCCGATATCGAAGACCTTCTACAAATTGACCGTGCAACGCGCGACCGTACGGAAGCAAATGAGAGCCGAAAAGTAGCAGAAGAAATTCTCTCCCGATTGCCCCAGGATCAAACACAAGCTGAACACCTCATTCAAACCGGCTATGAGCTTGCCAAGAACATGAGCTGGGACGTGGTGGCTAAAAATTATTTTGTGGGCGGTCTTGTTGCTATACCCTATGGAGTTCATGCCTTGTGAGCATACGAATTGACGTTTGCGTGCCGGACAGGGTATGCAAGGCGTGCACAAGGACATGAGCCGTCTCCAACTAAAAAGCCTGAATGTAAGCTCACAGCACATTAAATCCCGCAGAAAAAATTAGCACAAGGTATTGACACACACTCTCGAATCTGTATAATACTTTTGGGTGTTATTAGGGAGAGCGCTTAGATTGCTTGGCTGTGTGCAATACCCAAAAAAAACCAGTCATAGGTATTTTGGGCGGTATCTGCGCAGGTAAGAGTACCGTGGCAAATGAGTTTGCTAAGCTTGGCTGCAAGGTTATCGATGCCGATAAAATTGCTCACGAGTTACTTGAAGAAAACGCCGTTAGAGATAAAATAGTCAGACTTTTCGGCCAGACCATACTGGGTCAAGAAAATAAAATCGACCACAAAAAACTGGCTGAAATTGCCTTTTCCAATGAACAGAAGCTCTTACTGCTCAACGGGATAATCCATCCTTTTGTTTTGGATCGAACCGAGGAACTGATAGAGCAATATCAACGCGAGAACAACGTTCCGGCAATTGTTTTGGACATGCCGCTTTTGGTGGAAGTCGGCTGGCAAAATCATTGTGAACATCTGATTTTCGTCGATTGTGACAAAAAAATTCGGCAGGAAAGAGCAAAAAAAATGGGCATATTCGAAGAGAATCAAATTAAAATTAGAGAAAATTTTCAGATTTCGCTGGACAACAAGCGTGCCTTAGCCGATAATAAAATAGACAACAATTCCGGCTTATCGGCGTTAGTCAGGCAAGTCATTGATATCTTCTCTACCATTGTGAGTAAGACGTAATTTCGGTTAAAGACAGGTTGCTCGTATTGATATAAATCGTTTTATGTAAGTTCTGCTTGTATTATTCAAGATTCAAACCTTACTTAGCTACAACTTGAATGTAGTCTGATTAAACCTTAGTTTTATTGCCCTTCTTTTGCGGATGTTAGTTTTCATCCGCAAGAGCGGCTGTGCAATGAATGTTGTGTGAACAGAAAAGGAGCAATTATGGCTAAAGCCAGTGCAAAGAACGAAAAAACCAAAAGACGTAAAACTTCGAAGAAAAAGAACCTCACAGAAGAGCAAGCCGTCGACGAACAAGCAGAAGAAAATCAAGAACACGCTGATGTTACCACTGCAACAGCTACGGTTGAAGAAGATGAATCGCAGAAGAAAAGCGAAGAAGAATCCACACATGATAAGTACGAGCGCATCAAAAAGGGCAACTTGTACTTGATGGATTTGCAGAGACTAACCGTAGCAGAGCTACACGACATCGCCAAAAATGAAGGCTTAACGGAATACAGTGCCCTTAAGAAACAAGACTTGATTTTCAGAATTCTAAAGGAACGCATCCGGCAGAATGGACTTATGTATGGTGAAGGTGTACTCGAGGTGTTGCCGGACGGTTATGGATTCCTGCGAAATACGGAATACAACTACTTATCGTCATCAGACGACATCTATGTCTCTCCGTCACAGATTAGGCGTTTTGGCCTGAGAACCGGAAATATTGTGTCGGGTCAAATCAGGCCACCTAAAGATTCAGAGAAGTACTTTGCCCTTCTGCGAGTCGAAGCAATCAACTACGAGGACCCCGACCTACTTGCTGATAAAATAGTGTTCAGTGATCTGACGCCCTTGCATCCGGAGGACCGCCTTATACTCGAGACCTCTG
>Ga0315545_1002283_pt1 | contig 17458 bp, 18 predicted proteins | sample SalMarSW160210MG_FD_203096 | JGI IMG/M metagenome (GOLD analysis project Ga0315545, IMG submission 203096) | Salt marsh sediment microbial communities from the Plum Island Ecosystem LTER, Massachusetts, United States - Salt Marsh Sediment SW1602-10 ...
AGCCGATTTAGCCCGGCTACTTGATTTTATCAATGTCGTTTTCCGGGTGGCCAACCAGATATACCCTGTTCTTGCCGCTGCGTTTTGCTTCCAACAAAGCCTGGTCGGCCTTTTCAAAAAGCTCTTCGGTGGTTGTGCCGTCGGTATTCAGGCAGGCAAGTCCCCCGCTTATGGTCAGGACCCCTCTGCCTTCAGAGCCCAACAACGCCAACTCGGTTTTTTCAAGCTCACTTCGAAATCTCCTGGCTATGTGTATGACTTCGCTCGGATGGTCGCTGCCGGCCGACCGTCTTTCATTGTCCGAGGTTGGTATACGGCACTTGGGGTCGTCCCAGAAGACAACAGCGAACTCATCGCCGCCTAATCTCGCCACCATATCGTGTTTTCTGCAGCATCTCCGTATCAGCCATGCGGCCTGTTTCAGGACCTCATCGCCGGCGGCGTGACCGTAGAGGTCGTTATAGTGCTTAAAATTATCAATATCGAAAATGAGTACCGTGACCCGGCCTTTATCCTTTTTTGCGCGCTCAATGATTTGCCTGGCGAATTCCCAGATATATCTTCTGTTCTTCAGGCCCGTGAGGTCATCCTCAGTTGCAAGTTTTTCGAGACGGTTTATCTTTGTCTGAATCGCGTGATTTACGGAAATAGTATCCGACTGCGCAGCCAATGAGCCAGAAGCGTGGACGGCCGAACAAAGCTTCTCCAATCCAACGGGGCAAATTATGTAGTCGTCGGCCAGCCCTGTCCCGTTGCCTGCAGAAGAAACCAGTTCCATCGCCTCCGGCTCCTCATACATTTTCGCCAGCAGCAGGATTCGCGCGTCGGTGTTTTTCCTGAGTGTGGCAAGAGCGTTTCGCAGACCGGCCGACGCGCTTGCCATAACAACGATGATTGCAGCAAAGGGATTTTTGACGGCTGCCTCAATTCCGTCCAAAATACCGGCACAGACCTGAATCACCTCTTCGGGCAGCGGCTGTGGTCCTGCTATCGCGACTGCGGGGTCGCCTATCAGCAGGATTTTTCCATTACCGGTCATACTTTCACCAACCGCTTCTATACATCGACTTCGGCTGTGGGCAGATTGTCCGATTCCTTTTGTGTCACAGCAGCAGTTCGCCACAGGTCGCGTCTCATCATTCGGATAAGCAGTCCTTCAAGCTGGCCGGGGTCATTAACCACAACAGCCCCGGATTTCATCGCCTGAATTGCGCGTGTCCGGGTGTTACCTGAGATTCTTTTCGCAAGGCAGCAGCATTCCCACCCGGCCTGAGCTGCTTTGTCAAAGAGGCGTCCTTTTTCCCTGCTCAGTTGTTCGAGTCGCCCCACGACCAGCCCACTTCGTGCCGGGCTTTGTGCCAAATTTGCGATGCCCTCGTAGATGTCCCTGCAAATGACAAAATCAACATCGAGCCGTTGAAACATCCCGGCGGCACGAGTGATGAGCCGGTCCGATTCAGTCCCGATGATTATAACCGAAAAATCCGCTTTATTGCGGTTATCCTCCATGCGTGCTGTCGAGTCACTTTTCATCAAGCCCAAAGCCCATTATGCCTGCTATATTATAGCAGAATCAGGCCAAAAGTCAAATTGGGCGTTTTAGGGAGTTTCTGCGACAAATTGCCAAGTCGTTATTCAGCGGTGGGAAGACTTGCGAGATTTTTCCTGACCTGGTCGGTGCAAAAACTGCTCGGATACATCCTCAGGAAGCTGCTCAACATTGCCCTGGCATCGGCCAGAAATTGTTTTTTGAGCTCGATATTTGATTCATCCTGCTGCCGCCAGAAGTGAATCTTTAACAGGGCAAGCTCGTACAACGCCTGCATCCCGCCGTCGGTGGTCTCGTACTTGGCGTGGAGCTCAGCAAGCTGTTCGGCACGGAGCTGTTCATCGGGTATGAGCTTGACCTGGGCAAGCAGGACATTGTCCCGCAGAGGGTCGCTCTTGCCCATTTCAGCCAACAGTTCCTTCAGCCAGTCGGCATATTCCGGAGTATGAGGGTTCAGCGTAACAAATTTTGCGAGGCGCTTGTCGGAATCAGGCCTGTCGGTGCGGTTATCCGTGTCGATGAGGGAGCGTAGCTGGCTGAGCTTTCTTTTAAGCTCGGTCAATTTTGAGACAGTCATTATCGAATCGGCAGGTGGACGGAACGGGCTGAAAAGGGAATCTTCGGTCGGCTGTTCGTCGGCAAGGGTTTTCAGCCGGTCATCGAGCAGCGTCTGGGCGTCCTCGATAAGGATCCCGGCCTGGTCGAAGTACCCCTGACCCACCCAGTGCATCGCAACCCGCCAGCGTGCCTCGAGTGATTCGGGGCTGTTGCCGAACTCGCTATATAACCGAAACCAAACCTCACGCGAACGGTCGAAAGGATAATCGCTGTAGAAATGAAGTGTCTCTGTATCATTCAATAGACGAATGTCGGGACTGTATTCGTTGAGAAGCGCTTTGAAGTAGAGAGCTATGGGCATTCGCTTGCTTTTGCGGCGCCGGGTAATGAACATTTCATACTGGTCAAGCAGCCATTGTCTCTTGTCCTGATACTGAAGCTCCGGCTCAACGACAAACCAGGTAGGCCAGCGGTCGTGCGCGAGCTGGGCCTGGATTTCGGCTTTCAACTCTTTTCGCAGTGCTATCGGCTCGGTCGGGTAAAAAAAGCCGCCCAAATACCTGTTTACTGCGGGGTCTTTTATGGCCTGGTCGAGAGCGGAGGTGATGCGATGGTCGTGGAATTCAGTAATGTGCTCCGGGTTATTGCTCGCGACATAAAGCTGGTAATCCAGCTCATCGTAACCAATCGCGTTGTTGAAGACAGCCGTAGCAACGACAAGCACGATTGTGGTCGAGAGCCAAATCAGGCCCGGACGGTAACGTGTAAAATGCCCAATTGCGATGACCACGCCGGCCACCGCAAGCCCTATCAGCCAGGCGCCAATCCACGGGGTGAACGAAAAGCCCCATTTAATCGGCTCGATGCCTCTTGCCCCGCCGAAATACCCCCAATACAAAAGCTGCGGGACCATGCACAACGCTAATGAGGTGTAGCGCGAGCGAAATCGCAGTGGACGACAAGCTACCGCTACGCAGCTTATCAGCAGGCAAACTGCAAAGGCGGGCAAATTCGCCAGGAAGAACACGGCAAGAATCAAAGGCACACTGTAAACGAAGCTGAGAAGCTGGGCGGTCAGAACAGGCGCCACCGCCAGCACAGCCATAAGCAGCGCCAGAACAAGAATCTGCCAGGGATACTCGAAGATACTGATGCCCGTTAAAAGCAGTCGGCCTATGTGCCAAAGCTTTGGCGAGATTACCGATTCCGGATTGAACGAAAACAACGAGCCGGTGAGTATCTTTGACCAGAACAGGCAGGTGGCGGCAAAGACGATTACCGTCAACAGCCAGCAGGTAATAACGTGTGTGTGGCTGTAATGCAGCGTCGGCCCTGCAGCCAGGAAAGACTGACTGGTCGCTATCGGCGTTTTGCCATTGCCATTATTGTTCGGCATAAACCTGCCCTAAAAGCGACACTTATCTTCACCAAATATTTTGAGGCCCTCCAGTAACCATCCAACTATTAGAGCATCTAACCAAAACTTTGTAAAGTGGTGATTGCAAACCACAACGCAAAATGTGGCGTAGACAAGGCCATACGTGCTGAATCTGCACTCGATGGCGATAGTAAACTCCACCTCACAGGCGGATAAAAATGGAGAAAATAGGAAAGATGGCCCATAAGGGAATAAGTCGTGACATCCAAAATAGGCAAAGTCGTTGTCTTGTTATCAGGGTTTTTCCCGGCAGGTTTTCCTGGGGCATAACCTTAGAGTGTGCGATTCGAGTTTAAGTAAAAATGTTGCCTGCGGGTTGCTATACTTCGACGAGTTTAGCCCAGTTGTTGCGCAGCGGGACGACAAAGCAAGCTACTGTAAAAACGAATCACGCCCTTTTGCGGCTCGATTAAAGAATTGCTTGCAAGGGGCGAAAATGAGCTGTAGATTATAGTCAAATGGCGGCGTAGCTCAGTTGGTTAGAGCATGGGATTCATAAGCCCAGGGTCGTCGGTTCGACTCCGACCGCCGCCATTACCATTCCTCGAGATTTCCACGGAAATGCAACTTAATTGTTATAATACGGCTCGTGATTAGGTTTTTGTTTCGGCTGAGGTCGTTGCGTCATTGTATTCGACACGTCCGATAAGCACGAGAAGCCCTTCTATCTACTCGTTTCTGCAGTAAACAGGCCAATAATCACTAAGGTAGGTGCAGAAAACCGCCGATTCAAGGGTCAGGCCGGTGCTATTGTCTGACCATTCTGCTGTGCCGGCAATAATAATCAGACTGAAATGAGAGTTATTACCAGTTAAGGAAGTTAGCTATGCTCGGTGACAAGAAATGGATATGGATATTTGAATACGTTCTCGGTCTGGGGCTTCTGGCGATTGCGATGCCGTTTATCGTCCGCAGTCAGCCGGAATGGAGCGCGGCACACGGCTGGGCATACCTGATTTTCCTCTCCTGTTCGGGCTTCGTGCTCATAAGCTGTGGAAGCTCAATGCGCCAGCGTATGCAATTGAATAAGCGAGTGACCCAGTTAGAGCAACAGCTCGAAAGCCAAAGGTCCCACCAGAAGCAATCGCAATCATCAAGCTCAGCAGGCCAGTCCAAAGCAGAGCAATTCATCTCCTCAATGAACTGACCGCTGCGAAAACTGCTTTGCATTGTAAAGGGACTATTCGGTCCCGAATCTGCTTGCCCTGTAAGTTTCAACCCGCCGTAAAGGCGGGTTGTTTTTTATGCCTTCCCGATTGACCCGGTGCCTTTTTCCGCTATACTTATGTTGTTTTAATTTTGCTTTTTGCTTTTTTATTTTTAATTTGATTTTGCCCCCATCGTCTAGCGGCCTAGGATACCGGGTTCTCATCCCGGCGACAGGGGTTCGAGTCCCCTTGGGGGTATTTTGAGCAACTAAGTTGCTCAAAATAGAGCCCAGCACCTATTGGTATTGTAGCGGCGGTAGATGAATGTAGTTGTATTGATATTGTTGGAACGTTTTACATTTCTCGCACAACCGTGCAAATAGGTGCGGGGCGGTCTACTGTTCAACTGCTCCACTGTTCAAAGAGGGATTTCAGAATGCCTTTTATGTTTGAAAACCTCGAAGTGTATCAGAAAGCGGTAGATTTAGCCGAGAAAATCATATCCCTAACTGAAGAATTCCCCAAAGGATTTCATTTTCTGACAGACCAGCTTAATCGGGCATCTTTATCGATAGCGACCAATATCGCAGAAGGCAACGGCAGATTTACAAAAGGGGACAGGCGAAATTTCTTTATCATAGCCCGTGGCAGCGTGCAGGAATGTGTTCCCTTGCTGGAAATCGCCAAGCGAAAGCAGCTTATTTCCGATGGTAAACTTTCAGACCTGCTTAATCAGCTTGAAACTATTTCCAAAATGATTTCCGGCCTGATTAACGGCTTGGAAAAGAGAAAATAGAGCAGGTGAACAGTGAAACAGGTGAAAATGTACAACTGTGGTTAACTATTCGTTACCGTTTGCTATGAGAAATTGAAAAGGTAATTATGAGGTTTTCAAAGGGAATATGGGATTGGCTTTTTGGTAAGAAAATTATCCTTAACTTAGGGGATAAGGGACAACATAAAGTTAGCAAAAAGTGGTTTGATAGTATGGTCAATGAAAAACAAATTCAACCATTGGTAAAAGTTAATATTTTAGATTCCATGGGTGGTGCTTCACTTGAAGAGTCCAAGGATATGGACGAACTATATGATAAGTTGGAAATGGCCCAAAACAATTTAGTCCGAACGGAATTATGGACTATTGATAGAGACATTCCCTCTGAGAAAGTTGACAAATTCCGAGATAAAGAAACTGGTGAGTTATATGCTATAGTGGGATATGAAAACGGAAAACCAAAAGCACTCCTTGTAAGCAAAGAAATATGGCAAAAAACAAAAAATCAGATGGAACGAGCAGAATAGTGAGGAAATCATGACCTCCGATAAGAATAAATTATCAAGGCCAAAGAGAACACCCGAAGAATTACGAAAAGCATCTGATGCTCTTCATTACGAAATAGACATGCTGAATAAAATCGCCGGTTCTCTAAATAGGCGTAAGCGGCGTAAAGGATTTATTTGGGACGCATTGGTAGAATCATTTGTTGTACACACAAGAATTCTTATTGAGTTTTTTTACCCTCCGGAGAAAATCCGCTATCCTATAGAGAAAAACCTCACCAACGCAGTCGACACTATCATTGCACCAGATTTTTTCTTAGATGAAAGCAAATGGAAAGAGTGTCTTCCGGACTGGTTAAAAGATGTAAGAGATCGTGCTCACAAGCTCCTTGCTCACCTGTCTTATAGTAGGGTGTTTAAATATGAGAATGATAAGGGCTGGGATTATCTTAGAATAAAAGGTCACTTGAATGAGTTTTTTATTAAGTTTCGCAAAGACGTTCCGCAAGACCGAATCGGGGACAAACTAAAGAGTTACATAGTTCCCTCGCAAACCTGCCCGTCCGATTCACAGGTCTTGGTAAGCTCAGGGGAAGCTATTGGCCCCAGCATTGCTGTTATGCGATCGTTAATCCGTCCCCGAAAACATATTTGATGCCAGGCCCAATAGGAATAAGAAGCATGATCGAACCGGCAGTTAATTCTCCCAACAAGCCAACTGTTGATGAGCAGTATATGCGTATTGCCTTCGACCAGGCGAAAATAGCCGAGGCCAACGGCGACGTGCCAATCGGGGCGGTCATCGTTCACAACGGCCAGATAATCGCAAAGGCATACAACCAACGGGAGCAGTTGCAGGACCCGACCGCTCACGCGGAAATCATTGCACTCACACAGGCCGCAGCGGCCTTAGAAAACTGGCATCTGAACGGCTGCACGATTTATGTAACTTTGGAGCCGTGTTGTATGTGCGCAGGTGCGCTCGTTTTAGCAAGGATTGACAGATTGGTTTACGGCTGTGACGACCCGAAAACCGGCGCTGTAAAATCACTTTACAATATCGTTACCGACGAGCGTCTTAACCACCGCGTCGAGGTAACAAGCGGCGTTTTGGCAGACGAATGCGCCGCATTGCTGCAAGGGTTTTTTGCTTTTCGCCGCGGAGAAAACAAAAACAGCCAATAGCAGCTTTGGGCCGAGTTTACCAGTAATGATGCACTAATTGGCGGATGTGGCGGTCGTAGATTGCACGCACCTTGGCCATAATCTCGTCGGAAAGAGGTGGCATAGTCGCAGCGGTGCAGTTTTGTTCGACTTGTTCGGGGCGCTTGGCACCGGGAATGGCACAGGTTACAGCGTCAAACATCAAAATCCATCGCAAAGCAAACTGCGCCATAGTCATTCCTGCCGGACAAATGGTTTTTAGCTCGTCAACGGCTTTCAAGCCAACGTCGTAATCAACGCCGGAGAAGGTCTCACCCTTGTCGAAGGCCTGGCCTTCGCGGTTAAAATTCCTATGGTCGTCGGGCGCAAATTTAGAATCCGGCTTTAGCTTTCCAGTAAGCATACCGGAGGCCAGAGGCACGCGAGCCAGGATTCCCACTTTGCGCTTTTCGGCCTGCTCGAGAAAAAACTCTGAAGGTCGCTGGCGGAACATATTAAAGATAATTTGCACGGTCTGAACATTTGGATACTCGATTGCTTTGAGGGCCTCTTCGAGCTTTTCGACGCTGACGCCGTAGTAGCGGATTTTGCCTGCTTTGACCATTTCATCGAGCAATCCAAAAACTTCCGGCATATAATAGACCTCGACAGGCGGACAGTGCAGTTGGAGCAAATCGAGGGATTCCTTATCGAGGTTTTTCAAGCTTCGTTCAACGAAGGCAGTGAGGTTTTTACGATTGTATCCTTCGGATGTGTGAGGATTCAATCGCCTGCCGGCCTTGGTGGCGATATGAATGGTATCACCGTGTTCCTGTCGCAGTTTTGACAGCAGACGTTCGCTATGGCCGTCGCCATAAACGTCGGCGGTATCGAAGAAATTGACTCCAAGCTCCACGGCACGATGCAGGGCGGCCAGGGATTCGTTATCCTCGACGGGGCCCCATGCGCCGCCGATTGCCCAGCATCCAAAGCTGACGGCGGAAACCTTCCAGCCCGTTTTTCCCAACTCCCGGTATTGCATAGGGTCACCCGAATATAATTTATCAACACTGCTAAAAGTATATCTTTACCGCTTTACGGCAATTGTTTCAATCCCCTCTTTTGGAATTTAGGTGACTACCCTGTGCAAGGCCGGGTTTTTGTGCTATTGATTCTTGGCGGGGGTCTTCTTGGCCATTAACCAGAACAGCAGGATTAGAACACCCAGAATCAAGGAACTTAAAGAATCACTCAAATACCACTTTGGCGGCATTGCAACCTGTATTCCTGTTTTCCAGCACAGCACGCCGAGCAATACGCATACAATTCCTGAGAAAGGAACGAGCACGCCGTATTTTACAGGGTTCAGGGCGAGTATGATGCAGTAGATACCCATACCTGCATACGCGGCTAAGAGCTGTCGAGCAGCATATTCGAATATAGGCGAGTCCGGAAGCAATTCAACACCGAAGAATTTGGTCACCGGCTCCCAGGACGACACAGGCGTGAATACTCCGGCAACACACAGTAGACACGCGATGCCGGTTACCCACAGACAAATTTTTAACGCAACCATCTCAGACCCCTTTCAATAAATTATCCATATATGGCCATTTGGTTTTCGCCGACTTGCTCAACTAAGCTACACTCACAGCTCAAGAACATTCAACAGGCCGAGCTTTTGAAATAGATTATTCGCTTAGCTTGACTGCTGTGCCGTAAACTAAAAGCTCAGCGGCACTTCCGATGACACTTGTAGTCATGTAGCGAACATTAATTATTGCATCAGCGTCCATCTTCTCCGCCTGGGCGACCATCCTGTTAGTAGCTGCCTGCCGGGCCATTCCCATCATCTCAGTATATTCAGTGAGTTCACCGCCGAGGATTAGTCTTGCTATAGCTGAAAGGTCCTTTCCAATCCAGATAGCAAATACCGTGTGGCCCTGGACGAGGCCGAGAACCTCGCGAGTCCGGCGTGTGGGTAATTCCGCAGAATTCAACAGTAAAACCCTGGATTGAGAATCTGTGGAAAGAAGTTGCTCTGCCGATGTTCTGGTTAGTCTTTGTTCGAGAGCCAGTATCAGCAGTACAACAAGAATACCGCCCAGAAGAGAAAAGATTGCTATCCGCAGCCACCAGGGAATGACCGGGTCATCCGCAACTACTACATGCCACGGCACCCCGATAAAGACTGTCACGAACAGCCCAACCACAAACGCCAGCGAGCCAATATGTCTTATTATTTTCATAGTTTTCTCCTTAGACCATCAGAATTTGATAATTGGCTATTTCTTATCAATTTTCCCGCTCAATTCAGAGACGCGAATTTCCAGACGCTTTATTTGCCTTTTGACGGCGTTTCTGTGAATCATCTGCCAGGCGAATATCTTTATCAGCACAACGCCCTGCCAACAACAGATAAAGATAGCGGCGAACATAATCTGACGCTGTGTCTGGTCAGAGTTGAAGAATTGAGTGCCGCTGTAAACGGCGCCGGCAATGAAGATGATGGCCCAAAACCACACAAGAACCACAACGGAAAACATATTTCTGTTGTAGAAGTCATGGAGCATTGAGCAAAGGGTGTCTTCCTTTGAGTCGTCGAAAATTTGTTGGTTTTCGGTAATTATTTCGGTTTGTTCGTTGTTCATTTTTTGCCTCCTTTAATTTTATTCAGAAATTGCCTCGCACAATTCTTATTTACCTCATTGCGTGAGTTGCGTAAATGGTATTCTAAAATTTTCTCGGATACATAAAGGTCAAATATATTTCGACGGCCTGGCAGCCGTTTCGACAGCAAATTGCAAAGAGCATCAGGGATTGGTATACTGTGAGAAGCCGGAGAGGTGTCCGAGTGGCCTAAGGAGCACGCTTGGAAAGCGTGTGTGCGGTTTACCGTACCGCGGGTTCGAATCCCGCCCTCTCCGTTGGTCTTTGGCCAACAGAGCAGTTGAGCATTTGAACAGTTGAGCCCCGGCCTAAAGCATACTGGGGCAGGCAGGTGAAAATGCGAGACTGCGGTTAACTGTTCTACTGTTCAACTATCAATCGAGGTAAAATGCGAACACACCTGACACAAAGCAGCAGACACACCAAATGCGGTCCGCGAAGCGAATCTCAGATGTAGCCGTTTTTTTGTTTTTCTTCCTGCCTATTTGACCGATAAATAATTATGGTGCTCCAATATGAAATACGGCAAAGATAAAATCGCCAAAATCAAGAAGCTTTGGCCATACTACCTTGCCCAAAGCGCTATGGCTGCCGGAACTCTTGCCATCCTTTTCCTCGTGCTCGGCGAAGGCAGAATGATATTGATAAGTGCTATCGGAGCCACCGCCTTTATAATATTTGCAATGCCCACAACCGCCTCAGCGCAGGCCAAAGTGGTCATCCCAAGTCACCTTGCCGGTCTTGCCGCCGGCACGGTTTTCGCCTTTACGTCACTGCCCCTTACTCTCGAGTGTTCCATCGCCGTCGGAATCGCCGCCTTTTTGATGGTAACCTTTGACATCGAACACCCTCCAGCAGCAGGCACTGCTATTGCCGCAGTCGTACACAACGCCTCACTCGAATTGTGGGCCGTAGTATGCGTATGCGTATTCGCCCTATCTTTTACCCGTTACCTGTTAAGAAAGCACCTCAGAAACCTCCTCTGATATTTGTCTCGCCGACGCCTTCAGCTCCAACTAAACAGCTCGTTGCCAACCCGTCTCAGCTTCGGTATAATCACTACACAAACACAGTATCACACGGCAATTCGGGCGACTATATGCACATCGATTCGTATCAGTTCGGCAAAATTGCGATTGATGGCGTCGAATATAACAGCGACCTGATAATAGTCAGCGGCACCGTCGAGCCGAACTGGTGGCGCAAGGAAGGGCACACCGTATCCGTAGAAGACCTTAAGCAAATAATTGCCGCAAAGCCGGACGTTTTAATCGTCGGCTGTGGGGCATACGGGGTAATGAAAATACCCGAAGAGACCCGACAGGCACTTCAGCAGCAGGATATCAAGCTCGAAGCCCTCAACACACATAATGCGGTCGAAAGGTTTAATGAACTGTCCGGGAAGGGTATTGCCGTTGCCGCAGCCCTGCACCTGACCTGTTGACTGCAAAAACCACTTCAAATACCATCGGGGAGCCTTTTCTATGCAATAGATACCGCCTCATAAGCGTCAAATCAAATGGTTAGACCTGGTTTGGCTTAAATTCTCTACTGCCGGTCCTGTTTAATCGAGTTTTTAAGGCCGATAAAAAGCTGTTGATACAGAACATACAACCGGAAAAATGCGTAAAGTTTTGGTCACTTTACAGCCCCCTGCGATGCATTGGGATTTCAGCTTATGGGTCATTTTTTGTATAATAGAGTGATTACACATTCCGGCCGGGTGAGGGGTTTACTAGGCCGAATACTACGCTGCCTGCCGGCAAATCTGCGAGGTGGCAGAGAGGTACTGGAGCTGGGTTGGATGATATACAGAAACCTGCCGATAGAATTCGTTCGCGCAGCAATCGCCGCCGTCTTGATAACGGTAGCCGGCTGCAGTCCGGAATTCCACAAGGAAGACGCCGACAAGGAAGTATATGAAATTATCGATTCCAAATGGCATTCATCCTTCGGCGGAAAGGCCAACTATGTTATCTCCGACGCCAACACCATACCGGCTCCGAACGACATTAAAATACAGACAACCCCCCAGACCCTGACGCTTGCACAGGCCGTTTCAATCGCCACAGCAAACAGCCGGCCCTACCAGACTCAAAAAGAGGACCTCTATCTATCCGCATTAGAATTAACCGGCGAAAGACATAAGTACCAGTTACAATTATTCGCAACCATAGATGGGAAATACATCGAAGCGGGAGATAATCCTGAACTCCGCAGCCAGGATGATGAATTCAAGCTGAATTCCAGTCTGGAAGCAAAACAGGATTTTCTCATCGGTGACGGTATCGAAATCGGCACAAGTCTGGTGATTGACTGGGCAAGATATCTCACCGGCGACCCGCGAACAACTCTCGGCTCGGTCCTTAGCGCCACCGTAACCGCTCCAATCCTTGGCGCCGGCGCAGGCAGGCAAAAACGCGAAACCTTAATTCAAGCCGAACGAGACGTATTGTACGATGTCCGCTCATTCAACCGTTACAGGCAAAACTTCGTTGTGGATACCATAAACGCCTACTACGGCGTCCTGCAGCAAAAGGACAGGGTAACAAACTCACAAAACAATTATCAACGCGTCCTCGAATCGAAAGACCGGCTTGAAATGGAAGCCGAGGCAGGTCGAAGAACACGCATCGACGTTGATGAAGCCCAGCAGAACGTCCTCAGATCTCAGGACAACGTCGTAACCGCACAACAGCGATACGAACGAGCACTCGACGATTTCAAGATACGCCTTGCTCTGCCGACAGATGCCAACATTACGCTCGACCAGAATGAGCTGATGGCACTGAGGGAAATGGGAGTTGAAGAACCAACATTTGCACTGGGTGAAGCAGTCGAGACTGCCTTGCTCAGGCGATTAGACCTTGCAAACACCGCGGACAAAATCGATGATAATCTGCGGGAAGTTGTGCTGGCCGCAGACGGCCTCGGACCACAAATCAACATTTCAGCAAGTCTGGACAGTGAAAGCCCCACTGGTGAAACCGATTTCCAGAATCTGCGTCTTCATGAAGGCGCCTACCAATATGGCTTTGACGCCGATTTGCCTCTTGACAGAAAGTCCCAGCGAAACGATTACCGCCGGTCACTTATAGCCCTGAATCAGCAGCAAAGACGATACGAGGCGGAAATCGATAATGTCAAGCTCGAAGTCAGAGACGCCTATCGCCGTCTCTTGCAAACGGCCGAGCAATTTGGTATCCAGCAGAATTCGCTCAACCTGGCCACCCAGCGTGTCGAAAGCAACAAGCTATTGCTGGACGCCGGGCGGGTAACAGTCCGTATCCTGCTGGAGTCTCAGGATGCGCTGCTCACGGCCGAAGACGCCGTTACCGCAGCGCTGGTCGACCATCTTAATGCCAAACTCAGCTTCTATCGCGACGTAGGTATCTTACAGGTAAAGCCCGACGGGATGTGGGCGCAATTGGAACCAGTATCAGGAAAATTAGCCGATGAACACGAACAAGATGAACAACCCACCGAACAAAATCTCTAAACTGACCGCCGGCAGAAGAAAATGGCTCATTGCAGCCGGCTCGGCTGTCGTAATATTGCTGCTTGTGATGGTTCTCGCATCAGAGAGGGCCTCAACATCCGCACCCGACAAGACCATCAACACATTTACAGCTCGACGCGACGACCTCAACGTCACCGTTACGGAAAGCGGCAGTATAAAGGCCCGCAACTCCATCGACCTCAAATCGGAGGTGGAGGGCCGTGCAACAATCATCAATATCGTCCCGGAGGGAACTTACATCTTGCAGGAAGACGTCGATAACGACAAGGTCCTCGTCGAGCTCGACAGCGGTGACCTTAAAGAACAACTTACCCAGCGAGAAATCGAATACGCCAGCGCAGAGGCAAGTTATGCAGAGGCAAAAGAGGCCTACGACATCCAGGTCAAACAGAACGAAAGCGATATCTCGGCGGCGGAACTGAAGGTTAAATTCGCCCTGATGGACTTCCAGAAGTATCTCGGCGAGACACTGGCAAATAGTATCATCAAAACCGTTGACCAGACGCCCGACCTTAATTCCGATATCACCACTCTGATCGACTTCCAAAATATACTCAATGACCCTAATACCCTGGGCGGCGAGGCCCTGCAAACGCTCGACCAGTTGAAAAACAACATAATTCTGGCCCAGGAAAAACTCGAGAGAGCTAAGAATACACTCGACTGGACCATCCGCCTGAGGGAAAAAGAATACGTTTCAGAGACCGACCTCCAGAGCGACCGGCTGAACTACAACAGTCTAAAAATACAACTCTCACAGGCCGAAACGGACCTCAATCTGTTCAAGACCTATGACTTCTCAAAACAAACCCAAAAACTTCTCAGCGATTACTACGAGTCAAAACGCGCCCTCGACCGAACTTACGCAAAAGCCCGTTCGCAGCTTGCCCAGGCCAAGGCACGTCTCGAAAGCGAAAAGGCAAGATTCAATCTACGGGAGGACCAGCTTAACAAAACTCGAAACCAGATAGCGGCGTGCATAATAAAAGCTCCGGCGGCCGGTCTGGTAGTGTACGGTTCGAGTAACGACCCCTACCGAAGATTCCGCGGCGGCAACATCATTGCAGCCGGCGAAGAGGTCTATCAGCGACAGACTATCATCACCCTGCCCGACACCACCGAGATGATGGCGGAAATCACCGTCCACGAATCATCGGTCGACAAGGTCAAATCCGGCCAGAAAGCCACTATCGTTATGGACGCTTTCCCCGACCAGACCTTCCACGGTGAAGTCATCAAGGTCGCCCCCCTGCCCGACCAGCAACGCGGCTGGCTCAGCCCCGATATCAAGGTCTATACAACACAGGTCTCTATCGAAGGAACCCACGACTTCCTTAAGCCCGGGATGTCCGCCCGTGTCGAAATTCTTGTCGATTCTCTAACCGATGTTCTTATTGTCCCCGTTCAGGTCGTGGCCAATCGAGGCGGCAGGAAAATATGCTTTGCCGTCAACGGCGGCAAGGTCGAACAAAGAAAGGTCAAAACCGGCCTGTTTAACGATACATACGTCCAGATTCTCGCCGGCCTCCAGCCGGGCGAACAGGTTCTGTTGAGTCCGCCCAGAATTACTGAAACAGCAACCGAGCCGACCGAAAAACTTCCCGGCGAATTCCCCGAAACACAACAGCAACAACAGCAGCTACCACAGGGTCAGCCGACGAGCGAGCAACCTACGCAAAACTCCAAGATGCAGGGTGATAACCAACCTAAATGGCCACAACCCGGCGCAGGATTCGACCCGAATAAGCTCGACGAGCAGACCAAAGAACGAATGAAAAAGTTTAGAGAAATGATGCAGCAAGACCCCAACAAGCTCGACGAACAAACCAGAGAGATGATGAGGCAGTTTAGAAACCGTATGAAGGAACAGCAGAATGGCCGACCTTCCCGCCAGCAGCAAAACCCTTGATTTCACCAGCGACGGCTCCATCCTCGTCTTCGAAAAGCTCTGCAAGAACTACCAGCTTGGAGAAGTTGAGCTCAAGGTCCTGCGTGATATCGACCTCGTCATCAAAAAAGGCGACTATCTTGCCGTAATGGGCCCCAGCGGTTCAGGAAAATCCACCTTGCTAAACATCATCGGCTGCCTCGACCACCCTACCGCTGGAAAATACTATCTCGGCGGACAGGATGTCTCTGTGCTCGATGATGACCAGCTTTCCTCCATTAGAGGCAGACACGTCGGATTCGTCTTCCAGTCATTTAATCTTATTGCACAGCTTAACATCATAGAGAACATCGAAATTCCGATGTTCTATCAGGGTGTATCGGAACAGCAAAGCGAAGTCAGGGCAATAGAGCTGGCCGAATTGGTCGGGCTTGGCGACCGCATCAAACACAGACCATCCGAACTCAGCGGCGGACAGCAACAGCGTGTCGCCATCGCAAGAGCGCTCGCCAATGACCCACTGATAATCCTTGCCGACGAACCTACCGGGAACCTCGACAGCGCCAGTGGTGCCGATATCCTCACTATTCTCGACCGGCTCAGCGAACAAGACAAAACACTTATCGTAATCACGCACGACGAGCAAATCGCAGAGCATTCGCAGCGACAAATACGCCTGCTCGACGGGCAAATACAAAAACAATGGTATAACCGCTAAATATATGTTTTTCTATCGAGTCAGACGAACAGTTAAACTGGGCATCAAGAGCTTATGGCTTCATCGTCTCCGCTCCACGCTGACTGCGCTAGGTATCATATTCGGCGTTGCCTCCGTTATCGCGATGCTGGCCATAGGCGAAGGCGCCAGCCGAACTGCACAGGAACAAATTGCGCGCCTCGGAAGCCAGAACTTAATCATAAAAACCGTCCAGCCGCCCGAGGACCAGCACGCCACAGGCCAGCAGCAGAGTTTGCAGGAATACGGTCTGACCTATAAGGACGCCGAAAGATTTCGCAACAGTATACCGAATATCCAGGTCGTCGTCCCGGTCCGAAGGGTCTCTCAGCAGGCCTGGTATCGCAATCGAAAAATCCCCGTCGAAGTCATCGGCACAGTCCCCTGGCACCTCGAAACAACACCGATTCGCCTTATTATGGGCCGATTCCTCGCCTCCGCGGATATGGACTACAAGCAGGATATCTGTGTCATCGACGAAGGTATTGTCAACGAGCTTTTCGCCTTCGACGACCCGCTCGAACAGCACGTCAAAATCGCCAGCGATTACTACACAGTCGTAGGTATCGTCAGCTCCCAGTCCCTTGCCGCCGCAGGCACACAGGAAAGCGTGGAAAACAACGATGCCAAAAAACAAGCCGGAGCAAACGCCGGCAGCATTTATATTCCGCTGACAACCGTCAAAGACCGCTTCGGAGAAATGACTGTTCAGCTTTCGGGCCAATCCGGTGCAAACGTCGAGAAGGTCGAGCTACAGGAAATCATCGTCAAGGTTGCCAATGTTGACCTCGTCGTCCCCACCCGTAACATACTCCAGACACTGCTTGAACGCTTCCACAAAAAGGCCGACTACCAGCTTATCGTTCCCCTCGAGCTGCTCCGGCAGGCAAGACGCACACAGGCAATCTTCAGCATCGTCCTCGGCTCTATCGCCGCAATCTCGCTGCTGGTCGGAGGCATCGGCATTATGAACATTATGCTCGCCACTGTAAGTGAGCGCACACGGGAAATCGGAATCCGAAGAGCACTCGGTGCAAGAAAAAGGGACATCATCTTCCAGTTCCTTTCCGAAACGCTTATTCTCACCTTCGCGGGCGGGTTGCTCGGCATCTGCCTCGGCTGCACAATACCCTACTTCGTCACGCACTTCGGAAAGATGCCAACGGTAATTACCGGCACATCGCTGTTGCTTTCATTCGGCATATCCGGCGCCGTCGGAATCGCCTTCGGCCTGTATCCCGCCTATCGTGCCGCCAATATGGACCCCATAGAATCCCTCCGCCACGAGTAAGTCTTGTCGCTCGACTGTCAGTAATCCGCAAATAGAAAGGGCCGCAAAAATAATCTTGCAGCCCTTGATTACGAATGCAATTCGAGACCGGTTGAGTTCTACCAAGCCCGGCAGAACAACGCATAGTCGTAAAAATCAACTGCCCCGTCGTCGTTTATGTCACCGGCATCAGGATCAAGCTTAAGCCAGTTGTCGCAGAGCATCGCAAGGTCGTATATATCGATGTAGCCACTGCC
>Ga0315545_1002284_pt1 | contig 17457 bp, 17 predicted proteins | sample SalMarSW160210MG_FD_203096 | JGI IMG/M metagenome (GOLD analysis project Ga0315545, IMG submission 203096) | Salt marsh sediment microbial communities from the Plum Island Ecosystem LTER, Massachusetts, United States - Salt Marsh Sediment SW1602-10 ...
CTACTTTATTAGTTGCGGGAATTGGTGAAAGTGGCTTTAAGGAAGCCGAGGATGTGCTCGATGCCGAAGATAGCGGCACTACTATGCGTCTTCTTGGAGGCCTCCTTTCCAGCCAGCCTTTTCTATCTATCGTTACTGGTGATGCCTCCCTTCGTTCCCGTCCCATGGGGAGGCTGATTGAGCCATTACGCTTTATGGGCGCTGAAATTTGGGGAAGGGGGAAGGATTCCTTTGCCCCTTTGGTTATTAGGGGACGAAAGCTACACGGCATAGAGTTTTCCTTGCCTGTTCCCAGTGCTCAGATTAAATCGGCGATCCTATTGGCTGGCCTTTTCGCTCAGGGCAACACTATTTTGCATCAGCCTATTCCCTCGCGAGACCATACCGAGCGATTGCTTAAACAGATGGGAGCTAGGCTTGAAAGCGATGGAGGTTTGATCTCTCTAGCGCCTTTGAGCAACCCCTTATCTCCCCTCAGTTTTCGTATCCCTGGCGACATTAGCTCAGCAGCCTACTTCCTAATTGCTGGGGCTATCCACCCCAATGCTAGGATAATCATGAGAAATTGTGGAATTAATCCCACACGAACAGGAATTATAGATGTTCTTATTGCTATGGGGGCTACTATTAAAATAGAGAATGAGAGATGGGAAGCTGGTGAGCCATTAGCCGATATTATGATAGAATCTAGTAACTTAAGAGGGGTTGAGGTTGGTGGCGATATCATCCCTCGCCTCATTGACGAGATCCCCGTGCTAGCTGTAGCTGGCTGTGTAGCTAAGGGTAAAACCGTGATTCGAGATGCGAGTGAGTTACGGGTAAAGGAATCGGATAGGATTGCTGCTTTGTCAAATGAACTTTCTAAGATGGGTGCTGAAGTTGAGGAATTGCCCGATGGCATGGTCATCCACGGTGGGAAAGCTCTATCGGGCACGGTGGTTGACAGTCATTCTGACCACCGGCTAGCAATGAGCTTAGCCATAGCTGGTTTGATAGCCAAGGGAGAAATAAGCATGGACCATGCCCAGGTAGCAGAGGTTTCCTATCCTGATTTTTGGCAGGATTTGCTAACCTTGCGAGTAAAGCAAAACAAGGTGAAGTAAAGAATCCCTCATCTAACCTCTCCCTCAAGAGGGGCAGAATAAGGTGAGGGTAACATTGGAGGGTAATATGGCTACGGAACTGGTTCATATAGGTTTTGGTAATGTTATAGCTGTCAATAGGGTGATTACTTTCCTCTCTGTAAACCAGCAACCGGTCAAACGTCTCCTCAAGGAATCAAGAGAGAAAGGACTCTTAATTGATGCTACTCATGGCAGAAAAGCCAAGGCTGCTATTCTCTTTGACACTGGCCATATTGTATTGGCTCCTGTGACAGCAGAAACTATCGCTCATAGATTAACCACTGCCTCCGAGCCAATTGAGGAAAAAATTGAACCGTGACGCATCTAGCCGAAGTAACGTTATTGCAAGCAAAGCGAAGCAATCTCGCAGTGAAGGGTATCAGTCCTTACTCATTGTCCTTTCTGGGCCATCGGGTGTAGGCAAGGATGCTGTGCTTGCTAGAATGAGGAAGCTAGGACGCCCCTTCCATTATGTTGTTACTGCCACTACGCGCCCTCAGCGCGCCAAGGAGAAAAATGGGATAGATTACCACTTTTTATCTCAGGAAGAATTTCAGCAAATGATAGACAAGGAACAGCTTATAGAATGGGCTAAGGTCTATGGCAATTACTACGGTGTACCCAGAGATGAAATAGCTCGAGCTCTATCCAAAGGGGTAGATGTGATAACGAAGGTAGACGTTCAGGGCGCTGCCACTATTAAAAAAATCTTGCCTCAGGCAGTGTTTATTTTCCTCATGCCACCTTCGATGAAGGACTTGGAACTACGTCTAAAACAGCGCCACAGCGAGTCTTCAGATGACTTGGCTCTAAGGTTGGAGAGGGCTAAAGGGGAAATAAAAAGCCTACCGTTATTTGATTATATAGTAACAAGCTACCAAGGCAAACTTAATGACGTTGTATCCCAAATTGATGCTATTGTTGCCGCTGAAAAGTGCCGCGTTGAGCCAAGAGTTGTCAAGCTTTGATTTCCTAGCTTGGCTTGGTAGAGGATATACTTACTTTATGAAGCTTCAAAGTCCAAGTTTAAGCGCTTTGGGCACCCACTAGATGCTAGCAGCTTAAGGACAACCTGCGAAGTGTATAAGCAATTGCAAGGCAGATTTGCCTGAACGTCAATTAAGAGCAGTGGCTTTCATTGAGATAGATAGATTTGGTAAAATTTGCTTAGATAAACAAAGATGTCTATGAAAGTATACCTTCTGGCTGTGAGCCAACTGGAGGAGGGAATCCGTGCCTATTTACGAATTCGTCTGTCAAAATTGCCATAGAAAGGCAAGCTTTTTAGTAAGGGATATTACCGCTTCCTTTACCCCTAAATGCTCATTCTGTGGTAGTCCCAAGCTGTCCCGTGCTATTTCGAGCTTCGCTTACCACAAATCATTGCAGACCATATGGGAAGAGAGTGGAGAACCAACAATGCATCCCAGCGCTGATTATTACAAGGATCCTCGTAATATTGGTCGCTGGGTAGAGAAAAAGTTTCAAGAGATGGGAGAAGAGCTCCCACCTCAAATTCAAGGGAATATACAAGCGGCTAGGGAGGGTATGTTACCTGAGCCGCTGAAGGATTTACAAAATGCCTCTCCAACCGCTGCGTATCATTGATGCCAACCTCGATAGGTCAAGCGAAGGTTTGCGCTTTCTGGAAGACGTCGCTCGTTTTCTTCTCAATGACACTACACTGAGCCAACAGTTAAGGGTTATGCGTCATGATTTAGCCAACAAGACTAAGCCACTACGTGCAAAGCTCTTATCTCAAAGGGACTCGGAACATGACGTTGGCGCTGGCAGAGAAAATGCCATTGCGAGTGAAGTGAAGCCATCTCAACAGGACTTGTCTGGCTTGATTACAGCTAATGCTAAAAGAGTAGAGGAATCTCTGCGTGTGGTAGAGGAGCTAGCTAAATTGCCAGAGATAAGTTCAATACTGGATTCAGCCAAATTTGAGCAAGCAAGATTCATCCTTTATGCCTTAGAGAAAGAATTGGTTTCCAGAATATTACGTCAAGACAAAATAAAATGGCTAACAGGACTTTACGCTATTCTGGATAGGCAAGTCTTGGCTGGCAGGAACGAACTGGATGTTGCTAGCCAAATTATCAGTGGAGGGGCCAAGATAATCCAGCTTCGTGATAAACAAGGCAGCAAAGCAGAGTTGCTGCCTATAGCCCAAAAACTTAGAAACCTTTGCGTTGAATCAGGTGTTCTATTTATAATAAATGATCATCTTGACCTAGCATTGGCTGTTGATGCCGATGGGCTGCACATTGGCCAAAGAGATTTGCCCTTGCCTGCCATCCGAAAGGAATTGCCCATAGATAGAATAGTTGGCTGTTCTATTAGCACGGTGTCTCAGGCAATAAAGGCACAAAATGAGGGAGCGGATTATATTGCTGTGGGCTCTATATTTCCGACAACAACTAAAAAGGAGGCTACTCTAGTGGGGATAGATAGGCTCAAGGAAGTCAAACAGGCAGTATCTGCTCCCTTAGTAGCTATTGGTGGCATCAGCCAAAGTAACATTGAACAGGTCTTGGCTGCTGGCGCTGATTCTATAGCTGTAACTAACGCTATACTGGGGCATGAAGATGTCAGAGGAGCGGCACAGCAATTAATCACAAAGATGGAACTAATAAGGGGGAAATACCAAAACGCTTAGAGAAATCCTTCGCCGAGTTTATCCTGGTGAGCCAAAGCTCTAAAGGAACTGAGGAGCAGATTCTTCAAAGCTTTACTCCCTTAGAATGACAAAAGGCGGAAATTTCAGAATAACAGCAGGATTACTAAGCGAGATGAAATGTCAAAGCAAATAGAAGATTTAGAGCTTATTGCTACGGAGCTCCGCCCCTACTTCGAAGCTGAAGATGAGGCACGGGAGAAAGCCTTGCGTAGTTGCCGTCAAATAATACGTTATAGCGCTAACGCCATACGTGCTACACATCGCCGAGAGCAGGACAAGGCTAGGCAACTTCTCAGTTCAGCGCAAAAATTAATTCAAGATATGAACCATAACCTCGATAGGCATGGTAGGTTGCTTCACTCGGGTTTTATTCACGATGCTCAAAAAGAGTTTGCTGAAGGATGTATAACACTGGCCTTAACTGCCGGAGAGGAGCTGCCGAGGCCTGAAACACTGGGGGTAGATTATGCTGCCTACCTTAATGGGCTAGGTGAATCCGTGGGTGAGCTTAGACGCTACATACTAGATAACCTAAGGCAAGGAGATTTTTCTCGTTGTGAGGAACTACTAGCTACAATGGACGGCATTTACGGAATCTTGATGACCATGGACTTTGCGGAATTAATCACCCATGGCCTAAGGCGAACTACAGATGCCATACGCGGCATCGTAGAAAGAACCCGAGGAGATTTAACAATAGCGTTAAGGCAAAAAGCATTAGAAACAAAACTGGATAACCCTTCGGGCTTGAGACCTCAAGAGCAAAGCCTAGCTGATTAACCCCATCTCCCTGGCTACTATTTCTCGGCAGAAATTGGCATTGCCAAAAGAAAGCTCGCCAGCTTTAGCCCGTCGAGTGTAAAGTTGCAAGTCGTGTTCCATAGTAACGCCAATGGCACCATGAATTTGATGTGCCAAGGCGATAACACGCTGGGAAGCTTCACCCGTCCATGCCTTGGCTACAGCTGCTTCTTTGGCACAAGGAAGCCCTTCGCTTAACATCCAGGCTGCTTGATAGGTGCTAAATCTGGCACCATCAATATCAGTTGCCATATCGGCACAGTAGTGCTGTATAATTTGGAAGCTACCAATAGGGCGGCCAAATTGCTTCCTTTCCTTGGCATAATCGACTGTTATCTCCAGCACTCGTTGAATATTACCAACCATCTCGCAGCATTTTGCCACTGCTGCTCGCTCTATTATCTTTTGCACATCGTTCCATCCTTGGTCTAGCCGTCCTAAAATATTACCTCCAGGTACTCGCACTTGGTCAAAAACAACCTCGCATAGCTTATCGCCAGCAATAGTCTTTAGAACAGTATGGCTTATACCTGGACTCTTGGCATCCACCAAGAATATCGTAATTCCGCCTTCAGGTTCTGCCTGCTCCTTGGTTCTGGCTATGCATAGCAGATAGTCAGCAATATGCGCATCGGGAACGAACATCTTAGTGCCGTTGATAACATAATCACTATTATCAGGACTAGCCTTGACTGCAATCGAGGCAGCATCATACCTGACACTGGGCTCAATTAAAGCTAAGGTGAAAATTGCCTCACCACTAGCTATTTTGGGCAGGTATTCCTGTTTTTGCTCCTCGCTGCCAAGGTCTAAGATGGGTAAAGCGCCAAGAACCACTGTAGGGAAAAAGGGTCCAGGTAGGCAAGCACGTCCCATTTCCTCTAGCAATATTGATAAGTCGAAGAAATTCATACTGCTGCCACCATACTTTTCCGGAAACGCCAATCCCATCCAGCCTAGCTCTGACATTTCTTGCCACAACTTTGCTGAGTAGCCTTTCTCACTCTCCTCCATCTCTTTAATCACTTCTTTAGGGCATTTATCGGTTAAAAAGTCACGAACTGCCTTCTTTAGCATCTCCTGTTCTTCAGAAAGAGTTAAATTCATCGTTATCCTCCTATCATTCAAACACCCCGAATATCATTGAGCCGCAGGCGAAGAATCTATGAAGCCTCGGGATACTTCGCCAGTCCCTTCACTTCGTTCAGGACTTTAGCTCAAGGTGATACCTCATTGGCTAGGCAAACCCAATCCTCGTGAGGCCAGGATATTCTTTAAAATTTCTGAACTTCCAGCTTGCAAACTATAACCTTTGGAGCCCAAATATGAATGAGCTGCCAAACCTGCAATTGGTACATATTTAGAGCCAGCTACCAGTTGCCCATAGGGACCCAGAATCTCCATAGATGTGTTAGCTAAACGTTGCTCAAAAGCGGTGGCATATGCCTTGGACATCGCAGCTTCTTTGTTAGGGGCGCGCCCTTCATCCATAACCAAAGCCACTCTGTAAATTAATAGGCGCCCGACCTCAAATTCAATCTGAAGCTGTGCCAGCTTATTGCGAATTAAAGTATCCTGAGACAAAGGTTTCCCATTACACTTAGTTTCCTTGACGAAATGGAGGAGAGCTTCAAAGAGGGAATAGTTACCCATAAGACGCTCCATCCCACTTCTCTCATAATCAAGCTGGTGAAGGGCTTGGAGAAAACCACGGTTTTTCTCTCCTATCAGACACCCCTTAGGGACACGCACTCCATCATAGAAGACATCATTCCAGGCGTCGGTACCAGTAATATCTATCATAGGGATACGGTTAATTCCAGGCAAATCTGCTGGGATGATGAATTCACTAATACCCCTATGCTTTGGTGCCTGTGGGTCTGTTCTGGCTAATAGGTAAAAATAATTCACAAACGAGCCGCCACTGGTCCATGTCTTCTGTCCATCAATGACATACTCATCTCCATCCTCAACAGCTTTGGTTTGAAGTGACGCTAAATCACAGCCAGCCTCAGTCTCACTCATCCCCAAACCAATATAAGCCTCTCCCCTCAAAATCTCGGGCAATAACTCTTTCTTTTGTTCCTCAGTGCCAAAAGTGACGATGGAGCCACCTATCTGGCGGTCGGCAAACCAGTGGCAGGCTGCTGGTGCTCCATAGCGCAGCATCTCCTCAGTAAGGATAAGCCTGTCTATATAGCTGCGTCCTTGCCCACCATATTCTTTGGGCCAGGTTATGCCAATCCAACCCCTCTGCGCCACCCTTTTGGTAAACTCTGGGTTATAAGTCTGAATCCAGGCATCGCAAGTTGGTTCCCAGAACCCTTGCCCTATCTCTATTTCTAAAAAGCCGCGAAGTTCCTGTCTAAATTTGTTTTGCTCTTCGGTAAAACTAAAATCCATTGCCTCTCTCCTCAATTAAAGGTTGATATTAGAATATTTCCTCCACGGTCTGGCCACAGTTTTATTTTCCAAAACGTCCAATGCTCTATTTATCATTTTTCTAGTATCCTGAGGCATAATTACATCATCAATGTAGCCTCGTTCGGCACCACGATAGGGGTTTTCATAAAGCTCCCGGTATTCGTTTATTCTCTTTGCTCTTGCCTCTTTGGGATTCTCCGCCCCCTTTATCTCCCTGGCAAAGATGACGCTAGCTGCAGTTTCAGCACCAACAATAGTTATGCGAGCAATCGGCCAGGCGAAGACAAAATCAGCGCCGATGGACTTATCCAGCATCCCATAGTGAGCCCCAGCATATGATTTCCTCACCATGATTGAAATCAGGGGCACGGTAGCATCGGCCCAGGCAAAGAGCAGCTTAGCGCCATGCCGCAAGATGCCCTTCCAATCCTGCTGGGAACCTATCATGTAACCAGGGCAATCCTGAAAACTGACCAGAGGGATATTGAATAAATCACAGAACCTAATAAACCTGGCTCCTTTATCTGCGGCATCAACATCTATACTTCCTGCTGCCCACATTGGCTGGTTAGCTATCACGCCCACGGGACGCCCATTAAAACGAGCAAAACCTGTTATCATATTCCTGGCATAAAGCCCCATGGTCTCAAAGAAATAGCCATCGTCCACTATCCTTTTGATTACCTCATACATGTTAAAGGGGCGATATTGCTCCTCGAGGACCAGGGTATTTAAGTCAGGGCTAATCCTTTCTGGGTCATCCTTAGTTTCAATGCGAGGTGGTTTCTCTTTGTTATTGGAGGGAAAGAAAGACAAGAGCTCTTTTGCTTTATCTATGGCATCCTTATCATCCTCAGCTACTACATGTGTCTGGCCTGATTTGACAGCATGTGCTTTGTATCCTGACAATTCCTCAAGGCTGATTTCCTCCCCAGTTTGTGTTTTGACAAAGGCGGGACCAGCAATTCCCATAAAGCTAGTATGCCTGGTTTGAATGAGGAAATCCTGCATTATAGGGTGGTATGCCTGCCCCCCCAAGCAGGGACCTAGTAGCAAAGCTATTTGAGGGATTATGCCTGAGGCTAATATCTGAGACCTAAATAACCACCCGTAGGCTTCCAGACAATCCATTCCTTCTTGAAGTCGAGCTCCCCCAGAATCATTCATGCCTATGAAGGGCCATCCCTGCTCTTTGGCAAATTCAATAGCTCGAACGAATTTCTTGCCATGGTATTCGCCATAACTGCCAACCATAGCAGTAAAGTCTTCAGCAGCGACCACAACCCATCTGCCATTTACCCTGCCAAAGCCGGTAATAACTCCTTCAGCAGGTACCTCTCTCTCATCCATGCCAAAAGCGCTTGTTCTGTGCTTAACGAATAATCCTATCTCAGTGAAGCTACCAGGGTCGAAGAAATAGTCTATCCTCTCCCTGGCCGACATTTGCCCCTTCTTATGGCGCTCTTCAATTGCTTTGGGGCCCCCCATCTGCAAAATGTGTTCTCGCTTCTGCTTCAACTCTCCCAAGCTCTCTACGTTTTTGCTGCCAGATTCATCGTCCATGAACTAAGCCTCCTTTAACGCTGAAATAAGCTGTCCTGCGTTTGAGATATCGCCATTATAGCAGATGACTGGCAGACTTCACAGAGGTATGGGCCTCAGCGGTCTATAGTTGTCAGCTACCTAGTACTAAAGAGTTATTGACAACTTGGTCGATTATGTTAACATTGAGACTAGATTATGAAGGTAGCAACATCAGCAAGGGAAAAGCAAATAAAGCAACTCAGGAGCCAGCTCGTTCAGCGGTTTGAGAGCCAGCGCTATGAAGTGGAACAGGACGCCACTGTCAAAGGCAAATCTGGAGCTGAACATAGCTTTGATATCTTAGCGCGCAAAAGCCACGACTTTATCGCCTATACTATCGCTGTAGACATTATTGCGGCTGACGATAATCACGAAATAAGCCTGGGGGAGGTCTTCGCCTTTGATGACAAATGCTACGACTGTGGCATTCAAGATAAGGCTCTCATATTCGCCCAGGGGCAGCGAATAAAAGTCTTCGACGAGGAAAGCCTGAAGGCCTTCTTAGCCTCGCCATTACCCACACCCCCAGCTAAAGAAGGCCCATTCAACTGGCAAACAAAGTCCCAATTTCTGGAGTCTTTAGCTAACTCTGGCTATAACGTTGAGGAGAACGTTAAGGTTACAGGAAAATCAGGAGCTGAATACGTTTTCGACATTCTGGCTTCCCTGGATGATGGCTTCATAGCACACAAGCTAGGTATAGATATAATAAGCAGCGATGAACTGAGCCTGAACCAGGTATCCCTGTTCGACACCAAAACTTATGATACTGGAATCTACAACAAGGTCATCCTTATCTCAGGTGAACCTACCAAAGAAGCAGAGCAATTTGCCTCTCAGCAGAGGATAAAGATACTCAGACTTGGCAGTCAAAAGCAGAAGACATTCGTCAAAGAGGAGGTTCCCAAGAAAGGAATTGTTGAAGGCTCCGACAAGGCTGAAGCGCTTGGCCTTCAAAACGCCATTGAGGAAGTGTTAGCTCAGGTGCCTGAGGAAAAACTGCTCAGGCGCAGGTCCCAACCTGAAGTCTTAAAGTTAATTCCTGAAGTTATGGCAAGAAGGTTTAATGCCATGCCAATAGCTACTACGAACAACGCCTTACAGGTGGCTATGGCAGACCCTGCTGACATCTTTGCTCTGGAAGCTCTGGCATTGCAGAGCCGCATGAGAATAGAACCCGTAGCTGCTAGTACAAAACAAATCCGGGAAGCCATTGACTTCAACTATAAAGGCTTTGGGCAAATTGAAGAGCAAATATCCCGCATTCCGGGCACAGAGACAGCTGATGTACAAACACTGATTGAAGCCAGTGAGGATGCTCCAGTAGCCAGCGCTTTGCGTATCATAATAGATGAGGCAAGTAAAGCCAGAGCCTCTGACGTTCATCTTGAGCCCGAGGAAGATAAATTAAGAATCCGTTATCGCATTGACGGTGCTCTTCAGGATGTCATGTCCCTTCCCATAAAAATACATCTCCCCCTTACCTCCCGAGTGAAGATAATGGCTGATATGAATATTGCCGACCATCTTCGGCCTCAGGATGGGCAGTTTTCCATTGAATCTAAAGGCAGGCCTTTAGACATTCGTGTAGCCACCTCACCCACTGTGCGTGGTGAAACCACAGTGTTACGCCTTCTGGATAAGTCATTAGCAATTATAGACCTGGCGGAGTTAGGGTTTTCCCCCGGAGCTTTAACTAGGTATGAAGGTATGCTCAAAGTTCCCTTTGGCATGATTTTAATTAGCGGTCCCACAGGGGCAGGCAAAACCACTACCCTTTACGCCTCAGTAAACAGGCTGGATAAGATATCCCGAAACATAATCACCATTGAGGACCCCGTGGAGTATCGCTTTGCCAATATGAATCAGATTCAGGTCAATCCCAGGGCAGGACTTACCTTTGCCAGCGGGCTACGTAGCATATTGCGTCTCGACCCTGATATCATACTGGTAGGTGAAATTCGCGATGCCGAGACTGCCAGGATAGCTGTTCAATCAGCTTTGACAGGCCATCTGGTCCTCTCTTCCATCCATGCCAATGACGCCATAGGCGTTATCTTCCGCCTCCTCGACCTGGGTATAGAACCCTTCTTGGTATCGTCGGCAGTTATCGGCGTGGTAGCTCAGCGTATGGTGCGCCATATCTGCACTGATTGCTCCACCACCAAGGAAGCTTCCTTAGTGGAGCAATTAGCTTATGCCAATGAGATAGGAGAAAAGCGGACTGAGTTTCTCTACGGCACTGGCTGTGAGCTATGTAGCTATACTGGATATCGGGGAAGAACAGGAGTCTTCGAAATCTTGCCCATCAGCGACAAAATAAGAATGCAAATACTTGACCATGCCAGCACTGCTGAGATTCGACATCAGGCGATTGAGGAAGGAATGGTGCCCTTAATTAAGGACGGCATGCTCAAAGTAAAGGCCGGCATTACTACCGCATCCGAAGTCCTGCGTAACACTTACTCTACAGAGTAGCATGATGGTATTTCTTCATGTCACCCTGAGTGCAGCGAAGGGTCTAGGTTCTTCGCTTTGCTCAGGATGATAAGGGAGATAAATTTTAATGGATTATCAATATACAGGCTACACCGAGGATAACAGAATAATGAAAGGCAAGCTCTCCGCTTCCAGTGAGGAAGCCGCCACCGATATGCTGGCTTACAGCGGCTGCAAGGTACTCAGCCTCAAAGAGGTTACGCCATTTTTCAAAGGTGAGAACTTAGTTGCCCGCTTCTCCCAGATAAATCCAATGGAAGTGATAATGTTCACCCGCCAATTAGCTTTGTTGCTGGAATCAGGCGTCGATATCGTCACTTCGCTGGAGCTATTGCAGGCCCAGGTGACCAACCGCAGCTTGAAGAAGACAATTGCTGCTGTGGTTGATGATATCCGTAGTGGCAGCCCCTTCTCTCAAGCTCTGAGCAAGCACCCCCATGCGTTTCCCCAAACTTATCATCGGCTGGCAGCGGTGGGGGAAAAAACAGGGAATCTAGAAGTGGTATTAAGGCGAGCCGCTGACTACATGGAAAGGAGCGTTACCACGCAAAAAAAAGTAAAGAACGCCTTAATTTACCCCATTGTCCTTTTTGTCCTTACTGTCGGAGTCATCGGGGTAATGGTGGGTTTCGTTTTTCCTGCCTTCACCGACTTTTATGAATCTTTTAACGTCGAGTTGCCTGCAACGACCAGAGCGCTTATCGCCGTCACTGATTGGTTGCGGAGTTATGGCCTCTGGGTCCTGCTGGGGATAGTAGCTATCATGGTTGCAGGATATGCCTATACCAAGACGCCAGCAGGGAGATATCAGTGGGGTAAGTTAATGCTAACTTTGCCCCGCTTTGGGCATATCAACCTTCTCAATGAGCTTTCTCGGTGTTGCCGGAGCATGGCATTATTATTTAGCAGCGGTTTACCGTTGCCTGAGGCAATGGCCCTAATTATTCAGGGCACTAAGAACAAAGCTATGGAAGTGGCGTTGAGCGAAGTTCAACAAGATATGATTGCCGGCGCCGGCTTATCTGGCCCCATGGCCAAGAATAAGCTTTTCATGCCGCTTATGGTACAAATGACCACTGTGGGTGAGAGCACGGGTAACCTGGATAGCGCATTAACCACTGTAGCCCAAAGCTATGAAACTGAGGCGGATGATAAAACTAAAGCTCTCGTTGCCATTATTACTCCAGTCACGACCGTAATTATCGCCTTAGTAATTGGTTTCATCGCCATATCCCTGGTCTCCGCTATGTACTCCATCTACGGCCAAGTGAATGCCTGAGTGAGGAGTTTATGGGACACATGTATGTGGATTCAACCATACAAGGTGGAAACGGAGTTAGAAAGATAATTGTTAACACCAGCTCTACCTTTACATTGCTACCTGCCTATGTAAGTAGGACATGCTTAGACTGACATAAGGAATAATAGAGAGCAAAGAACTGAGAAGCTGGTGAGCTATGCCACGGCCAAAGAAACTTTATAAAGCTCTTCAGGACAACTCCGAGGGCATGACCCTTATTGAGGTAATAATCGCGCTGGCTATCCTGGGTTTAGTTGCTGTTACCTTCCTTGTCGGCGTGTCCACCGCTCTCAAAGCTACCTCCCTCGCTGACGAGTTAACTACTGCTCAAAGCTTAGCGCAAAGCCAGATGGAGTATGCTAAAAGCCAAGGTTATATAACTGATAATGATCAGGCAGAATATCTCAAGCTTGGTGATCCCCCTGATACTACCGTTATCCCCACTGGATACTCTATTAGGAGCTTTGATCGGGCTGGGTACACTACTGGCGATACTGTTGATGAGATAATAGGTGTCCCTTGGGATCCAGAAGCCAGCCCACCTGTGCCCTCGACTGATGACAATGGAATTCAGAAGGTAACAATCATAATTTATCATCCTTATGACCCCGCTCATCCCGATGATCCTACAAAAACTAAAAAGGTGTTTACATTGGAGGACTATAAGGTAGACCGATGACCCCTTTGTTATTGCAATCCCCTCTCCCTCGATGGGAGAGGATTAAAGTGAGGGTGATGATGTCATTGCAAGGAGCCTAAGCTCTGAGTCCTTCGCTTCCTGTCATTCTGAGGGAGAGAAGCGACTGAAGAATCTCCTCTTCACTTCGTTCAGAGCTTCGGCTCACCAGGATAAACTCTGCGGAAAGGAAGCGAAGCAATCTTATAAGTAGATGAAAGCGAGACAGACTTCAATGCTAAAAAGACTTCTTTGTCATTCTGAGCCCCATGGGCGAAGAATCTCTCGTAGACTCTTCGCTCCGCTCAGAGTGACACCCTCCAACAAATGCAAAAACCAACACGGTTTCACCCTGGTTGAGCTGATAATAGTTATTGCCTTAATTGGCATTATTGCCCTAGCCGCCACTATGGCCATACATCAAGTGCTCACCAGCACCACCCTCAGCAATGACCTCAACACCGCCGTAAACCAGGTACGCAACGCCAATTATTGGATTAGCCGAGATACGCAGATGGCACAGGGTGTAGAGGATAATCCCGCAGACCCGAAGATCCTTGAGTTGACTTGGGAGGATTGGGAAGGCAGTCCTCACACAGTTTATTATACGCTTCAGCATGGCAAGCTGGAGCGCAATTACGATGGTAATCAGCAAGCCCTCATCGCTCAGTACATTAAGCCTAAAGGAGAAGGCACTGATTGCCACTGGGACGAAGTGGAAAGGATGCTCACTGTGACCTTCACTGCTCAGGCAGGAGAAGAATCGGAGACAAAAACATTTCAGGTTAAACCTCGCCCTGACGTTACTTCCTAAGATTTGGAGGTAAAGTAAAGATAATGGAATTGATATAAGGCTAGAGCATGGTAAAATGAAATTGGTGGTAAAGTGCCCAAAAGAGAGTCATTTCCTGAGATGCAATAGCAAAGCTGGATAATAATGCTACAGATGACAAAAGGATTATTAAGGAAGATAATCAAGGAGCAGAAAGGGCAAGTCTTGCCCATAGTGCTGGTTCTTCTGGTTGTCGGCGGGCTTCTCATCGCCCCCACCCTCGACTACGCCTCTACCAGCCTTAAGGCGCACCAGGTTACTGAGACGAATACACTGGAGATTTACTCCGCCGATTCCGGCATAGAAGAGACCCTGTACTGGCTAACAAATGGTAGAACGGCGGAAGGACCCTGGGATGACTGGGATGACACAGCAGGATATGGAGAACGGGATACTTACTACCTGAATGGCAGGTCTGTAGATGTTATTGTAGACCGGATGGAAGAGATGGGAGCCAACATTTACAAGATTACCTCCACAGCTACCACCCTTGATGCAGGAAGCACCACAGTTCTATCCACCGTCTGGGCAATCACCTGGTTTGAGGGTGATACAGAATTTAACAATACAAATCCTCCTCCCTCTGGTGATATCCATGTCGAGGGCGATGTCTCGTTTGCCGGTAACATTGACTTCACAGGCGAGTTGACTTGCAGCGGCAGCGTCACGACTATGAATAATGCCCAAATCACGGGCAAAATTAAGGCTGATGGGGATGTCATTTTGGAAAACAATTCTGAAATCCATGGCACTTTGTGTTCTGGCGGGGATATCACACTGGGCAACGGTTGTGTTATCACAGGCGAGATTCGTGTCTGGAAGGATGGTGCCACTATTAGAATCGTGCAGGCTGGTGCTTATATCGAAGCTAACATCTGGGCCGATGGGAATTCCACCACCATTGATATTCAGTGCGGTTCCAAGGCCCGCATCGAACTCCTAGGTGATGTCTATGCTCCCGCCGGGGATATTCTTATTTACCTCAGGGGAAGCAACTCGGAAATCCAAGGTGATATTTATGCCAGCGAAAGTATCCAGATACTGGACGACACAGGTACGCACACTGGCACTCAATATCCCGGTTATGCTGGCGAGCTTCCTTTCGACGAGCCGGACTGTCCTGAGCCCCCTACCGACAAGGGAAGCATCGTCACCTATGAAATAACGTAGACCCAGAGCTAAAGAAATCTTTCCCTTACCGCGGGGTATGAATTTGAGGCTAATTGTTGCTCTCCCCTATATCGAATTAAGCTTGTATAATCCAGCAAAGCCAATCGGGGCAGATAACCCGGTTGCTTCTTGAGGAAGGCATCTCACCATTGCCAGCTAAAGCGAGACCCCAATCTCTTTTCCCTTGACAGCAGAGAATTAAGGTGAGGGTAACCATGTCATTACCAGCCGAAGCGAATGCCTTAATCTTATATCACTCAGAGCAGGCTCTGTAAGACAATTCCCTTGTTCATTTGCGATTGCTTCGGCACTTCGTGCCTGCCCATGACAAAAGGGGATACAATAGAACTGGCGACCAATCTCTTACATGCTTGTTTATTTAGTTAAGGCGACAGCTAACGAAAGAAAGTAGTATAATCTCAATGTGAACGGAGGTGGAAAATGGCAAAGACTATCTTGATACCTGAGAACAGCATTATAGAGATGCTTAAAGCATTGCCCCAAGATACTCTGGTGGACATATTCTCAAAGACTTTGGTCCAAAGTGATGTCTCCCCACTAACTGCTGAGGAGGAGGCATCATATAAGAAAGCTCTAAAAGAGTATGAGAAAGGCGAAGTTACCAGTTGGAAAGACTTGAAGTAAAGTTTTCCAAGGAGGCATCCAAGCAGTATAAAAAGCTGCCTAAGGAATACAAGACCCTGGTTGATGTTGCTCTCTACAGATTGTCTGAAAACTTAGAGTTAGATTTGAAACCTATAGAAGGTGAGAGGGATGTTTATCGAGTCAGGATAGGTAAGTATAGAGTATTATTAAGAAAATTTGATAAAACCGTACTCGTGTTCAGGGTATCCACGAGGGGAGGTGCATACAAATAGGCATCGGTAAGCAAACTGTGTAAAAGATGCGAGAGGCATCTTAAGATTCTTTGTGGACCGTGCACTGGATATTATGAGGCTGTTCGCGGAGCTTATCCTGAGCGGCATGAGATTCTTCCCCTTCACTTTGTTCAGGGCAGGCTCCGGCCTGCCAATCTCACGCAGAACAGCCGTTGCTCAGCCTAAAGAAACTCAATATGATTTTCCATTTCTTCTTCGGTGAAAACCTGTGTTACAAGCTCAACCATGCGGATACATTCTCCCGGAGATAAGTCCAGAGGATGGGCATACAAAATCCCTCTATGCACCTTCCCTGCTTGCTGCCATTGATGAGCTATCTTAAGAAAATCAACGTCGTGGGTGACAATTACTGCTTCTAATTCGGAAGCATTCTTTAGGTGGTATTCGTCACTTTTTCCTAAATCCCCTATGTCCCGTACTGAGATAACCTTTATTCCCCTCCTTCTAAGACCAGCTACAATGGCTGACTCAATATTCTCATCACAGTAGATTTTCATAGTTTAAGCTTGGCTCTTAATCTGGATGGGTAATGCTTTCGCAGTTCATTAACAAGTATCTGGTCTTTCTTATACGCTGCGTCCAACTCACATTTGTGCTCATAGTAATAAGAAAGGCTGTCGTGGACTTGAGCAAGGGTTAAGTGAGGGAATTGTTCAATGATCTGATCCGGTGTCATCCCTCCAAATTCATATCGAATAGCAATATCCACAACCTTGGTGCGTGTCCCCACAATTACAGGGCTCCCACCTTTAACCTCTGTGGCAATAGTTATATATGGGTGTTTTATTTCTCGTGTTGAATCTATTGACATTTTCCCTCCTTAATAGGATACCTTTGTTTCCCTCAAACAACCCGCTTAGTCATAGGTTGATTATATGCTATCTAACAGGAACGAGCAATGACCTTAAAATGGGTAAACGAGATGCGCCTGCCTACGTTGAACTACGCTTGCATAATCCAGCAAAGCCGATTGGGTGGCATAACTCGGTTGATTCTTGAGTAAGGCATCTGAACAACGGCAGCCAGAGAGAGACCCACAGTCTCCTCTCCCTCCACGGGAGAGGATTAAGGTGAGGGTAATGATGTCACTGCCATCAAAGCGAGCCAAGCCCGCGGCTGAGATTATTTCGGCTATGCTTCGCAATTCTTAGCACTCCTCGCAATGGCAAAAAGAGAGTTCGCCTGGCAGTGGCGAAAGGCGAGTCGAACATGGCAATGGGGAAACATCTTCAGGACTGTATCAAGCACCCTTACATGGTGGATAATTTAGGACAATCCCAAGTGAATCCTTATTGCCTTCTCAATCCGCACAATCCGTTCCTGTTCTAATTTCCCCCGTAAGGCTGCGGAGTGTGCTGGCTGACCACATAGGTAACACTTGTCCAGGGATTTTAGCAAGTTCTTTTTCAATATACTCTACGGGAGAAAGATAGGCAAGAGACTGATGAGGGCGGTTGAAGTTATA
>Ga0315545_1002285_pt1 | contig 17456 bp, 11 predicted proteins | sample SalMarSW160210MG_FD_203096 | JGI IMG/M metagenome (GOLD analysis project Ga0315545, IMG submission 203096) | Salt marsh sediment microbial communities from the Plum Island Ecosystem LTER, Massachusetts, United States - Salt Marsh Sediment SW1602-10 ...
TTTGGGCCAGTGCTGTATCGGCTATCGGTTCGAATTTATTGAAAAGCGGCGCAATGAGCACAGGGTACACCCACAGTATCACGAGCTCAAATATTGAGATAATCATCCACGCCAAGATCCACCACGTGGCCTCGAAATAGGACACCAATACCAAGAGCACAACGAGCACAATCCCGCCCAGAATCGCTGATATCAACATCCCTTTAGCCCAATCCGAGAGCCACAAACCAATCGTCCTGGTATTAAATCCGTGCCTCTGCTCGATCACAAATGTGCCATAGAGATCAAAGGGGATATCGAGCATGTGGGAGAAGAACGCGAGTACGGCAAAAAAGATGAGGCCCCCGCCTATGAAACCCGCGCCCCAACCCTTGATTGCATCAACCAACCAGGGTAGAAGCCCGGTGAGCAGAATCGCCAGCAGCACCGCCTGATCGAACAGCCTCGCCACGATGCCGAATCTGGTTGAATCCGCCGTGTAAGAGACAATTGTGGAAAATCTCTCGCCATCTATCGTGCCTTGAAAGGCCTGGGGCACGGTGTGTCGGTGATGGCGGAGGTAGGAGATATTAAGGAGATTTAGGGCAAGCTGAAAGGCCGATCGAAAGACGAAGAAAAAAAGAAACGTGATGAGCAAGCCGTTACATTGAATCATGCCATCCTGCCCTCATTCCTCTAAAACTGAACGACCCTCGTCTGTAAGACGAGGGGTTCTACAATCGGTTGATTGAAATCAACTATTATGTCATGCCGGACTTGATCCGGCATCCAGAATCAATACGCATCCGAATCCCTGGATTCCGGCTCGGAGGCCGGAATGACAAGTCGCAGAACGACAACACAAACTTTGCTTCTTCTGAAGACGAGGGGTTTCCACCATCCCCAATAGAGACACTAATACCGATCTGAGTTACGAGTGATTTTCTTTCTTCCACCGGATCCCCTCATCGCAGAGATCAATGATCTTGCACTCCTCGTGCCTCGGCCTCCTGGCTATACAGACTGCCCTGCCGTGTAGGATAAGGAGATTCGAGAGAGGCCTCCATTTCCCCTTTTCCACGATCTCCATGAGGTCGAATTCCACCTTGGTGGCATCGGTATTCCTGGTGAGCCCTATGAGCCTGCTCAACCTGAGCACGTGGGTGTCCACCACGATCCCCGGAATATCAAAGGCCTCCGACAGCACGAGGTTGGCGGTTTTCCTTCCGATTCCGGGAAGAGACACGAGCTCTTCAAGGCTCGCCGGAACCTCCCCATTGAACCTCTCTACAAGCTCTGCGGCGAAGCCCTTAATGGATTTGGCCTTATTGCGAAAAAACCCCGTTGGCCTCATATCCTGCTCCAGTTCTCCAATATCTGCGTCGGCATAGTCACGTGCGGATCGGTATTTCTTGAAGAGCTCCGCAGTAACCTTGTTCACCCTCTCGTCGGTACACTGGGCTGAAAGGACCGTTGACACCAGAAGCTCCAGTGGGCTGGTGAAACCCAGGGCAGTTCTGGCGTTGGGATACTCTGCTTCGAGGATTTCGATTATCCTCGCTACCCTTGCCGTTACCTCTTCTTTCCCCATATCATTACCATTTTTATGCTGTATCCTTCTCGAAGCGCTCCCCTGACCAGACATCGGCCCCACGATGGTAGCCCCTCTCCTCCCAGAAACCAGGACGATCCTCAACCACGAGCTCGATCTCCGAAACCCACTTGGCACTCTTGTACGCGTAAAGGTCCGGAACGATAAGCCTGAGGGGATAGCCATGCTCACGGCTGATAGGCTCGCCATTGCGCTCCCAGGCGAGAATCGTATCGGGCCGTTTGAGCACCCCAAGGAGCAGATCTGTCTCGTACCCACCGGGGCTGCGCACGAGTGCGTAGCGGGCCTCGGGAGCTAGTTGAGCCATCTCCAGGATTCTATGAACAGGAACTCCTTTCCACCTATTATTCGGCACAGACCATGTCTCCACGCAGTGGAAATCCCTGACGATCTCTATAGCTCCCAGTTCCTGAACCTCCCTCAAAGTCAATGCCACGGGAATTTCCGCCAAACCGGTAACTGCCAAGCTCCAGGATTTAGGGTCAATATCGGGTGCCCCCTCAGCCGTTCTCGCCGGCCACTTCTCGATCCAGTGTTGGCCCACGGGAAGACCGCCGGGATTGTTGCCTTTCGCTGATGTCAATCTCGCCTCCCTCTATCGCCGGTGATGATTGAGCTCCCCATCTTTCTTTGAGGTACTAAAAGACATGTTCTAGGTTGGAAATCAACCCCTTCTTATATCGGAACCAACGAGAGGGGATCTAAGACGCCCTCCCTCTCTTCAGGTAGTAATTCTTCAGATCGATTAACCTGCCCGCGTATTCCCTTCGGAAATAAAGCAGGTGGTAATTCTCAATCTCAACAGCCAAAGGCTCCAGATAGGGGCTAATGTCTATTCCGAAGCTGTTTTGCTTCCTCTTGTCTGCTTCATGAATAACCAGGATACTATAGTAGGTGAGGAGCAGCCTCAATCGGGTTTCTCTCCGAAACAGATAGGCTCGTCCGCCTATGGAATTGATGAAATAGCCGGCATACCGATAGGAGATCTCAAGCGGGGGTGGGAGCCCTTCCCTCCTCCCGCACGTATCGCCTGACAGAAGCCACCGGTAAAAGATTGACAGGTTCACCTCCAGGGCATCCGCTTCATGTTCTATAATCGCCTTGACCAGCTTCAGATCCTTTATGCCCAGGGTTCTATAGAGATGATAGATATTCTGGATCATGATATCATAATTAAACCCCTCACCTGCCGGAATCGGCGGATGTGACGATAAGCTGTCGATGAGGTTCCTAAAATGAATAAACAGGTTTTCTCCCAGCTCAAGCTCCCTGATATAGTCCTTCTTCTCCAGATAGGCAAAGAATTCGGTGATGTCCTTTTCTATCCTCTGGCATTCATCTTCACGCGTCAGGGGCTGGACTTCTGTCCCCTTTTTCCCTAACACCTCTTCAAGCCCCTCCTGCGGAGCTGCAGCAGTTGGCCCTTCTTGCGCGGGAACTTCGCCAAGGCCCGGTGCCTCTGACTTTTTCTCCTGCTGGAAGGCTGGTTTTCCCTCATGTTCCTTCCCGAAATAATGGAAGTAGAGGATTATCAGGCCCCCCGCAACTAGAGCAGTAACAAGGAGCAATAACGCCTTATTTCCCTTCATTTCTTATTCCTCCATCTCTTCTTCAAGCCCAATCGGCAGCTCAAGTGACACGGTCGTTCCTTTCCCGCCTTTGCTCTTTATATCGAGTTCACCTCGATGATTTGTAACGATCTGATAGACCATGGTCAACCCCAAACCGGCCCCTGTTGTTTTGGAGGTTACAAAGGGATCAAGCACGGAGCCAAGTTTATCCTGATCTATGCCTTCCCCTGAATCTTCTATTACAATCCGAATGGTCGATCGCAATTCCTTTGCCTCGATCTTAAGCGTGCCTCCCTCATGCAGGGCTTCAATGCTGTTCTGGATAATATTTTTCAGTGCCCTGGATATCTGCTCTCGGTCCAGGTTCATGGCGGGTAAACCCCCATCGATATCCGCTTCTAGCCGTATACCCTGCCTTGACATGATGGGAGAGAACTCCTCAACAACCTTGGTAAGCAGACCCTCCACATCCGCCTTCTGAAGGTGTACGGTCTGCATCGCCGCGATCTCCTTCACGTCCCGAACGAGCTTATCAAGCCTGGAGGTCTCGCTGAGGATGATATCGAGGTATTTCTGTAATCTACTATCCTCGCCCAGCTCGGCCTTCATCCTCGTTGCAAAGCCGCCAATGGACATGATGGGATTTCTCACCTCATGAGCAACACCCTGGACGAGATTTGCGATGGCTGCCAAGCGTTCCGATCTCAGCAACTTCCTTTGGGTAATCCTCAGTTCCTGCTCGGTTAGCTCGAAGTTTTCCTGGAGCCTCTGGTAGAGCTTTGCGTTGTCAAGGGCCACGGCGATCTGTTGCGCAAGGGCGGTTAAGAGCTCAGCATCCTCTTCAGTAAAGGAGTTGCCGTCCTTTTTATTGAGTACTTGGAGGGCCCCTATGATCCTGTCCCGTATGGTGAGCGGCACACAGATAAGCGATCGCGTGGTAAATCCCGTCTCCCTGTCGAACCGGTAGCTAAACCTGGGTTCTCTTTTCACATTATCGACGATCATAGATTTTCCGCTCTGAATGACCCACCCGGCGATTCCCTCACCGGGCCGTAATCTTTTGGAGGTCATGAATACGCCCTTCTCTCCCCTCGCAACCCTCACGGCTATATCGCCTTTCTCCAGGTCCAGCTCGAACACCGAGCTGGCCTCTGCCTCCATAAACTCCTCGGCTGCCTTCATAGCGAAATTGAGCACATCATTGGTGTGGAGCGAGGAATTGATAAGGGCGCTGGATTTGAGAAGGGCGGTTAATTCCCTGCGATGGATATCGGTGTGGAGCCCTTTGTTCATGTCATCTACATTGGGGGTTCATGCACCTTTGCGGTAAAGGCGATTATTCATCGTCAACCTAAGTGTATAATAACCTACCTGAAATCATTGGTAAATCAAAAAAACTCGCTTAATCCATTTCAATTACTGAGATTAAAAAACACATTGAAGCGAGCAGGGTAGCTGATGTTAAAAAATGAGGGATTCTATGCTTTACTCTAAAAAATAGTTTCCAAAATTGATCAAGGCTTGACGCAGATAATTTAAAGCTAACAATGTAGGTTAGTTACCCTGAGCTTATATTTTCCTTCCCACCTCAGCTCCCTCCCGTATGGCAAAGAGTGCGTTTCGTGGGCTTGAGGCATCCCCGATCACATACACCTCGCTTACTATCCTCTTCACTTCATCGATAAGCTCATTTCTGCTCACCGATCCGGTTGCGAGCACTATAGTTCTAAAATCCTTGTGTATCGATTCTCCCTCAGCATTAACCATCTGGACACCATCTTGCGTTATCTCTATCACTTTGGTAGAGGTCAGGATAGACACCCCAAGCTCCTGCAACCTGTGCCGCAGATGCCACCGTACCGTGGGGCCGAGATCTCTCCCAACGTTCTGTAATGCCTCAATCACCTCTACGTTCTTACCTCGCGACGCCAAAAAATCAGCGGTCTCAAGGCCAAGGGCATTGCCGCCCACGACCACTACATCCTCTCCATCATCTTCGCTACCGGCGAGCACATCCCACGCGGTAACCACACCCTCCCGATCAATCCCAGGGATTCGCGGCTTTAGTGGAATGGCACCAGTTGCAATCACGACTACATCGGGGTTTTCCCTTTTCACGGTCTCGACTGTGGCTCTCATGCCTAGGATGAGTTCAACCCCCAGCTTTTTGAGTCGCGTGATCAAGTAGTTCAAATAGTCTCCCAACTCCTCCTTGCACGGCGCAGCGCACGCCAATCGCCATTGGCCTCCAAGCGTATCGTTCTCTTCGTAGAGGGCTACCTTATGGCCCCTCATGGCAGAGGTTTTTGCCATTATCATTCCTGCCAACCCACCGCCGATTACCATTACCTCCTTAGGCTCGATGGCGGGTTCGATGGCCATCTCTCTTTCCCTTCCTGCAGCAGGATTCACTAGGCAAGTGGTCTCAAGCCCCTCTATTTTATCCTGGCAGCCCTCATTACACCCAATACAATACCGTATCTCATCAAAGGCACCCCGCTGCGCTTTTACCGGTAGTTCAGGATCGGCGAGCAGCGCTCGCGCCATAGACACTATGTCTGCCTTTCCCGATTCAATGATCTTGTTGGCCATTCTGGGATCCTTGATCCTGCCCACTGTTATTACAGGTACGTTTACAGTCCGCTTGATAGCCTCGGCTAGGTGAACATAGCATCCCTGGGGCATGTAGTAGGGTGGAATGATAACAGGGTATGATCCATGGACTCCAGCGGTGACGCTGAGGAAATCAACGCCCTCTTCCACCAGGAGACCGGCGAGCTTTTTTGATTCATCCAGGCTTAACCCACCGTTCACATGGTCTGTGCCATTAATGCGGCAACAAATCAGCAAGTCCTTTTGCAGCTTTTGCCTGATACGCCTGATAATCTCAAGAGTAAAGCCGGCCCTGCCTTTTATATCTCCGCCATACTGATCATCTCTGCGGTTACTGTGGGGGGAGATAAAGCTGCTCAACAAATAACCATGGCAGGACTTCACATCCACAAAATCGAAGCCAGCTTCTTTAACCCTCTCCGTGGCATCAACGTATCTTCCAATGAGCTGTTCTATCTCATCAACGGTGAGCTCCTTGGGCACCCCGACGCGTTTCGACCAGGGGATAGGAGAAGGTCCTATCAATTGATACCTCCGAAAGGGTACATCAATTTGGCGACCGGTATGGTTCAACTGAACACCGATTCGAACCCCATAGTCGTGGATCTCGCGTACTAGCTCCCTCGCCGCCTTCACCATTTGCTCCCGGAGATCCGAATCAACCGCAATCTCAAGCGAGGTGAAGCCGAAACCGGCATCGCCTAATATTATCATGCCAGCCCCTCCCTTGGCCCGGGCAACTATTAAGTCCTTGAATTCTTGCCTTAGAGCCCCATCAAGGGTCGAATAGAAAGAACCCATCGGTGCCATGGCTATCCTATTCTTCACCGTCATTTCCCTAATTTTAATAGGAGAAAACAGCGCGGAAAGTGCACCATCGTGTCTCGAGTTTACCATATATACTAAATTCCTCCTTCCCATAAGATTAGCAGAGGCTTTCCTTTAGATCATATCCCATACACGCCGAATATGCATCCATCACCTCGTCATTGCAACGGATTGCAGGCTATGATCTATAACCCAAGCCATATTATGCAGGGGAGCGCGAACCATAAGGATGAGAAAAGCGCTTACATCCAACATAATTCCCGATAGATAAAAGCTGTGTCAGGTTCGGCTCCTTCTCGGAAGAGCTATCTATGAGACCATCATAGAACGCAGAGCAGGGCTGTTTCTTTGCTCTGTACATGATGTAGTGCTCTTCCTTGGTAGGTTTCTTTTGATCTCCTCGATGTGCCCGGTGAACTCCTCCTCGAAGAAGAACACCTTTTCATCCAAGTGGAGCACTTGCCGCTCCATCTCCTCGGCGGTGAACCGATAGTTGACCGGTGCCCTGATCCCGCCGATCTTGTTCACGGCATACATGATCTCTACGGCTTCCACACAATCCTTCAACAAATAGGCAACCACATCACCCCGTTTCAGCCCCATGGCGAGCAGGGCGTTCGCCAGCTAAAAGATATTTCAGGAGGCCACACAAAAGGCTGGGACACGATTCGCTGCTCTATCCGTCCTGTGAACATGACCCTTCTAAGTATGGAAACAATTTTGCACACAGGGGGTTTTTTGCAAAAAGGCTTCCATCGCTAATCACGCGCTGAAGCCACTCCACCGTATACCCTCTTCTTATCGCGGTAACGAGAGGCCCGATATCGTCGGTTTTACCAATGAGTTGCGCCCCTATGAAAACCCCGCCGCTAATCAGTATGCGATGGTACCATGTGCTTCCGCCCTCAATGACTTTTACCTTATTGTTTCGTAAGCTACCCATAGTGTGACCGATCGAAACGCCAAATGTTCCAAAAACATCTACACTGCTGATAGTAATGGTCCCTGGGTATCTCTTCTCAATTCCTATTGCATTGGTCCCAGCAATCTCACCCTCTTTTTTAGCGCTATACCACATCAAGCAGAGCATGCTCTCACCGGTTATGAGATCCTTCGTTTCTACGCAATCGCCGCATGCATAGACATCTTCAACGCTCGTGCGCATGTGTTCATCAACCTTTATGCCCCCAAGGAAGCCTAGTTTTATTCCCGCTTGTTTTAAGATTGCGACATTTGGCCGTATCCCTAATGAGAGGATCACCATGTCGCACTCCATTTCCCGTTTATCAGTATTCACGCCGCAGATATGGCTATTTCCCTCGAAGCTCATTGCCCTCTCTCCTGTGTGAACCTCAATCCCGAACCCCTCAAGCCTTTTTCTCATCATCAAAGAGGCCTCAGGGTCAAACATGGTGGGCAGTACTCGGTCCAGGAGTTCCACTAATGCTACTTGCCATCCTCTCTTTCTGAGGCTGATGCTCGCCTCAACGCCTATCACGCCCGCTCCAATCACCACCGCTTTTTTTCCTGAATAATTTAAAATATTGTCAGCATCTGCCAGGGATTTCAGGGTGAAGACGCCCTTCTTTTCCACCCCAGAGAGGGAGGGTATTACTGGGGTCCCACCTGTCGCGAGGATCAACTTGTCATACGCTACTTTTGTTTGCTCCAGAATTACCTTCTTTCCTCTGAGGTCAATCGCGGTGACCTTTTGTCCGAATATTGTGGTGATCTTGTTTCTGGAGTAATCCTCAATGGTCTTGAGAAACATCTCCTTCCTGCCCCTCTCCAGGTAGTAGTCGGTGATCCACTGATCCACGTCCTCCCTGGTGAGCCGCTTAGTCCGGTAGTAGTCCATCATGTAGTGTTCCTCTCCCTTGCAGTCGACCATGGGCTCGAACCAGTTCTGGGGCGGCTCATCGTCTTTTCGTGAGAACCCCTCTCGGAGGTTGATCATCTTAAAGACGTTCCAGACTCGCTCGGCGTCAACCATTAGCTCCTCGGCGCTGCGCTCGACCCCGGTTGCCGCAGAGTAGAGCTCGGAAACAATACCGATGCTATAGAATCGGTTATTCACGTGCCGGTTGCAGATGCCCAGCGAGTTGAACAGGGCAAGCCAATGCTCTGAGGAGCTAACAAACCGGCCGATATTGATCTTCCGGGGCGAATCAAGGGATCTTTCGAGGGCCTCATTTGACATGCCCATCCTCGCCGCATGATTTTTTACCGTGTCCAGGGGCTGATCCAAGGTATAGAGCCCTGAGCCGCCGCACTCGGCATTCGGTCCCCGGGGATAAACAAGTTGTGCGAACTCGTTGGTTCCCAGGCCGCTTATCCTGGGCTCCCACACGCCCTCTCGTCCCTTGATGATCGAGGTCTTCTTATTAACCAACTCCTCACCGAAGACCCGCTTCATCCCCTCCCAACCATCTGCCATCTCGTTACCGAAGCCCTCTCGGTAAGCCATCTTCTGGAGTAAAATCAATGTCCCGTCGATATCACCCCTCTTCAGGGACAGACCCCCTACATCGGCCTCGGTGAGGGTGCCCTCCTCGTGGAGCGTATAGAGGAAATCGATCAGGTCGCTGCTGCCCAGGTTATCAATCCCGTAGCGATCGGCCGCGTCTCCGATCTTGATTGCCTCCCCTGTGTCTTTCATCTCGAATTTGATGGCGAGCATGGCGCTGTTAAGGTAGGCGGGTGTATACCATTTCTCGCCCTTAAACCTGCCTGAGGTAGCCTCCACAATCTCCTTGTCCGCAATGAAGCAGGAGGGGCAGGCAAAGGCCTTCTTGCCCAGTTTCTTGTAGGCCTCAAAGCCCACCGCTCGGTCGATTTCCTTTAGATCCGGTATAAAGGTGCGATTGTTCTTGTAGCCGAACTGGATGCTGTAGTTGCGCCAATTCTCCATTATGCCGTATCGTACTATATCACCGTGGAGGGGATACCGTTTGACCCGCTCAAACAAACTCTCCCGCACCTTATTGAACCGCTCAGGGTCGGCGATCCGTATCGAACCTGAACCCGAAGCCACCAAGGCCTTGAGGTTCTTGCTGCCCATGACGCCGCCGAGCCCGCCCCTGCCGATCGAGGACCCGAGGTCGCAGGCGGCCTGAGCCATCTTTCCCAGGTGCTCGCCGGCCTGGCCCATGGCGATGACGCCGCAGTCCCCGTGGACGTCCCAGAGGGCCTCGGTGGTCTGTACTATGTCCTTTCCCCACAGGTGCTTGGCATCGCAGAGCTCCACGTTGCTATCCACGATCTTGATGTACACGGGTTTGCTGGCCTTGCCCGTGATCACTACGTGATCGTATCCGGCCAGCTTGAGCATGAACCCGAACCTCATGGCCCCTCCTCCTGAACCGATAGCTCCTGTTTCAGGGTATTTTAAAGTAGCCATGATCCGCGGGGTACCAGGCGCGCCTGTGCCCGTGAGCGGTCCTGATCCGAAGATAAGGGGGGCTTCCAGTGCAAAAGGGTCAATCCCCGGCTTCAAGAGATCGAAGAGCATCCGCTGCTGGATACCCATACCCCCGAGGAACTTCACCGCCATGTCCAGGTCGAGCGGTTTCTCCCGGATCTCACCTGTGCCGAGATCTATATAAAGCTCTTTTCCTGCATATCCATAGTATTCCATCTGATCTCCTCCTCGCGTTGCTGTCCTGTTAGGCTTGCTTAACCTTGCTCAGCGCCTCGGCGAGCACCCCGGCCCCAGCCTGCCGTCGGATCACAGCCGCCTCATCGGCGGGCAGCCAGCTGAGGGCACCGTACACGCAGTGTTTCACGCACTCCGGGTCGCCGTCGCAGAGATCGCACTTGATCATGGAGCGACTGTCCGCATCCCAGGTAACCGCGCCAAAAGGGCACACCACCATGCACATCTTGCAGCCGATGCACCGATCCTGGTCGATGACGATAGCACCAGTCTCCTCATTGCGGGATATGGCCTCCATAGGGCATACATCCATGCACAGGGGTTCTTCGCAGTGCTGGCACCTCATGGGTACGAACATCTCTGCCCGATGCACCCAGAGCACGGTGTTCCGTGCCTTTCCGAGGCTGAATATCTGTTCCTTAATGAAAGAACAGCTTAAGCTGCACTGCCTGCATCCAACGCATTTCTCAGGATCAAGTAATATGATGTGTTCCATAATTGATGGTACCTCCTCATTTGGTTTGGGTGAGATAGATCACGGAAGGGGGATTCGGTAGTACTCCCCTGCGCCCTTTCGTCTCTCTTCTTCCTCTTTTATCGGCTCTCGCTTGAGGGTCTCCCCCTTGCCATGTTCTTAGGAGACGTCCATTTGTAATTCAATAATTACTCTATCATCTGAATGGCCTTCTCTTTCACAATCCTCTCCCCCCTTCTTACCGCATAGGCCACACCCGGTTGGCTCATCTGTAATTTTTTCGCAACCTGCTTCCGTCCCTTCTACCCCCAACTCCCTCACCGCCCAGTAACAAAACACACTCTTATAGATCTCTGCCATCCTCTATGCGAGTTTATTGATTTGGTAGCGGGGAGTAGGTCGGCGAGGCTGTCTATCATATCATCGCGGTCTTCGTTGTCCCGAGATATCGAACAACGCTCGATGCCGCGAATAATCACGTGATGAATCATCCCGGGGGCATATAATCTCGCAAGCCTTGGCATGATCAAATGATGTATAAGGTATATCTTACAGATCCGAAGTCTAAGAACAAATTTGTCAAGATAGTGACTCTGAGCAAGAAACAAGAAGAAATTCTCAAAAAGATCCAGCCTCTGCTCTTGTCAAAGTATAGTGTATAAAATTAGGGTATTTAACATAGTCACCTCCCTCAATTCTTCGTAATTCCTTGCTCATTCTTTCCTAGGAATTTCTCTCAGCCTGAAATATCTCCATTCCAGAGTTTATCCAAAAATTCCTGGTAAGGGAGGATGGTGACCACACCGATCTTTCGCATGCGTGGCTCAAGGCTTACGCAGAGAAATCGTTTAAGGATCTTTTCTTCCGCGAGGGCTTGAAGTGCTTTGATATCATAGGATGAGATATTCTCTTTTGCCTTGACCTCAACCGCGGTGTGATCTCCGATGATGAAATCCACCTCAAAACCCGAGGAGGATCTCCAGTAACTCAGGGGCTCTTGGTGTATATAATCTTGGTAACACATAAGCTCATGAAAAAGGTAGGTCTCAAATCCTTCTCCGAATTCAGGCGTACCGGGCCGGAGCACCCTTCCCTGTAATGCAGCTGCAACGCCAGCATCAAAGAAATAGTATTTTGAAGAGGCAAGGGGTTTCCTCTTTTTTGATTTTCGCCACGCTGGAAGTTCATGAAGAATCAGGGTGTCTTTAAGGATCTCGAAGTACTCATAGACAGTGGTTCTTGCCACTTGAGCATCATTGGATACCTTTGTAAAATTCACAATTGTTCCATTACACAGTGCTGCGATCCTGAGGAACCTGCTGAACGCAGGGATATTGCGAATGGCTCCTTCGGCCACGATCTCCTGTTGGAGATACAGACCTGTGTAGGACTCCAGATCTGCACAGGGATCATCGGAAAAGTAGATCGAGGGAAGCAATCCTCTTTGAATGGCACGTTTCAGGTCGAACCGTTTCCCCAATTCCCGGCGGGTAAGGGGGTGTAAGTATTTTGTCCGCGCACGCCCACCAAGGAGATTGCTTCCACCACGGCGGATCTTGCGGGCACTGGAACCGGTCATAAGGAAACGGATTCTCCGGCCCTCAATCAGGCGATGGACTTCGTTCAGCAGTTCGGGCAGGCGCTGAATCTCATCTATGACAATCAGACGGTCCTGTGGTGTTACCTCCTGTACTATCCGACCGGGATTCCGACTAAAGGCCAGAAAGATTGAGGTGTCCAGCAGGTCATACACCCTCACATCTTTCAAGGTATGGTGGATTAGGGATGTTTTGCCGGTCTGGCGGGGTCCAAAAAGGAAATGGGACTTTTTATCAAGGAGAGGAGGCAGATTCAAAATCCGGTCAATATACGTGGCATTTCGATCGTTAGTAGCTATTGTCGATTCCATCGTCATATTTGATACCAAATGACGATAGATATGTCAATAAGAAGATTATGCTGCCCCCATTCAGGGGAGTTCGCGATTGAGGTCTTGACCACCGCTTGCCTGTCGAGGGCCATGGCGTATCCCCACTTTAGGGGATACCAGGGCCACGGTAATTCCCCACCCCCTTGCCATGGAGAGGGTATAGACTACTATGAAATTCCTGTACTCTCCAAGGTTTAACACAATCTTTGGAGAGGAGGAACTATGGCAAGGAGGAATGTAACGATGAATGAGATTGTAGAAATTATCTATCACTGGCATCAAGGCAGTACCATCAAAGGGATTCAACGGTCATTGAAATTCGCTCGCAAAACCATTCGCAAGTACATCCATATGGCCCAACAGCTCGGCGTAAGAAGAGAGGATCCGTTCCCTGAGGAACAGGAGCTGATCAGAAAGCTATAAGACGATTATAAATCCTGCTCGCCGTGTGCCGTTGTTTCAAGGAATCTTCTTTATCCCTTTCAAGCCACGTATCAATTATCTCACAATATCCCTCCAGAACAGGATATGCCTGATATGATCGCCCTTTGTATCTCGGGATCTCTCCCTTTAACACCGTGCGGATCGTATTGCGGGAATGACCAGTCTCACAACAATCTGCTTGATGCTCTTCTTGTAAACCCTAGCTGCAGTCCTTTATTCGCCTCTGGTGCATTATGTACCCATATTGATCCATCCCGATCATCCTTCCTCGCCTCCTATATAAATGTTAGTGGAGCTATCAAACGAGGCGAACAATATGTTGAGGAAAATGAGCGGCTAAAGGAAATTATTGACAAGATTATAAATGACATATGAAGATGTGACCCCTAATATGCTCAAGTCTTTTTTATGATACTTTGTCTCCGGGGAGGGGGTTGCCGTCAAAGGTGGTGATGCACAGGCGCTCTTTGTCACCGGCTGAGAGGACCATACCCTCTGAGATGCCGAAGCTCATCTTGCGGGGCTTGAGGTTCGCCACTACGATCACCTTTCTGCCGATGAGCTTTCCGGGCTCGGGATAGGCGGAACTGATGCCTGCGAATATCTGACGGAGGCGACCCTCGCCGATATCCACCATCAACCGCAGGAGCTTTTTTGCGCCCTCCAGGGGGGATGCCTGGCGGATAATGCCCACTCGCAGGTCGATCTTGGAGAAATCCTCGATGGTGATCTCCCCGCCGATGGGCTCGATCCCATGCCTGCCGGCAGGCATGGGATCTCGGCCCTTTGCCTCCTCATGGGCTTTCCCTGAAAAGGCTTCCCCTGCCTTCTGGATCTTTGCCCAGGTGTCGCGCAGGTTGGCCGTACGGTTGAAGACAAGCCTTTCGGGAGATGAATCGCCTGGATCGACACAGAAGTACCCGAGCCGCTCGAACTGGTATCGGCTTCCTGGTGCAACGGCCTTGAGGCTTGGCTCAACGCGACAGTCGGTCAATGTCTCCAAGGAGTTGGGATTCAGGTAGGCCTTGAAATCGGTTTCTTCATCGAGGGTTGGATTTTGAGCGGTGAAGAACTGATCGTACAGACGGACCTCGGCTTGAAGCGAATGAGCTGCTGAGACCCAGTGGAGCGTTGCCCCGACCTTTCGTCCATCAGGCGCGTCTCCGCCTCGTGTCTCTGGATCGTAGGTACAGTGAAGTTCGAGTATTTCGCCGGTTTTCTCATCCTTGATGACATCCACGCACCTGATGAAATAGGCATACCGCAGCCTTACCTCTCTTCCGGGGGCGAGTCGGTAGAACTTCTTAGGGGGGTCCTCTCGGAAATCGTCCTGCTCGATATAGAGAACCCGTGAGAAGGGGACCGTTCTGGTTCCAGCTCTGGGATCCTCGGGATTGTTGAGAGCATCGAGCTCCTCAACCTTGTCCTCCGGGTAGTTGATGAGCATGATCTTGAGCGGACGAAGCACCGCCATCACCCGTGGAGCCCTCTTGTTTAAATCCTCACGCAGGCAGTGCTCGAGGAGCGCAATATCCACCATGCTCTCTTTCTTGGCCACGCCGATGCGTTCGCAAAAGTCCCGGATGGACTCCGGCGTATAGCCGCGCCTCCGTAAGCCCGATATGGTGGGCATCCGTGGATCATCCCATCCTGTGACATACCTCCCCTCAACCAGTTCGAGAAGCAGTCTCTTGCTCATAACGGTGTAGCTGAGGTTGAGACGGGCAAACTCGATCTGCTGGGAATGGTAGATACCCAACTCCTCTATGAACCAGTCATAGAGAGGCCGATGATCCTCGAATTCCAGGGTACAGATCGAATGGGTGATCCCCTCGATGGAATCCGACTGCCCGTGGGTGAAATCGTAGGTCGGGTAGATGCACCACGCATCTCCCGATCGGTGATGGTGGGCATGGAGGATTCGGTACATCACGGGATCTCGCATGTTGAGATTCGGCGCCGCCATATCGATCTTTGCTCGGAGCACGCGGGAGCCGTCCTCGAACTCCCCTCTGCGCATGCGCTCGAAGAGATCCAAGTTCTCCTCCACCGAGCGGCTCCGATAGGGGCTCTCCTTGCCCGGCTTGGTTAATGTGCCTCGATACTCACGGATCTCATCTGCGCTCAGGTCATCGACATATGCCTTTCCCTTTCTGATAAGCAGAAGGGCGTACTCATGGAGCTGATGGAAGTAGTCTGATGCGTAGAACTCCCGATCGTCCCAGGCAAAGCCGAGCCACCTTACATCCTCCTTGATCGACTCAACATATTCCCTTTCCTCCTTGCTCGGGTTGGTGTCGTCGAACCGCAGGTTGTAGAGGCCTCCATAATCCCGGGCAAGGCCGAAGTTGAGGCAGATTGACTTTGCGTGTCCTATGTGCAGGTAGCCATTGGGTTCCGGAGGAAATCTCGTGTGCACGCGACCGCCGTACTTATTCGTTTTGAGGTCCTCCTCGATGATAGTGCGAATGAAGTTCGGTGTACGGGTCGTATCGGGTGTTGTCATGGTGGAGACTCCCTTCTCAAGGTTTCTGCACTATAGAGCACCGATGAAGCTATCCCTGGTGACAAAACGCTTCGGAGTATACCGATACTCATATTTTTTTATTATAACCAATTTGCAAGTGCTATGAAAGTTCTTGTTATCCTGGCTCTTCAATGTCCCTGTTTAAAAAAATCCCTTGACTTCTTTGAGGAAATCAAGGGATTCGGTGGTCGCTGGTAGTCCCAACGGGACTCGAACCCGTGTTACCGGCGTGAGAGGCCGGCGTCCTAGACCGCTAGACGATGGGACCATCCTGGCTGGGGGAAAGGGATTCGAACCCCTGTTTGCAGGGCCAGAACCTGCCGTCCTGCCACTGAACGATCCCCCAGCTTTTATATATAATTGCCTCGATCCTCGAAATAATGTCAAGTAAAATATCAATCATGTATATTGTCCGCTTACCTGCCATCTGCCGGATGTCATTTGTGGAGGTCCTTGCTCAATTTGAAATAGATGCTATCCACCAGGGCCTGCCAACTCGCCTCGATGATATTTTCGGAGACACCGACGGTAGTCCAGATATCCTTGCCGTCTCGCGATTCGATCAAGACCCGCACCTTTGCCGCTGTTCCGGCGCTGCCCTCTAATACCCTCACCTTGAAGTCGACCAATCTCATCTCACTGATAGCAGGATAAAATTTACGCAGGGCCTTTCGAAGGGCGTTGTCGATCGCATTCACGGGGCCGTTTCCCTCGGCTGCCGTAATCTCTTCCTCCTTGCCGACCGATATCTTGATCGTTGCCTGTGAGGTTGTCTGACCATCCCTGTCTTTCTCGTTGATCACCCTCAGGGAGAGCAGGGAAAAGGGTTCCTCAAATTGACCTGTGGTCTTTTTTATGAGAAGTTCAAGCGAGCCCTCGGCTGCTTCGAACTGGTAGCCCAGATCCTCCATTCGTTTGATCTCTTTAACGATCTCCCTGCTACCGTACCCATTACCGCCCAACCGAATTCCCATCTCATTGGCCTTGTACTCGATGTTGCTTCTCCCCGAGAGATCGGAGACGAGCACCCGCCGTTTGTTTCCCACCACCCCCGGTTCGATGTGCTCGTAGGCAGGCGGTTTTTTCGCAATCGCGCTCACGTGCACTCCGCCCTTGTGGGCAAAGGCACTGCGTCCGACAAAGGGCCTTTCATTCAGGGGTGGAATATTCGCCACATCGCTCACATACCGTGAGACCTCGGTGAGCAGGGTAAGCTTGGAGTCATCGAGGCATTTCTTGCCCATTTTAAGGAGAAGGTTCGGTATCACGGAGGTAAGGTCCGCGTTTCCACAGCGCTCGCCATATCCGTTTATCGTTCCCTGCACCATAGTGGCACCGGCCTCAACAGCGGCGAGCGTATTAGCCACGGCGAGTCCTCCATCATTGTGCGTGTGGATGCCGAGGGGGACACCGGGAAAGGAGTTCCTCACCTCTTCAACGATCCTTGTTACCTCGCCCACCATGGATCCCCCATTGGTATCGCAGAGCACGATACTATCGGCACCTCCGGAGATGGCTGCTCCAATCGTCTCCAGGCTATACTCGGGGTTGGCTTTATAGCCGTCGAAGAAGTGCTCAGCGTCAAAAAAAACCTCCTTCCCCCTTGATTTGAGATACTCGATAGATTCCGCGATCATCCCTAAGTTTTCCTCAGGAGAGATGCCCAGGATCTCGGTTACGTGGAGGTCCCAGCTCTTTCCAAATATGGTCACCGTAGACGTTCCGGCCTCAAGGAGCGCGGTGAGATTGGGATCATGTTCTGGAGCTATACCCGATTTTTTGGTGCTGCCAAAGGCGGTCAAACGCGTGGTGCCGAGCCTGA
>Ga0315545_1002287_pt1 | contig 17452 bp, 15 predicted proteins | sample SalMarSW160210MG_FD_203096 | JGI IMG/M metagenome (GOLD analysis project Ga0315545, IMG submission 203096) | Salt marsh sediment microbial communities from the Plum Island Ecosystem LTER, Massachusetts, United States - Salt Marsh Sediment SW1602-10 ...
GCTTTTGCGCCAGCTGAAAAACGCTGTCTGGGAGGTACTGCTCAAGCCAGCTAAGCGGGTGGCTATCGGCACCAAACTCGAAATCGGCGATTCCGATGATAGTGTTTCGGCGGAGATAGTCGGGGAGAGGGAGGGGGGAATAAGGGTAATACGCTTTCCCGAAGAGATGCTGCTGCCGAAGCTGGGCAAGATTCCGCTGCCGCCCTATATACGCACCCCGCTGGAGGATACGGAGCGCTACCAGACGGTCTATGCCCGCGTCCCGGGCAGTGTGGCCGCGCCCACGGCCGGGCTGCACTTTACCCCCCGGTTGCTCAAGCAACTGGAACAAAAGGGGATCGAACTATTGTTCGTCACCCTACACGTGGGACTGGATACCTTCCGGCCGGTCAGGGAAGATGACCCGCTGAAACACCCTATACATAAGGAATACGGTATCGTGACGCAAGAGGTGACCAGCTGTTTGAATAAGGCTAAGGGGGAGGGGCGGAGGATTATCTGCGTCGGCACGACCACGGTCAGAATCATAGAAGGGGCGGCTCAAGCCAGCCAGCCGTCTATCTTAGAGCCCTTCGAGGGCTGGGTGAGCCTTTTCATTCTGCCCGGCTACCGATTCCGCATGGTCGATGCCCTGATAACCAACTTCCACCTGCCCCGCTCGACGCTGCTGATGCTGGTGGCGGCTTTTGCTGGCAGGGATTTCATTATCAGCGCCTACGAGGAGGCTATGGCCAGGGACTATCGTTTCTATAGCTTCGGCGACGCCATGCTGATTCTGTAGGGGAGTATTCTTTACAAGCCCGATTTTTCGGGATAGAATATATATGCTGCGGGAGTAACTCAGTTGGTAGAGTCCCTGCCTTCCAAGCAGGTTGTCGCGAGTTCGAGTCTCGTCTCCCGCTCCACCGTTATCAAAAGCTCATGTCAAGTAAAAGTGCCACGGAGAAGATTATCGGCTCTCTTGTCGGCGTCAGCGGTCATACCTTCGACATACGCTACGACCTTTTTTTCACCACAGAGAGGGTGATAGCCGCTATCATCCAGCACCCGGCAGATACCCCCCAGCACCCATCCTTGTGGAAGTCGGTTTTATTGGGTGATGTCTTGAGCGGGCAAGGGGGAAAACTCAAGAAGGCGAGAGCCGTGCAGGGAAAACGCCGTAGCCTGCAGGCTATGACACCGGATGAGTTGCTCGGCGCTAATTCCAGGAATCTCGCTATCCCCTATAGTGGAATCGCCTCTGTTGAGATAACGCGCCGCTTCTTCCAGTGGCAACTGAGGTTCCATCTCTCCGGCCCAACAGCTGCGGAACGAATAATCCGTTTCAATCTGTCCAAGAAACAGGTTCCGGAGGCTCGACGCCTGCTGAAACAGGCTTCACTTTCTAAATAGTACCCACCAGGTCGCTGATGTTTATTTCCAGCATCTTGATACTGGCCAGGATGCGGTCGACATTGCGGTCTACCGCCTGAATTCCTCCCGAAATACGCTTTAGCTCGGTGGCGGTCTGTTTTAATAGCTCAATTTTTTTGGCCATATCCTCTATTTTGTACTTTCCCATCTCGTTACTCCTTGTGCCTCAGGTCCTTGAACCTCTTGGCTTTAACACCATACCTGGGCAGGGTGCCGTAGTTGTGAAACTCCAAATTGTACCTGAGGCCGGTCTTCAGCCTCAGTTGCTGAACCAGTTTTGGCTCAACAGCCTCGATATTACCCTTAAAATCGGGGGCTATCTCCATCTTCAGGGTTATATCGTCAATATCGCCCTTCTTGGTGACAGTCACCTCATACTCGTCGCCCAGCTCCGGAATACTCCTCACCACCTCCTCGATAGCCGTTGGCGCCAGCAATACCCCCTTCACCTTGGTGATGTCATCAGCCCGGCCGACAACGCCGCCCTTTAGCCGCCGGAAGGTCCGCCCGCACTCGCATTTCTCCACAGGGTTCCACTCGATAACATCTTTGGAGTCAAACCTGATGCAGGGGTGGGCAAAACGGTCAAAGGTAGTAATCACCATGCTGCCCTTCTTGCCCGGCTCGGTGATAGTGGCGCCGGTCTCGATATCCTCTATCTCGACCAGATGGAAGGCTTCGAGAATATGTAGTCCAGCCTGGGCCTGGCACTCAAAGCCCCAGTGTCCTATCTCGGTGGCGCCAATCTGGTCATATACCTTAGCCCCCCACATCTCCTCCATACGTTTTTTGGTGGCCGGAATACAAGCCCCCGGTTCGCCCGCCGCCGTTATCTTCTTTATATTTAAATCCTTGGCCGGGTCCAGCCCCAGCTTCTTTCTGGCCGTGTCAGCCATGCCCAGAATATAGGTTGGAGTCGCCATAAGAGCGGTGGCTTTCAGCTCCTTCATCTTAAGTATCCTGGCTTCGGTATCGAGCACACCGCCGGGAACAACCTCACAACCTATTTTCTCGGCGGCGTAATGACCTGCCCAGAAGGCTATATTAACGCTATAGCCAAAGGGTAAAAACACCCTATCGTAGTCGCGATAGCCCTGCGCATACAGGGCGTAAGCCCATGACTCGGCCGACCAATCCCAGTCCTGCCAGGTCTCCGGGTGATAGACGGGCTGCCCGGTGGTGCCACTGGTCTGGCGATATTCGGTTACCTGCTCTATGGGTACCGAAAGGATGCTGCCGTACGGGTACGGCTCTTTACCCTGTGCCTCCCTCAGCATTGCCTTCTCCGTCTTGGGGACTTTAGTTATATCATCAAGAGTTTTAATATCTCCGGGCTCAAGACCAGCTCCCTTATAAAGGCTACGATAGAACGGCGAATTTTCGTAAGCCCACTTGAGGATGCTCTTAAACTTCTTTAGCTGCAGCTGCTGAAGTTTTTCGCGCGGCAGTGTCTCCAGGACTGGATTCCAATACTCTCCTGAATTCATATCTACTCCCTGCGGGTTAATAAATATCTTTAAGTGCTATCATATCATAGTTTGCGGGGTTAAAATCCGTCCCCTTTAGCCAGATTTTGCAAAATAGCGCTTTTTTCTTCATAATAGCCGCAGAATGAGCAGGAGGTAGACATGACGACAATAGCCGAGTTCAACAGCTACGGGGAGGAGGTGGAGAAGCTGGTACGGCTCAAGACACTCCCGATAGCGGTCAAGATGCTGGAAAAGGAAGCCGATATTCCCAAAGAAGCCATCAGGCCCAAGAGAGACCGTGGCCATCACCTCGCCCAGTGTCAGGTTTTTGCCCTCACCCGCCGCAAGGGGGAGACGATAGCCATGCTCAAAGAAGATAACTGGTGCTGGGCGCCGCTAATCGGCTACGGGCTGGTGCCGCCCTTCGATGAAAAGACCATTTCCCCGATGATATATATTGTGGAGAACATGAAGGCGGCCCAGAAGATGCTCAAGGTCTTTCCCCGCTTCGAGCAGGGGAAGTACATCGGCATACTCACCGCCCCCCTGAAGACAGCCACCTTTAAGCCGGATATGATACTAATCTATTCCAATACCGCCCAGCTGCGCAGTATGCTTATGGCCATTAAGTATAAGAAGGCTACCTTGGTCACGTCCCAGTTCGACCCCATCGATTCCTGCGTCTACTCCATCGTGCCCGTGATACAGAATGGAGAATACCGCATTACTCTGCCCGACCCCGGTGAGTTCGAGCGGGCGATGACGGGGGAGGACGAGATTATCCTTTCCGTGCCGGCGGCTAAACTGGAAGAGCTGGTAACGGGGCTAAGGTTCTTTGAGGAGATAAAATTGGGTTATACTCATCTTAGTATGCAAATGACGCCCGATTTCCCCCAACCCCCCTTCTACCAGAACCTGTTCAAGATGTGGGGGCTGGATGCGCCCAAATAGGTGCAATAACTGTTGACTTTTTGGGTAGGCGCTAGTATACTCGCTCTGTTTGCACCTTCCCATTCTAGCCAGGTCTATTATTAATTAATACACTAAGGGGATAAACGTATGCCTAAAGACTTTATTAATCTGTTAGCTGACTTGGAAGAAGAGGAGGTCATCAAGCTAACCAAACAAAGACTCGAAGACGGCGAGGAGGCATTGGCTGTCCTGGAAGACAGCCGCAAGGCTATGGAAGTAGTCGGCGACCGCTTCGCCGGGGGTCAATACTTCATCCCCGAGCTCGTCTATTCCGGCGAGCTGCTCAAGCAAATCACCGAGCTGGTTAAACCCCACCTCGTCCAGTCGGGCGAGACCAAGCGTCTGGGCACGGTCGTTATCGGCACCGTAGCCGGCGATATTCACGACATCGGCCTGAATATTGTCGAGTTCATGCTCAATGTCAACGGCTTCGAAGTCCATAACCTGGGTGTTGACGTTCCCGTCGAGAAGTTCGTTGAGAAGATGCAGGAGACCTCAGCCCCGGTTCTGGGTTTGAGCGGTTTTTTAACCTTCGCCTTTGACTCTATGAAAGAGACGGTGGAGGCTGTGGAGGCGGCTGGCATGAGAGACAAAATAAAGGTCATGATTGGCGGTGGACAGATGGATGAAGAAATCAGAAAATACGCCAAGGCCGATGCTTACGGCAAGGATGCCATGGCAGCGGTTTCTCTGGCTAAAAAATGGATAGGTGGCAATTGAAGATGGAAAAGAAATGGGAAGAACTATCCTGGCAGGAAAAACGGGAAGAGCGGTTTAAGAAGTGGCTCTCTCCAGATGTAAAATTCTCCACCCCCCAGGCGGAAAAGCTGTATAAAGAGAGGGTAACCAGGCATATTAAAGCCATCAAGCTGGAGGAGCCTGACCGCGTGCCGGTCATGATGCCGTCTTCCTTTTTCCCGGCACCTTATGCCGGCAGTAGTCTTAAGCAGGTCATGTATGATTACGATGCGCTGAAAAAGGCGTGGCTGAAGTTCATGAACGATTTTAGCGATATGGATTCATTCGGTGGCCCTGCCCTTGTCTTCCCCGGCAGAGCAATGGAAATGATTGACTATAAATTGATGAAATGGCCGGGGCATGGACTGGCTGATGATGTTCCAACCTATCAGTTTGTTGAAGGCGAATATATGCCGCCTGAAGAATACGACGACTTCATTAGAGACCCCGCCGATTACCTGCTGAGGTACTTTTTACCCCGCGCCGCGGGTGCGTTTGCCCCTCTTAGCAAGCTGGGCCCGCTGACGGTCTTTGTCGGCATACCGGTGTGGTATATTACCCAGTTCAGCGACCCCGATATTCGGAAGGCATATCAGGCCCTCTTTGCTGCCGCCGATGAATGCGGCAAATGGATGGATGTCGTTATGGAAGTCAGTAAAGCGTCGCTGGAAGCCGGCTTCCCCAATCTCTGGGGTGCCTTGAACGGGGCACCCTATGACATGATAGGTGATATGTTGAGAGGGACGGCCGGGATAATGATGGATATGTTCAAGCGCCCCGAAAAGCTGAAGACGGCTATGGAGAGGCTGGTGCCCATCGTTGTCAACGAGTCCGTAATGTCGGCTGATGCCTCAGGATGCCCGATTGTAATCATGCCGTTGCATAAAGGGACGGGCGGTTTCATGTCCAATAAGCAGTTCGAGACCTTCTACTGGCCCACCTTCAAGGAGGTTCTGATGGGCTTAATCAATGAGGGTCTGGTACCGATGCCTTTTGCCGAGGGTGACTATGAACCACGTTTGGAGATTATCAAGGATATGCCCCGCAGCTCAATGGTATGGTGGTTTGAGAAGATGGATATGGCTAAAGCCAAAAAGGTCCTTGGTGACACCACTTGTATTGCCGGCAATATACCGGTCACGGTCTTGTGCACCGGCACTCCCCAGGAGGTCAAAGAGCACTGCCGTCGGCTCATTGAGACCTGCGCTAAAGGCGGCGGTTATATATTAACCGGGGGGGCAGCCTTGGATGAGGGGAACCCGGACAATCTACGTGCTGTGATGGAAGCGGCTGAGGAATATGGTACATATTGAGATAATAGGCTATACCCGCGGCCAGAATCTCAGGGCTAGTAAAGCTCGACGCCGATGTGAAAACAGGCTCACCCTTGCAGGTGAGCCTGAATCGTTTTCTAACCCTGACCGGGTGACTGGTAACACCTTGTTTCTCTAACTATTGACAAGCTAGATAATGGGAGTATAATTGGGCTTAGCTCAAAGCAGTGGTCTTCATATAAAAATAGAAGCTGACCCCCCGAATTTTGAAGCCAAGAATCGTGCTTTAAAACTAAGCGCTTTTATTTAAGGGAAGGAGGCAAATATGACGTAGTGGACAAAAATATTCTCGGGACAATCCATAAGGAGGTAGAATTTAAATATGAAGAAACTTTTGCTTATTCCTTTAGCGATTATCCTAATCGCCAGCATGTGCTTTGTTGGTGGTTGTGGAGACAAGGGACCGGAGCCCGGTAGCGTCCTGCGTGTCTCCATGCCCAACTTTGCTTATGAGACCTTTGACTACATCGAGGGTGAGTCATTCTTTGGCTGGTCCCTGTATGACCCGCTGGTGACGTGGGACGAGAACCTCGATTTCGTGCCGGCGCTTGCTGAAAGCTGGACGGTAAGCGAGGACGGGTTAACCTGGACATTTAACGTTCGTGATGACGTTTACTTCCACAACGGCGACCCGGTGACTTCCGCTGACTTCTTGTTCTCCATAGAGCACATGCAGGACGAAGCGTCAACGAACCCATGGTCGAATTGGTTGCGCTACAACTTCGACACTCACTATTGCCCGGATGCCGACACCTATGTCTATAAGACCGTAGTGCCCGAGCATCCATTGATAATGAGTTTTGCGTCCACGCGGATTCTGCCCAAGGACTATATTGACACGAATGGATGGGACTATTTCAAGGAGCACCCCATCGGCAGCGGGCCCTGGATATACGTCGATTTCGTTTCGGGTGATTATATTGAAATGGAAGCCAACCCAGACCACTGGCGCACGGTGCCTCATTTCGAGAGGCTCATTCAATATGTGGTTCCCGAGGAAGCCACACAGGTTGCCATGCTCAAGCGAGGCGAGGTTGATATCATCACCGGTATTACCCTTGACCGGGCTCTCGAGTTGGAAGACGAGGGTTGGAGGACGATAGAGACTACCGTCCCCACTGGCTCTAACGTTATTATGCCCGGCACCTGGCTGACAGATGGGCCGACTTCGGACATAAGGGTCCGCCGTGCTCTGGCCCACGCTATCGACTACCAAGAAATCTGTGATACCTTCTTCCATGGTCATGCCGAACCGGGAGGCCGGTTCTTCCATTACCCAGGTATGTTTGGATGGGACGATGATTGGGAGGCTGAAACATACGATTTAGCCCAAGCTCAATCGTTGCTGGCTGACGCTGGATACCCCGACGCTTTCGATGACCCGGTAATCCAGATATACGTCCAGGTCGGCACCGGATATACGCCTGATTTATTCCAGATACTCCAGGGCTACTGGACAGCGGCTGGCATTGAGACCAATATAACCATGGTCGACGCCTTTGAGATGCTTGGCCTGTTCTTCTTCGGGTCGGTCGATCCGGAAGGCAATAATATCGGCGCCATTATCCCGTGGGTATACGGCAACAACTGGCCGACCAACGTCTACCACTCATTCAACATGTACTGTCCGGGCGGCGCACACAGCACCAGTATCGACACGCATGCGGAGGAGCTCTTTCACAAAGCGGTCAACGAGCCTGACCCCGATTTATGTGAGCAGTACTTCACCGAGTTCTCGGCCTACGTACATGATGAGCTGTTCATAAACTTTGGCGTCTGTTTGTCATACGACCTGATGGTCGTATCAGACCAGATCGGTGACATGGGCTGGGCCCAATGGATGAGCATTTACGACGCTTTCGCAGACATTTCGATGAAGTAACAACTAGAGCATATTGCTCTGCAAGATTAGGCAACGAGGTTCCGGGGGGCGTATAACCACCCCCTGGAACTTCGTGGTGCGGTAAATAATTCCCCGGTTATTAGCTGCCTGGGGGTAGCTATAACCCTTTATTGAAGAAGTTAGCTGCTTGCCCGGGGGCAAAGACTATTTGGCAATTTACTGGCAAAGATATATAATTGTGGCAAATCTGATAATATGCAGGCATGCGGTATGCCAAAATACCAATGAGGGCTATTCGCAGCCATTCTGATAGTTAAGGAAAATAGCGGATGACGCGTTTCATTATAGTGCGAGTGCTCCAGTCATTTGTAGCCCTCATCGGTATCTCTATATTAATCTTTGTTCTGGTTCGAGCTTCGGGAGACCCCACGGATTTGTACCGGACCAGCATGACTTCAGAGGAAGACATAGCCCGTATAAGGCACAATCTGGGCCTGGATAAATCAATACCGGAGCAATACTGGATTTTCGTCACCGGCCTGGCTCAGGGCGACCTCGGCGAATCGCTGGTCAAGCACCGGCCGGTAACTGACATGATTATGGAGAGGCTGCCCAACACTCTGTCGCTAGCCGTTTCCTCCTTCTTTGTAAGCATGCTGCTGGCGCTCTTTCTAGGAATTTTAGGCGCCACCAGACGCGATACCTTTCTGGATAACGGGGTGAAGTTTATTGCTATCCTGGGGCAGGCGCTGCCGGGCTTCTGGGTGGCTATCATGGCTATCCTTGTCTTCTCAGTGTATTGGCAAATATTCCCGGCCTCGGGCACGGGTAGCTTCATGCACTATGTGCTTCCCGTGGGCACCATGGCCTTTTTCCTGCTGCCGGGCATGATGCGTCTGGTTCGTTCCAGCATGCTTGACGTACTTGACAGCGATTACATCAAGCTGGCCAGAATCAAAGGGTTGCCGGATAGGATAGTTATCTGGAAGCACGCCTTGAGGAACGCCTTGATAGCGCCACTGACGGCGGCGGGCATGCTATTCGCTATGCTGATTACCGGCGCTGTAGTTACCGAGCAAGTTTTCGCCTGGCCCGGAATAGGGAGGTTAATGCTCGAAGCGTTGTGGTCCCGTGATTTCCCGATAGTACAGGGTGTTACCCTTTTGGTAGCCGTTGCGGTTCTCTTGATAAACTTATTGGTGGACATTCTGTACGCCTACATTGACCCACAGATACGATACCAGCAGATGTAGAGAAGTTAAAGAGATGGATACTACAAAAGTCATAGATTGGGACAAGGTTGGGCGCGATGCACAGCAGAAGCGCATTTTCACTCAGCTGACCTTCATTATCCCGGTAGCAGTGTTATTTGTGATGGTGATTCTGGCCATATTCGCCCCCTTGCTGGCGCCTTATCCGTACGACCAGATAGCTATGTCAGACAGGCTTATGGCGCCATTCTTTATGGATGGGGGCAGCACCTCACATATCCTGGGAACAGATAATATGGGCAGGGACATCCTGAGCCGCCTCATCTACGGCGCCCAGATTTCTCTCAGCGTGGCAGTAATGGTTATCGCCATTACCGCTGGTATTGGCACGGCGCTGGGGATAGTATCCGGATACATTGGAGGGCGCACCGACGCCTTTTTAATGCGAATAACCGATATAAGCCTGGCCTTTCCCGCGATTCTAATAGCGATACTTTTGGCCGCTACTATTGGGCCTGGTTATTGGACCGTTGTTATCGCGTTATCGTTTCTCGGATGGGCTCCCTACGCCCGCTTGATACGGGGAGAGGCCCTGAAACTGCGAGAAGCGGACTTCGTGGCACAGGCTCGCATAATCGGCACCTCCCCGATGAGAGTCATGATTAGACACATTTTCCCCAACATTATCAATCCGCTGATAATAATGGTAACGCTGTCGGTAGGTATGGTAATCCTGACGGAGGCTATCTTGAGCTACCTCGGTGCTGGCATCCCAGCTCCAGCCGCTTCGTGGGGGAATATGGTCAACGACGGGAGAACCTACATCGATACTGCCTGGTGGATATCATTCTTCCCCGGCGCGGCCATCGGTTTGGTGGTGCTGGCGGGGAACTTCCTGGGCGACTGGCTGCGCGATAAGCTGGACCCGAGGCTGAGGCAAATATGAGCAAAGTTCTTCTTCAGGTCGAAGACCTGCACAGCTTTTTCTTCACCCGTAAGGGCGTGGTCAAGGCCGTTGACGGGATAAGCTTCCACGTGAATGAAGGAGAAACCTTCGGCATAGTTGGCGAATCCGGTTGCGGGAAGACGGTAACCGGGCTATCGATTCTGCGCCTGCTTCCCGAGCCGGCGGGCCAGATTGTCGGCGGTAAGATTATCCTCGACGGTACGAACCTGTTGGAGTTGGACAAGAAGGAGATGAGAACCTATCGCGGCCGAGTTATCTCAATGATACTCCAGGACCCGATGACCTCGCTTAACCCTGTCTACACCATCGGCAACCAGATAGCCGAAACGGTACGCCTGCACCAGGGGCTGCGTGATGAGAAGGTTGATGAGGAGGTTATTTCGGCACTGCGCTTACTCGATATTCCGTCGCCCGAAGTGGTTATGGGGGATTATCCTTTTCAGCTAAGCGGTGGAATGAGACAACGGGTGGTGGGAGCTATAGCTATGTCTTGCCACCCACGCTTGCTCATCGCCGATGAACCTACCACCGCCCTCGACGCCACCATACAGGCGCAGTATATAGCCCTCTTTAAGGATGTTCAGAAGAAGACGAACGTGTCCATAATCTTTATTACGCACGATTTCGGCGTTGTGTCTAATATGTGCCATCGGGTAGCCGTGATGTACGCCGGTAAGATTTTAGAGACGGCTACGACGCGGGAAATCTTCAAAGAGCCCAAGCATCCTTACACCAGCGCTCTGATGGAGTCTGTGCCTCACCTGGGACAGAAGAGCGGACGGCTGTACTCAATCAAGGGGCAACCTCCCTCACTGAGAGACTTACCTCCCGGCTGCCGATTCTTCCCCCGTTGCCCCGTTGCCGAAGATATTTGCCAGCAGCAAGAGCCTGCTGAGGTCGAAATCAGCGAAGGACACTTTGTATCTTGTTGGAAGGTTAAATAGACCATGCCAGATGTGTTGTTAGAAGGGCGCGACCTGACGAAGCACTACCCTGTTAAAAAAGGTCTTCTCCAGCGTACCGTCGGCTGGGTAAGGGCGGTAGACGGCATTTCGTTCACCGTAGAACGGGGTAAAACCCTGAGCTTGGTCGGTGAATCGGGCGCGGGCAAGACGACCACCGCCAAGGCGGTATTGCTTCAGGAAAAGCCAACCTCGGGGACTATCCTCTTCGAGGGTAAGGACCTCAGCCATTTTTCCTCCTCGCAGCTGAAAACGGAATATCGACCCAGGTTAGGCTCGGTGCAACAGAATCCGTGGAGCTCCATGGACCCGAGGATGAAGGTAAGGGATATTGTCGCCGAGCCGCTGGTGGTGAACACAAAGCAAACGAAGCTGCAGACTCAGAGCCGAGTATCGGAGTTGATGGAACAGGTGGGGCTCAACCCCGAGCAGGCCGAGAACTACCCGCATGAGTTTAGCGGAGGGCAGCGACAGCGAATCGCGGTAGCACGGGCTATGGCTTTGAACCCCAGCCTGGTCGTGCTGGACGAGCCCGTGTCAGCCCTGGACGTTTCGATTCGGGCCCAGATTATGAATCTGCTCAAAGACCTTCAGGAGCAGTATAATCTAAGCTATCTGGTTATAGCCCATAACTTGGCTACGGTGCGCTATATGAGCCACACCGTGGCCATAATGTATCTGGGGCAGATAGTGGAATCCGGTGAAGCCGAGGAGCTATTTATGCGACCCCTGCATCCCTACACGAGGGCATTGATATCAGCTTCGCTACTGACATTGCCCGAGGATGAGGACAAGGGGGTAGAAAAGATAATACTGACCGGGGAGATGCCTTCGCCCCTGAATCCCCCCTCCGGCTGCCGATTCCACACGCGCTGCACCGAGGCTATGCCGGAGTGCAGTCAGACGGTGCCACCGCTCCGCGACGTTGGCGGTGGCCACAGGGTCGCTTGCAACAAGGTTTAAAATACACCGAATAACCCCGCATAATCTTAGTTACCAGCACTGGAAGGAGGACTGCGCCTATGGGTAATATATTAAAAGGCAAGGTAGCTGTAGTAACCGGTTCGGGCCAGGGAATCGGGCGGGCTATCGCTATGGGTATGGCGGAGGAGGGGGCTAAGGTGGTGACCAATAACCGCCGCCGCGGCTCTACCGGTTATGCTCATCTGAACGAAAAGGTACTCAAGTCGATGAGCGCCAAGCAGAAGGAGTGGGTGCATAAACAGCAGGAGGAGATGGGCGGCGACGCCGAGACCACTGCCGAGGCGATAAAGAAAATGGGCGGTGAGGCGGTGCCCTTCTTCGGCGATATTTCCGACTTCGAGGCGGCTAAAAAGCTGATACAAACGGCTGTCGATAGCTTCGGCAGGATTGATATCCTGGCTAACGTTGCCGGCACCTTCGGCTTCAGCCCTATCTGGGAGATGAGCGAAGAGCTTTGGGACAAGGTTACCCTCACCAAGCCCAAGGGCTATTTCAACTGCATTCGCCACGCCGTACCCTTCATGATGAAACAGAAGTGGGGGCGGATAATAAACTGCACCTCGCGGGCGTTTCTGGGCGATGTTCTCAAGCATGCCGAGTACTGCGCCGCTAACGCGGGGGTGGTTGGCCTGACCCGGGCGGTGGCTAAGGAGCTTGCCCAGTACGGTATAACCTGCAACGCCTTCGCTCCCTTCGCCAAAACGCGCGCCGCCTATGAGCTTTCGGCCTACGACGAAGCTGTAAGCGCCGAAGACAGCCCTTGGATGGACCGGAAGTTCGCCTTTGCGCTGGAGATGACGCCGAGCCCGGACGATATAGCTCCCTTCCTTAACTACCTCGCCTCCGACGAGGCGGCTAACATCAACGGGCGCACCTTTAACGTCGGCGGCTCGATGATTAACCTCTACTCGGAGCCGGAGATGGAACGGACACTGGTTAAATACGGCGGCAGGTGGACGCTAGACGAGCTGAGACAACAGGTGCCCTTCGCGCTGTTGCCACCGGAATAAGTCATTTTTTGAGTCTACCTATAAAAGAAAGCGATAAAGGAAAGGAGAACAAAAATGGCCGAATCGAAATACGGGAAATACATTGTCTATGAGCCTAAAGAGAACATAGTCAAGCCTGAATGGAGTCCCAAGGGCCCGGTTCCCGGACGCGTCGCCTACATTGATAACGAGGTTATCGACGGCGCCTTCTACATGGAGTGCGTCTGGCTGATGCCCGGAATGAAGCCTCCGCCCGACGTTCCCATTGAAAAGCTGGGACCGCAGGCTCACACCCACGACTATGACGAAATCCTGGGCTTCTTCGGCTCCGACACGGAAAACATGCGTGACTTGTGCGGCGAAGCCGTATTATGGCTGGGGGATGAAAAACATGTAATCAACAAGAGCTGCATGGTCTTTATCCCCAAGGGGTTGCAACACTGCCCGCTATACTTTAACCGCATAGACAAACCCATCTTCCACTTCAGCGTTGGCCCCGGCAAGATGTACTTCTAGTCGGTGTCTTAAAGCCATGCTGGTCAGGGTTCTATCAGCGTTCCCTTGGTTAACCTGTGCTTTCTCCTTAGCTCTCTTATCTGGGGAACAAGGAGGGTCAGGGTTAGCAGAAGGGTAAGCCCATCGGCGATAGGGAAGGACAGCCAAACCCCTTCCAGCCCTAGGTAGTTGGGCAATATGTGCACCACCGGAATCAGGAAGAGAACGGGCCTAGCTACAGCGGTGATGAACGACTGGACTGCCTTGCCGATGGACTGGAATATGATGGAACCGACCATCATCATTCCTATAATGGACAGGGCCAGGAAGATACGCTTGGCGGCGTAGGCGGTGAGGGCAACCAGCCCGGCATCGTTGGTGAAGATGCGAACGAACGGTTCAGGGGCAAAGTAAAGAACCCCGAAGACAAAGAGCCCGCAGGCGAAGGCGGCGCCCATGGCGATTATAATGGCCCTTATGGCCCTGTCGTAGCGCTTTGCCCCGTAGTTAAAGCCCAGAATCGGCTGCAAACCGCCGCCGATAACGATGCCCGGCATTATGGCGAACATCATTACGCGGTGAATGATGCCGAAGGCGGAGATAGCCAGGTCGCCGCCGTAGAAAACGAGCAGCCGGTTGACGAACACGGCGGAAAGGCTCCCGGCCACCATCCGGAAAAAAGAGGCAACCCCTATGGCCAGGATTTCCTTCAGTATCACCCACTGGATAGCCAGGTTTTTAAGACGAATCTTGAGGAAATTCTTCCCCGAGAAATAATACCTCATAAAAAAGGCGACGGAAGTCATCTGGGCTATCACCGTAGCCAGCGCCGCCCCCTGTATCCCCATCTCCAGCGGTATGATAAATATGGCGTCGAGTATGATATTGGCTACCGCCCCGATAATCATGCCAATCATCGGTATACGAGCATTGCCCTCGGCTCTTATCAGGTTGTTCATGGCCATGGAGAAGGTCATGAAAAGCATGCCGATGATAATAATGGTCATGTAGTCCCGGGCGTAGGGGAGGATGGTCTCCGACGAGCCCATAAGCCGCAACCAGAAGTCGGGCATGGCCAGGCAGACTACCATTAACACCACCGATAGAATGATATTGGCCGTCAGAGCGTTGCCCAGCGTCCGCTCCGCCTTGGGTATATCACCAGCGCCGATTGACCTTGAAATCAGCGACGCCCCGCCCATCCCCGTCATTTCCCCGATGCCTATCGACAGCATCTGGAGAGGGAAAACGATGGAAAGCCCGGCGATGCCCATGGGCCCAATGTAGTGGCCGATAAAGATTGTATCCACCACGTTGTAGAGCGTCATGACGAACATGCCGATAAAGGTGGGCAGGGACAGCTTTAGCAGCAGCCGCCCGATTCGGTCGTCGTCAAGCACGTTTTGATTTTGCTGGTTTATCATGAATGCTACATCCTAGTAGATTGATAAGGTAACGGTAGGAGTGGGGCTATCTACTGTAATCTAGATAATATCTCTCGCAGTCTCTCCAGCGAAGCCGATAGGTCAGCCAGTTCCTCGTCGGTGAGGCTGGATACAAACTCTTTGGTTGCCTTCCATATGTTGCCGCCGTGTTCCTCCAAGAAGGCGTTGCCCTTAGCAGTGAGCACGATATTGGTCACCCTCCGGTCGGTGCTGTTGGCCTGCCTCTCCACCATTTTCACCTCCACCAGCTTATCTATGAGGTGGGTCATCTGGGCTCGGGCTATCTGCAACCTTTCTCCGATTTCAGCGATATGGAGGGTACCTTCTTCCTTGAGCAGCCTCATAATCTCGAAGTGTAGCGGCGAGACATCTATATTCATATTTTCCAGCGCCGTCTTGAGCAGCTTACGCCGTACCCCCCTGAAAATAAGCGGGGGCACGGACAGCAAGCCATCGGCTGTTCGCCTTACAATATCTCTTCGCGTTTCCCCAGTCTTTTCCACGGACTTCCTCCCGGGACAATAATATATTATGTATATAGTATATAATATAAACTATATGTTAGCAAATACTATCGGTTGACAGGTGAAACCATCTTGACCAGGGCTCTTATGCCTGCTATGCTTGCTCTGGAAAGGGGGTTGGACAAAATGGCTAAAAAGGAATATGCGCATCTGGTAAAGCCATTAAAGGTCCAGAAGGGACCTGACGGGCTCTACCCCGAGCCGCGTTTCTGGATGGAAGGCAAGGACATGGAGGGATTTAACGCCAGTTTTTCCTTCGGCTTCGTCAAGAAACCGGGGGTCTGTCACCCCGTAAAAGGAGCGCTGGTGCACCCTTATGACGAGTGCCTGGTCTTTGCCGGCACCGATAGTACCAATATGCTCTATCTGGGTGGGGAGGTATCGGTTCAGCTGGGCGAGGAAGGCGAAGAACACGTTTTTTATGAGCCCTCGGTGGTGCTTATCCCCAAGGGCATGCCCCACGGCCCGGTCACCTTTCGGCGCGTGGATAGACCCATCGCGCACTACACCATCGGGCTGGCTCCGGAATACAAGGCGACCTCGGTTCCCCAGAAGGCAAAGACGTCCGGCTCGAAGCACGGGCACCTGATTAAACGGCTGATTACCTATATCGACTGGAAAGAGTTCGATGCCCGAAAGCCCGGCCCGCCCTCTCCCGACGAGCCGATAAGCTATGCCTTTATCGCCGACCGTTCCGGCATCCTGCACCCGGCAGAGCATGGCGTCGGCCCGGGTAACGGCGACCAGATTGCCTGGCTTTTCGGTAAGGACTTAGAAGGATTCGATGTCAACTTCACCTGGGGGTTCTACTCCCAGTGCGGTAAGTGGCACCGCGGCGGCGAGGCGCACTATCACCCCGAAGCGGAGATACTGGTCTATGTCGGGCTCGACCCCGACGACATCAATTACCTGGGGGCTGAACTCGAGCTGGGTGTGGGCAAGGACAACGAAAGGCATATCTTCAACACGCCCACCGTCGCTATCTGTCCCGGGGGTTTTCCCCACCTCCCCCTGATTACCCGTTGGGTGGATAAGCCCTACGGCTTTATCGTGGTCTGCCTCAGCGGCGAACACGCTTCTCCCTGGGTAGAAGCCTAGGCTGCCCTTTGAAATCATTATTTAAGAGGAGTCATTAAAAATGGCCAAGAAATTGCATGCCCATCTGGTAAAACCGCTACTCGTCCAAAAACCGCCGGCAGGCCTGTATACCGAGCCGCGTTTCTGGATGGAAGGCAAGGACATGGAGGGGTTCAACGCCAGCTTTTCCTACGGCTTCATCAAGAAAACCGGCAGTATTCACCCCGTTAAAGGGGCGCTGGTGCACCCTTATGACGAGTGCCTGGTCTTTGCCGGCATCGATAACACTAATATCACCTATCTGGGCGCCGAGATATCGGTAGTGCTGGGCGAAGAGCGCGAGGAGCATACTTTTAACGTGCCCTCGGCAATCACCGTACCCAAGGGTACGCCGCACGGCCCGGTTACGATTAAGAAGCTGGATAAACCCATCGCCCATTACCATGTAGGTCTGGCCGCGGACTACAAGGCCGAGGCGCTGCCCGAAAAGGCTAGCATCAAGGGCTCGAAATACGGTCACCTGATTAAACCGCTCGGAGCCGGCTTCGAACCGGTCAGGATGTCGAAGATAGCCAAGGACGCAAAGCTGCTGGCGGAGTTCAAGAAGGAACACCCTGATTTTGATATGGACATGAGCCAGGTGGGACTGCTGGGGCCGGGGAACGCTGACTTTCTTACCTGGCTCTACGGTAACGACCTTGAGGGCTTCGATGTCAACTTCACCTGGGGATTTTACACCGGCTCCGGCATCTGGCACCGCGGCGGCGAGGCCCACTACCATCCGGCCGAGGAAATACTGGTCTTTATCGGGCTCGACCCTGACGACCTGAACTACCTGGGGTGCGAGCAGGAGCTGGCGATGGGTAAGGAATACGAAAGGCATGTCTTCAACACGCCTACCATCGCCGTCTGCCCTTCGGGCTTCCCCCACCTTCCCCTCATCACCAGGTGGGTGGATAAGCCTTATGCCTTTATCGTCTGTTGCCTCAACGCCGAGCACGATGCCCCCTGGACACTAGAAGAAGAATA